>Ga0308012_10000404_pt1 | contig 26320 bp, 22 predicted proteins | sample Neamet179_FD_203133 | JGI IMG/M metagenome (GOLD analysis project Ga0308012, IMG submission 203133) | Marine microbial communities from water near the shore, Antarctic Ocean - #179 | ecosystem: Environmental > Aquatic > Marine > Unclassified | place: Southern Ocean | collected 2014-07-25 | reverse complement strand
TTGTCCTATCTCTACTGTTTACTGTTTACTGTTACCATAATAAAAATTAATAGGGCCAAAAATAATTTACCTTTATTATGACCCTATTATATTTTTATTAACGATAAAACGCTTCAACCGTTCCTTTTACCGTCATTAAAAGTGGTTGTCCGCGGCGATCTAGTGCTTTTTTAGAAGGTACTTTTACCCAACCTTCACTAATGCAATATTCTTCTACATCGAAACGCTCTTTGCTGTTAAGCAGGATACCAATTTCATGCTCAAAAATTTCTGCCACGTGGTGCGGGCTATTAGCATTACCTGAAAGGCGATCTGGTAAAGTTGGTTTCGATTGAGTGTCGTTCATGTGCGTGACCTGTAGTAAATAAAAGTGCGCTATTGTAGGCAATATAGGCTTAGCGCTCAAGAGTTCTAGCAATAAATGTTGTTCCGTTGTAATAAAAGAGTAGTAATACGTTAAATCATCATATAAAAATAAGCCGCGTTTATACTAATATCTATCCTTTTGAACTGATTTAGGTGTCTTTCTTGACATTTAGTGTAAAAACTTCACTTATAGGTATTGATTTTTTTGGTTAACGTGTCAATCTATACACACTGAATATTTATTTACTATTACGGCTTAGTTGCAATGATAAATAAATATTCAGTCCACAATTCAATTCAAACAATAATTAAAGGAGTAGCGCTTCAATGTGTTCGATCTTTGGTATATTAGATATAAAAACAGGTGCTGATGCACTTCGTCCTAAAGCAATAGAATATTCTCGTCTTCTACGTCATCGTGGCCCAGACTGGTCAGGAATTTATCATAGTGAACATGCTATATTAGTGCATGAACGTTTATCTATTGTTGATACTGAGCATGGCGCTCAACCATTATACAATAATGATAAAACTAACGTATTGGCTGTTAATGGTGAAATTTATAACCATAAAGCTTTAGCCAGTGATTTGAACGTTGATTACACGTTTAAAACGGCTTCTGACTGTGAAGTTATTTTACCTTTATATGAAGAATTTGGCGTTGAATTTGTAGATAAATTACAAGGCATGTTTGCTTTTTGTTTATACAACGAAAAAGACAACAGCTACTTAATTGCTCGTGACCACATTGGTATTATTCCTTTGTATACTGGTTATGATGAAGAAGGTAACTTTTATGTTGCCTCTGAAATGAAAGCATTAATGCCTATTTGTAAAACAGTGTCTGAATTTCCTCCTGGTCATATTTTAGATAGCCGTGTTGGTGAATTACAACAGTACTATAAACGTAACTGGCAAGATTACGCGGCGATTAAAGATAACACGACAAGTACTACAAAAATTCGTGAAGCGTTAGAAGAGTCGGTTAAAAGCCATTTAATGACTGATGTTCCTTACGGTGTATTACTTTCAGGTGGTTTAGATTCTTCATTAATTTCAGCTATTACGCAAAAGTTTGCGGCACGTAGAGTGGAAGAAAATGACTTAAGCGAGGCATGGTGGCCAAAAGTTCACTCATTTGCTTGTGGTTTAGAAGGCTCTCCTGATTTAATTGCAGCCCAAACCGTTGCTGATAGTATTGGTACTATTCACCACAGTGTCGTTTTTACTGAGCAAGAAGGTATTGATGCACTTAAAGAAGTTATTTATCACTTAGAAACTTACGATGTAACCACAATTCGTGCTTCTACACCAATGTACTTAATGGCACGTAAAATTAAAGCCATGGGTATTAAAATGGTACTTTCAGGTGAAGGCGCAGATGAAATATTTGGCGGTTACTTGTATTTCCATAAAGCACCTAACTCTAAAGAATTCCATGAAGAGTTAATTCGTAAACTTGATAGACTTCATAAGTTTGATTGCTTACGTGCTAATAAATCAATGTCTGCTTGGGGTATTGAAGCCCGTGTTCCATTCTTAGATAAAAACTTTATGGATGTTGCTATGCGCATCAACCCTGAAGATAAGTTATGTGGCAATGGTAAAATGGAAAAAGCTATTTTACGTGAATCGTTTGAAGGTTATTTACCTAAAGAGATTTTATGGCGTCAAAAAGAGCAATTTTCTGATGGTGTTGGTTACTCATGGATTGACGGCTTAAAAGCGCATGTTGAAACATTAGTTACTGAACAACAGCTTGCCAATGCTCATATTAGATTCCCGATAAATACACCTGATAATAAAGAAGGTTATTACTACCGCACTATTTTTGAAGAGAAGTTCCCGTTAACGTCTGCGGCTGACTGTGTAATTGGTGGTAAATCTGTTGCTTGTAGTACAGAAGAAGCGCTTGCATGGGATGAAAGCTTTCAAAACAACGCGGATCCATCAGGTCGTGCTGTATTAAGTGTACATAACGAAAGTTATTAATTGTTAGTCTGAGTATCGAGGTATACCCTACCTCTGCTTGTATAATAATTTTATAGCTTATAAAAAAGACCCGTTGCGTATGCTTCGGGTCTTTTTTGTTATTTGTTATTTAAAGTTTAAGCTTTAAAGTTGTCCCTTATACTGACAGCATGGGGCCTAAGGGTTGCCCACCTAATAAATGCATATGTATATGATAAACTTCTTGTCCACCATCACTATTACAATTAATAATTAAACGATATCCCTTTTCATCAATACCTTCTTCTTTAGCCAGTTTTTTAGCGACCGTGATCATTCGGCCCAACGTTAATTCGTCGTCACTCGTCACATCATTAATAGTGGCTATATGTTTATTTGGTACAATTAATATATGGCTGTCAACGCGTGGCGAAATATCTCTAAAAGCAGTCACTAATTCATCTTGATATAGCAAAGGTGTTGGTATTTCTTGACGAATAATCTTAGAAAAAATGGTTTCTTCACTCATAGTGGTATCTCTATATAGGTTTTGTACAAAGGTAGTATTAGTTTACCGTTAAAAAATATAAATCACATTTTTACTACAATTTATTGAACTTAATCAATACTCTAGTTAATGCACACCATCGTACTTAATGTGAAGGTAATTACCTCTAACAAAAATATTTGAACTGTACTATGGATATCGATTTTAGCGAGATAAGCTGAAATATAGTCGTTATGAAGTGTGAAACTATTTATGCGTTTCACACTTCATAATTATTTTACACGTTTGACAGTGCTTTATTAAAGCGATCAAAACCTTGCGCTAAATCACTGATCAAATCATCTACATCTTCTAAACCAACATGAAGACGTATTAACGGAAATTCACAATCAAATGTCGTTGCACTACGAATAGCGTTAACATTGGTAATGCCTAAAATTAAACTTTCAAAACCGCCCCACGAATATCCCATTTTAAAATGATGTAAACCATCTAAAAATGCTGTTAGCGCCTTTTTATTGCCGCAGTTAAGTACAAAAGAGAATAGACCATTAGAACCTTCAAAATCTCGTTTGAAAAACTCGTGCCCAGGGCAAGATTCAAAGGCAGGATGTAATATTTTCGCCACTTCTGGTCTTTCTTGTAACCACTGGGCAACTTTAATTGCGCTTTTTTGATGCTGTTTTAATCGGACACCCAGCGTACGAATACCTCGAAGTGCTAAATATAAATCATCTGGAGATGTGCACTGTCCCATTAAATAGCTGTAATCTCTAAGCTGTGGCCAATATTTTTCAACCGCTGTAGCTGTGCCTAACATGACATCTGAATGGCCAACAATATACTTGGTTGCCGCTTGTACGCTGATATCTACACCATAATCAAAAGGTTTGAAGTTAATGCCTGCCCCCCAAGTATTATCAAGCATTACAATACAATTATGCTTATGTGCTATCGCACTAATGGTAGGTACATCTTGAACTTCCATCGTAATAGAACCTGGAGATTCTAAAAATATTAGGCGTGTATTGTCTTGAATAAGAGCTTCAATATCGGCACCGAGTAGAGGGTCGTAATAAGTGGTAGTGACACCCATTTTAGTGAGAATTTTTTCACAATAATCACGTGTTGGCTCATACGCAGTATCTACCATTAAAATATGATCGCCCTGCTCAACAAAAGCTAAAATAGCGTTGGTAATAGCCGCGGTACCAGATGGGTATAATGCACAACCAGCACCGCCTTCTAGTTCAGTCATGGCATCACTAAAAGCAAAAGAGGTTGTTGTACCTCTTCGTCCATAAACCATGGTTTGATTATGACAATTGGCCACTGCATTATTCATTTCGGCAACGGTATTAAATACAACGGTTGATGCACGCGTTACTGCAGGATTTACGACGCCATTTGTCCATTTAGCACTACGGCCAGCATTAACGATTTTAGTATCTTGTTTCATATTACTCTCATTATCTTTCTTATGATCTTACTTATTAAATATATTAAGTATGCCATTACTAAAATTTTACTGATTATCACAATGTTAACGACAATTCAGCTATCTAGCCATCTAACGTTTATATCGTATTTATACCTCGAATATAGGCGACTGGCTAGAGATTCTTAAATAAACAGTGTAAATAATTACGTTTATAATTTAGACCACCTTTTACCGCATATTTTGACTCATGGATACGTTAAAATAAGCCCATTTGATTACCTGCAATTGACTCAAAATCTTTACCAATAAAAGGTAAAATATCATCGGCTATCGGTTTAAGCTGTTTTTCTACGTAAAAATCGTAATCAAGCTTACTGGTATTAAACTCTAAGGGTTGTACTCCATCCAGTGTAATAACATACCGTATTAAACTTCTATGTTTGTATTCTGACTTTGAGCATTGCCCGGTAAGCTTTTGCTTTGCTATTTTTTCATTGGCAATTAAGGCCGCTTTAATATGTGGCGGCGTATTGACATAATCATGTAATTGACGTCTAATTTTTTTACTGTAAATAAGTCGTTCATCGTGATGCCCTTGTTTTAGTTCATCAACTATTTTTTTGATATAGGCTTCAATGGGTTTATCATTAAAAATTAATCGGTATAGCTCTTGCTGAAAATCTTTACTTAAGTCAGTCCAATCACTTCTAACCGTTTCGAGTCCTTTAAAGACTAATTCGTCATTAGAGACGCCCGCATAACGTTTTTTGGTACCAATACTTTTTTGGTCTTTTACGTTATGCATTCCACGTATGGTTGGCATTAAAAATTTAGTAAAGTGAGTTTCAAATTCAATATCTAGTTGGCATTCAATATTAAAGTCTCGCTTTATTTGAACGTGCCATTTGTCATTTATATACGACTGTAGCGTTAAACCTAAAGCGTGTGATGCTTGTTTCGACTTATCTGCACCAATAGAAACAAAAATCGAGTCGGTGTCGCCATAGATAACTTGATATCCTAATTTTTCTATCCATACACTAGTTTTTTTTAATATTTCATGACTTCGTTTGGTAATAGAGCCCGCTAATCGCGGATCAAAAAATCGGCATCCCGTAGAGCCTAAAATGCCATAAAAACTATTCATTATTATTTTAATGGCTTGTGACAGTGCTGCATTTTTTTGAAGTTTTGCTTTATCTCGCTCTAACCAAAGAGACTCAATAATATCAGGCAGAAAATGTGACTCTCGAGAAAAATAGGCTCCATCAAAGCCACTAATAACATTATCATAATAATCAGAGCCTAAGCTTGAATCAAAATTAGATCCCGAATTTTTTATTAATTGCTCTGTTTGGCTTTGGTTTAATGCTAGTGGCGACTCTTGCCTTAACTCTCCTTTCAACTCTAACTTTAACTTTCGCTTTAGTTTCTGCTCATTAACGTCTTTAAGGCCTTCAATTAACCCCATAGGATCTATTTTAAATGTACGAATAATACTGGGATACAATGACTTAAAATCAAGTACCAATACATTAGTATATAAACCCGGCTTTGAGTCCATTACATAGCCACCAGGAGACACTAAATCCGACTCACCATCACCCATATTAGGCGCTACATAACCACTACGATGTAATTTGGGTAAATACAGGTTAGTAAAAGCAGCAACAGAGCCTCCGACTCGATCAATGGATAAACCAGTAAGTTGCGCTCTTAATTGGGCAAAGTCTAATAGCTGTGTTTTTTCAAAAATAAGCCACACCAAGCGGCAATCTTCAAGGTTATAAGCCGCTAAAGCGGGTTTGTTATGATTAAAGTTATCAGTAATTTCTTCTATACGATTTTCAACGTCTGTTACTTTCTTTCCTAAGTTGAGTAAAGTCTTAGCAACATTATCCAATGAGAAACTCGGGAAGTTATACGTTGCTGTTTTTAATAAATCAATACCATCTAAAACAACACGTCCGGCTATTTCAATAAAGTTTTGGTCGGCGTTATTCGTGTTTTTTCGCCAAAAAGGAGTACTACCATCTCGTCCTATGGCAAAAGGAATACGATAAAGATCACAGCGTTTTTGTAACAGTAAAAAATCAAAGTCGATGACATTCCAACCAATAAAAATATCCGCGTCAAATACGTTAACCGCTTTAATAAATTGTTGTAATAATTGTTTTTCATCTGTTTGCCAGTGAATATATTCCTCACTATTACGTTGTGGTTCTCCAATCATTAATACTTGCTTAAATGCGTCCTTATTATGATTATTATCGGCATACAAACCTATAGAATATAATTCACCTTGCATAGAGCATTCAATATCAATAGAAAGCATGGTTAAATGATACTGAGGGCTTATTTTTGCCTGCTTACATTTTACTTGCTGCGAGAGTTGATAACCTTCGCAAACTTGATGGCTACCTAAAAAATCAAGCTCTGCTGTTATATGCCGCTCCATTAAAAACCGATCATCCGGTCTAATGTCATCTTCATAACACTTTATATTCTGAGACTTTAAAGCGTCTCGTGCACGATAAAAGCTTCGCATACTCGTAAAATAGAGCGCAGCTACATTTTGATGGGTGAAGGTTTTAAGCTTAACGATTTGATGTTTTTCTAGCGGAATCCTTTGATCGGCTAATGTCGCTATAGAGACTTTTAGTTGCGTTAATTCAACAAAAAATAGGACTAATTCATTCTTTATCTCTAGCTTAACAGGACCTCTTTCAGTTTTTAACCATAAGATAATTTCTAAACCTGTGCGCTTATCTTGCACCTGACGGGTTAATAAAAAACCACTCTGAACATCTGTATTTTTTAAATTTATCATTTTATTAGTCAATTATTTTTCACTGAAAGGTAAATTATTATTTAAAAAAAGGATAAAATTTTCATTTGATACGACTAAAGCTGTTAATATATACAGCAGTGTAACCGATCTCCTGTTTTATGGAAACTAGCAACAATGTTATCTGATAAGTTAAAACAATCTATTCGACAGGCTTATAAAGCCATAGGCGAGAATTTAACGCATTTCAACCCGCGTAAACAGCAAACGTTACTTATTGCTGAAATTGCCAAAACCCTGGCCGGGGAATATAATAAAGATAGAAAAATAATTACCATTGAAGCAGGAACAGGCACAGGTAAGTCACTTGCTTATACGCTTGGTGCTATTCCCCTCGCCCTGTCTAAAGATAAAAAGGTGTGTATTTCAACTGCAACGGTAGCTTTACAGGAGCAGCTTGTAGACAAAGATTTACCTTTTTTAAAAAAGCACGCCGGAATAGAGTTTGATTTTACCTTGGTAAAAGGAAGGCAGCGATATGTTTGTCGTCAAAAATTAACGCAAGCCGTAACAGCAGGATCAGGTAATGAGCCAGAGCAAGTAGGCTTTACTTTTGCCGAAAAGCCCGATGCAAAAGATATAAGAACGCTTAATAAAATGCACAAGGCCTTACTTGATGGCAGTTGGTTAGGCGATGTAGATTCATGGGAAACTCACCTACCTCAACATATTTGGCATCAAGTGCAAAGTGACAAACACAGCTGTTTAAAACATTTATCTGATCATACACATTGCCCATTTCATAAAGCACGTGAAACGATGGATAAGGCACATGTTTTAGTCGTTAACCATAGTTTATTATTAGCCGATTTAGAACTAGGTGGTGGTAGAATACTGTCGCCCCCTGAAGATACCTTTTATATTATTGACGAGGCACATCACCTTCCCAAAGTGACCCGCGATTTTTCCAGTGCGAGTATCACACTAAAAGGCTCAATAGAATGGCTAACAAAACTTAGAGAGACAGGCGATAAAATGTCTAATCTTATTAAGTCGAAAAATGCTATTTCTCCCGCATTAAAATTGAGTGATGACAGCCAAGATCTACTCATAGAAATGCAAAAAGTACTTACCTTTGTTGAAGCAAATGCAACAAGTTACTTTGTTGAAAGTGAATCATCTCAACCAAATAATAACTTCTCGAAACAATCAAAAAATGATGAGCAAGTCTATCGATTTGAAAATGGTATCATTCCTCAAACCTTAAAAAATTGGGCCGAAGATTTACAAAGCCTGAGTAAAAAATCATTAAGTCATTTAAATAAGCTTTACAACGGCCTGATTGAATCAGTAAAAGATGGTGATACACAGATGTATGTCGCTGAACCACTTTTAGCTGAAGCTGGTTTTATGATTCAGCGTTTGGAGAATTTACAAGCCCTGTGGTACATGTTCTCTAAAACAGACAGTGAAAAAGGGGCGCCAATGGCTCGTTGGTTAGAAAAGCTAACCATAAAACGTCAAGATTATTTATTATGTGCATCGCCCATTGAAGTCGGTTTTGCTTTAGATGATATGCTCTGGAGCCAATGCGAAGGAGCGGTACTGTGTTCTGCTACATTACGCGCTTTAAATTCTTTTGATCATTTCCGTTTTCAAGTGGGCTTAAAAAATAACGATGGCACACAATACCAACAAGTAGACTCGCCCTTTGATTATCGAAATAATGCTCAACTCGTCATAGCTAATATGGATAATGAAGCCAGTGCTCCTAATTTTACCGATGAGATAATCGCTAAATTACCTAAATACCTTGAGCAAGGGAGCGCAAGCTTAGTGTTATTCTCTTCTTATTGGCAAATGAATAAAATTGCAGAAGCGCTGAGAGATGAGAAAAAAATAGACATCATGGTCCAAGGTGAGTTATCGCGCCAGCAAATAATAGAAAAACATAAAAAAAATTGTGACAATGATAAAAAAAGTATTATTTTTGGTACCCAAAGTTTCTCAGAAGGTCTTGATTTACCTGGCGATTATTTAAACAACCTCATTATTACGAAACTTCCTTTCTCTGTACCCACATCGCCTGTAGAACAAGCTCAAGCAGAATATGTAACGGCCAGAGGAGGTAATCCATTTATGACATTATCTGTGCCTGATACATCAAAAAAACTCGTACAAGCCTGTGGTAGATTATTACGCAATGAAATGGATAAAGGTGTTATAACTTTATTAGACAAACGCGTAGTAACTAAACGTTATGGAAAACAATTACTTGATTCATTACCGCCATTTAGTCGAGTATTTGAAAAGTAAGTACTTTTATAAAATGAGTCTTTAAGGTTATAACTGCAAGATAAGGCTTAGTTCTGTGATATCGCTAATATGTAATTGTATAACAGAATGTAATCATATAACGGACATAAAAAAAGGCTTAAAATAAATTTTAAGCCTTTTTTGATAACTATATATGTAATCTACATATTAGCCTTTTTAGTTGCTTTTTCTTCAGCTTCTATTAATGCTTTTTCAAAGGCTTTAGTTGTCGCTCTAATATCTGCTTGTTTAGTGAATTCAATATTAACACCTGATTGAATCAACTCTTCATAAAAATCGGTAATCATACAACTTTCAACTTGTTCACAAACAATCCCGTACTTTAATATTGCGGGTTCATAAGATTGTAAAGATGCTTGTTTAAGTAATGAAAGTGATTCGTATAAATCCTTTTCAATACCAGTCCCCATTAAGTACATTTGAGCAAGGTTTACTTGACCTTCGGCAAAGCCTAAATTAGCTGACTCTTGAAATTTAGCGAATGCCTGTTCTGCTCTAAGACTCTCTTGTAAAAATTTTAAATGCTCTAAACCTGTAAAATTCTCTTTTTTACCGGGTATAAACACTGAGCTTTTTTCAAAATGGGAATCTGGAACAACAACATTTCCATCAAGCATGTTACCTTCAGGTCTACGTACTAGTACAATAGCCCCAGATTCAATCATAGATTTTAATTCTGAAATTTTATAGTTATGACGTTTTTCTTGGAAAAACTTCTCATATCTTAGCTGTGCATAACGAATGGCTTCATTCAATTCATGCTCTTGCATATAAAAATAGCTACTAAAGTTAATAGTTATAACATCACCTGTAATATCTTTCACTCTTGCCATTCTAAATTTTTCAGCTGGACGAAGGTTATCTTTAACGATTCTAAAGTCGATATAATATAAGTCATTCAGTTGTGGATTACTGACAAAGTCATACGTTTGAGCACTGAGTTTATTACTTTTATAAAAAATAAAACCTGCAACAGATATCAGTATAAAAGCAACACAACCAATAATTTTTAACTTATGCTTTATTAACCAAGGATCAGGATCTTTAGTGTCTACAGTATAATGATAATAAGGTTCGTCTTGATTGTTTTCAACGGTTGAAGAGTCGGCATTTATGATTACAGTTTGTTCAGATTTTTCATCTGATACTTGCTGTTCATCAGCTCCTGATTTATGCGGTTTATCATCTTCATATTTGCGAGTTGCTGCTTGTGCCATAACCGCTCCTATTTATATTTATAATTTTTATTATGTAAATTATTAAATCTACTATTACTAAAATATCACTTGAATATAAATTACACAAGGTTAATTTGACTTAATAAGTTACTCTCTTTTTATCGATAATAAAAAAGAGAGTAACTTAAAGGCGACTGACTTTATCATGTTAGATTCTTTGATTAGCTCGACTGTTCAAGATAAGATACGATAATTATCACCCTCTCTATTACGATATAAATATAAACATGAAAATCACCACAAAAGTTACCTTATTATCATTATTCGTATTCCCTGGTTTTGGCCACTTATTTTTAAAGAAATATGCTATAGCGGTAGGCTTTATTGCTAGTTGTCTCTACTTACTATTAGGTTTAATTAAAGATCTATATACAAACATTCAAAAAATTATTGATAGCGTGCTACGAGAGGATATATCTATGGATACATCAGCAATTAGCCAAGCACTGATTGATCAAGGCGTGTTAGATAACCCTAATTTATCTACTACAGGTTACTTATTACTCTTTATTTGGATACTCGCTGCTTTTGATGCTTATAGAATTTCCAAGCTCAGTAAATAAGATCACATTTAACTTTATGACGTTTCAATAGACATATAATGATTAAATCGTTATATGTCTTAAAATAATTTACTCAATGCCATCGTGATCTATGGAGTTACTTTAGTGTAATCCTTTTTTAATTAACCGTTGATGGGTATAATTACCAAGTCTCCCTTTTTGAGCAATATTAATGAATTACCAACCACTAGATAGTTTAAAGAATGCTTGGATTTTCAAGCATAAAAGTTTACTGATTACAGAACCCGATCTAAAGAAAATTAAGCCTATGGCCGTTGAACGCGCCAATATTTTATGGGATACCTTTATTTCTCGACAAGTTGATCATCCTGATTTTTTCAAAAAAGGCGATTGGCCTTTCGATAAAAGCAATTGGTTAGAACAAGGTAAGTGGGAAGGTCTCTGGGATAGCAATGAAGAAGCGCTACCTGAGCTTATTGAAAAACATCTAGATTGGGATCAAAATACAGTAGTTTACTACTGCACCTCAAGAGACAATGTAATAGAAACAAATTGGTTGATATTTAAGCGCTGTTGGAAGAACTTTTTATTTATGGATGATGGTCCAATACTATTGGGTAAAAAGAGATCACAAACGGTGCAATTTACAAGTAATGGTTATTTTAAAATTGGTCAAAAACCAAGTGGCAATTAACAAATACCTATTTAAATTATCTTTTTAGTAGAACGGTCCTATTTTGCATATAAATAATCGCCATAAACAAGGGTATAATTTTAGAGCTTTAATTAAAGCTAACCCTGAGTTATCACGCTTCATCATAATAAATAAATATAATAATGAAGAAACAATAGATTTTTCTAATCCCTTGGCTGTGAAATCACTTAATTTATCTTTATTGAAAAGCGAATATAATATTACCTTTTGGGATATACCTGCTGGATATCTCTGCCCTCCTGTTCCTGGTAGAGTAGATTATATTCATCATCTTAATGATTTATTAAAGACAACACCCCGAAATTTACGCCCTAAAGGAGTGCCGGTTAAAGTATTAGATATAGGTACAGGTGCTAGTTGTATCTACCCTATATTAGGACAAAGAGAATATGATTGGGATTTTGTTGCATCGGATATTGACCCTATTTCCATTAAGGTTGCAAAGCAAATCATATCGAGTAATAAGACATTAGATAAAAAAATTAAATGTCGTTTACAAAAAAATAGTCTTCAGATCTTTAATGGTATTATAGAAGCAGGTGACTTTTTCCAATTAACCTTATGTAATCCCCCTTTTCATAGTTCTTTAGCTGAAGCCAGTGAAGGGACTACACGAAAATGGAAAAACTTAAATAAAACAAAGTCAGTTTCAACACCCCAGTCAAAAACATTAAATTTTGGAGGACAAAAAGCCGAACTTTGGTGTCCTGGAGGTGAATTAGCTTTTATTGGGAATATGATAAAAGAAAGTAAAAACTATCATAAACAAGTATTATGGTTTACTTGTTTAGTTTCAAAAAAGGACCATATTTCAAAAATTAAACTTTATTTGAAAAAAGCACAAGCAGATCAAATAAAAGTCATTAATATGGCTCAGGGGCAAAAAATAAGCCGATTCATCGCGTGGAGTTTTTATAAAGTTAGTTAGTTAGTTAGTTAGTTAGTTAGTTAGTTAGGGAAAACATAACTAACTTTTAATCATTATGTATCTATATCGCCCCTGTAACAACATCTCCGGCAACAAGTTCTCCTAAACAAAATAGTTGCCACTGTCCTGCTTTCATTTTATGCCAAGTTTCATCGTCTGTTAATGGTTTAGTCGCAATCACGGTAACAACATCATTACTGGTTGTTTCTTTTTTAAAGTCGACAGCCATTTCAGTATCAATCAGGCTTGCTTGACCAAAAGGTGCTTTGCGAGTAAGCCAATGCAAATTATTAGAACAATACGCGAAGACGTAATCTCCGTTGGTAATGATAATATTGGCAACCCCAAGTTCGTCAATTTTTTCTGCCAATGAAGCAATGAAACTAAACAACAATTTAGCATCGACTTCTTTAACGCCAAATTTTAGGTGTAGTTGATCAAGTATCCAACAAAAAGCATGCTCGCTGTCCGTTGTACCTATAGGCAAGTGATATTTAATGGGTAATTTATTTTCAAAGTCTTTTAATTGACCATTATGGGCATAGGTCCAATTTTTTCTCCACATTTGGCGAATAAAGGGATGAGTATTTTTCTAAACAAACCTCTCCTGAGTTAGCTTGGCGAATATGACAGATAACCGCTTCACTTTTTATTGGGTATTTGGTAACAAGCTCAGCAATAGGTGATTTTGCACTAGGCATGGGATCTTTGAAGCTACGGCAACCTTTGCCTTCATAGAACGTAACGCCCCAACCGTCACTATGTGGACCCGTATTACCACCTCGTTGCATTAAGCCACTAAAGCTAAAGCAGATATCCGTTGGTACATTGGCACTCATCGCTAATAATTCACACATTTTAACCTCTTATAAAAACCAAGTACTTAAAAGTAAAATATCCTTGGCTAAATCGTCAATTTACTCTATAAATAGAGTATATCATTGACTAAAAATTATTTTAAATTCAATTACATTTTTATCAATAATTCACTTTCGACATAAATATTAAAGGAATCCTTGTGGATATTATTATTTGGTTATTCATTGCAATATCATTAACGTGGTTTATGAGCTACAAAAGATCCTCATTATCAAGTTACACCCTATTTTTTACTGCACTAATGGCTCTAGGTTCGCTATTCGACATAATAGGGATTGTTTCTTGGTTACTGTTTGCTGTTATTGCTTTACCGCTTAATATAGACAGTATTAGGCAGCAATTTATTAGTATGCCTTTGTTAGAGATTTTTAAAAAAATAATGCCTAAAATGTCTTCTACCGAACAGGAGGCTATTGATGCAGGCACTACATGGTTTGATGCTGATTTATTTCGAGGAGATCCTGACTGGGAAAAACTCCACAATTACCCTCGACCTCGTTTAAGTACACAAGAGCAAGCGTTTCTAGAAGGGCCTGTTGAAAAAGTTTGCTCTATGACCAATGACTGGCATATTACGCATGAAATTGCAGATTTACCGCCTGAAATTTGGCAGTTTTTAAAAGAAAATAAGTTTTTTGCTATGATCATTAAAAAGCAATATGGTGGCTTAGAGTTTTCAGCTTACGCTCAATCTCGTGTATTACAAAAGCTTACGGGGGTAAGCTCAGTGCTTGCAAGCACTGTAGGTGTTCCAAATTCCTTAGGGCCAGGTGAGCTATTACAAGAGTATGGTACTAAAGCACAGCAAGACCATTACTTACCACGTTTAGCGACAGGTGAAGAGATTCCATGTTTTGCGCTTACGAGCCCTGAAGCTGGATCCGATGCAGGCGCTATTCCGGACTACGGTATTGTTTGCCATGGTGAGTTTGAAGGCGAAAATGTATTAGGCATGAAACTTACTTGGGATAAACGCTATATTACGCTCGCACCAATCGCTACCGTTTTAGGACTAGCCTTTAAACTGCAAGATCCTGAGCACCTTATTTCTGATAAAGAAGATTTAGGCATTACTTGTGCGCTTATTCCTACCAATTTACCCAATATTACTATCGGTCGTAGACATTTTCCGCTCAATGTTCCTTTTCAAAATGGTCCAACGCAAGGTGATGAGGTTTTTGTACCCCTTGATTTTATTATTGGTGGTGTAGAAATGGCTGGCCAAGGTTGGAGAATGTTAGTTGAATGCCTTTCTGTTGGTAGAGCTATTACGCTTCCCTCCAATAGCGCAGGAGGCATTAAATCAGTAGCATTAGCAACCGGTGCTTATAGCCGTATAAGACGACAATTTAAAATGCCTATAGGTAAAATGGAAGGTGTTGAAGAACCTTTGGCACGTATTGGCGCAAGTGCTTATTTAATGGATGCTGTTACCACAATGTCAACTGGAGCGATTGATCTTGGTGAAAAGCCCTCAGTTATTTCAGCAATATCTAAATATCATCTTACTGAAAAAATGCGTTCATCCATGGTAGATGCTATGGATATCCATGGCGGTAAAGGTATTTGTATGGGACCCAATAATTATTTAGCAAGGGGCTATCAAGGAGCGCCTATTGCTGTAACGGTTGAAGGTGCTAATATTTTAACCCGCAGTATGATTATTTATGGTCAAGGCGCTATTCGTTGTCATCCTTATGTTTTAGCTGAATTACAAGCAGCAAATAATAATGATAATGAGCAAGCATTGAACGATTTTGACCATGCCCTTTTTGGTCATATAGGTTTTAGTATTAGTAATATTAGCCGTAGTTTATGGTGCTCGGTCACCGGTTCTCGCTTTTTAAATAGTCCCTTTAATGATGAAACACGTCGTTATTATCAACTACTAAGTCGCTTTAGCGCTAATTTAGCCATGCTTTCTGACATAGCAATGTTATCACTGGGGGCTGATTTAAAAAGAAAAGAGCGTATTTCAGCAAGATTAGGTGACATTCTTAGTCATTTATATTTAGCCAGTGCTACCTTAAAACGATATAACGATGAAGGTAGAAAGGTTGATGATCTGCCTTTCCTCCAATTTGCTATTGAAGATTGCCTTTACAATATACAACACGCAATTGATGAATTAATTTTTAACTTCCCAAATAAAGCAGTCGGTAATCTTTTAAGAGTTATTATCTTTCCTCTAGGTACATGGTTGAGTAAGCCAAGTGATGAAACAGCTCACAAAGTAGCAAGATTATTACAAGCACCGTCTTCTAGTCGTACACGATTAGGCCAGGGTCAATATTTAACTCGAGATGGCAATAATATTTTTGGACGATTAGAGCAAACACTTGAAGATATAATTAACAGTGAGCCTATACATGACAAAATATGTAAAGCTTCAAAGAAAAAGTACCCTTTTACTCAGTTAGATATTCTAGCTAAACAAGCGTTATCTGAAAGTATTATCACTCAGGCTGAGGCTGACCTATTAATTACCGCAGAAAAAGGACGTAAGTGGGTTATTGCCGTAGATGATTTTGATAGTAAAGAGTTAACTACACTGAGTTAATTTACCGTTAATTTTAACGAGTAAGATCGTTAATTTGTTGTCATTAAAAAAGGTACATGGTTAATACCGTGCACCTTTTTTATTATTAGCGATATTAGGGTCTGTTGAACTTTCGAGATGACTTTTACAGCAACTTGTTTATATTTAAACAACGCAGAGCATGTGACCTGTAGCTGACTACACAAACTTGCGACAACACCATTTAAATTTCAAACAAGTACTGCTTTTAGGTTCATTTAAAACGAATTTACGCTTTGTTACTCGCTTTTTAAATAGAATGACTATGATCCAAAGATCGCGCCGCGATTAAATCCGTTTTAAATTGAATAAATGTTAACCCTATAAGGTCAACAGAGCCTAATCTATAACATTAAAGAAAAGACATTAATTCTTGATCAAGTTGCATTAAGGTTTTCGGATCAGCCATCATCGTTTTTGCTAAAGACTTAGTTCTAGGTAACATACGTTCAAAATAAAATTCAGCCGTTTTAATTTTAGCACGGTAAAAGTCACGATTTTCAACCTCTCCAGCAAGTTTTTCATAAGCAGATTGAGCCATTTGAGCCCAAAAATAAGCCATCACGATGTAACCAGAGTACATTAAAAAATCAACCGATGCTGAGCCAACAATATCTCTATTAGACTTAGCTTTAAGCCCTAATCTTACTGAGTATTGTTGCCAATTAGCAATAGATTTACTCAATGGCCAAATAAATCGATTCATTTGACGTTTATGAGGATTACTTGAAATTAAACTTTTATTTTTACAAAAGCTAAGGACTTCTTTAGAAAACTCATTCAGTGATTTACCACGTGTTAGTAATATTTTACGCCCTAATAAATCAAGCGCTTGAATACCTGTTGTGCCTTCGTACAGTGTAGATATTCTTGCATCTCGAACAATTTGCTCCATACCCCACTCTTTTATATAGCCATGACCACCAAATATTTGTAACCCATGATTAGCACTTTCAGAGCCAAGTTCGGTTAAAAATGCTTTTAATATAGGAGTTATAAAGCCTAAACGATCATCTGCAGCTTGACGCTCTACTTCTGTTTTAGCCATGGAGATATCATCAACTATTTTAGCGGTATAATAAATCATTGCTCTGCCCCCTTCAGAAATAACCTTCTGAATCATCAGCATTTTACGTACATCAGGGTGAACAATAATAGGATCGGCGACTTTTTCTGGGTGCTTTTTACCTGTTAAAGAACGCATAGATAAACGTTCTTTCGCATAAATCAATGAGTTTTGAAAAGCAAGTTCAGATGAGCAAACCCCCTGTAAAGCAGTACCAATACGTGCTGTATTCATAAAGGTAAACATACATTCTAACCCTTTATTTTCAGGCCCTATGAGCTCGCCTACCGCATTATCAAAATTAAGCACTGCTGTTGCAGAAGCTTTAATGCCCATTTTATCCTCTATTGAACCACAAACAACATTATTACTATCACCTAACGTACCGTCTTGTTCAGCTTTTACTTTAGGCACAATAAATAATGAAATGCCACGCGTGCCTTTTGGTGCATCGGGTAATCTAGCCAGTACAATATGAATAATATTATCAGTTAAGTCATGCTCACCTGCCGAAATAAATATTTTTGTGCCCGTAATATTATATGTTCCATCACCATTTGGCTCTGCTTTCGTTATTACTTGCCCTAAATCGGTACCACACTGCGGTTCAGTTAAACACATGGTTCCTGTCCAACTACCTTGTATTAAACGGGATAAGTACAGCGCTTTTTGCTTGTCGTTACCATGAGCATTAATTGTATTCATTGCACCATGACTAAGGCCAGGGTACATTGACCAAGACCAGTTTGCGGTGCCTGTCATTTCTGATTGAACCATACCTAATGAAGGCGGTAACCCCTGACCACCATGCTCTAAAGGATGTGATAATGAAGACCAACCACCATCAATATATTGTTGATAGGCTTCTTTAAAGCCTTTAGGTGTTATTACTTTACCCATATCAAAATGACAGCCTTCTTTATCACCACTTTGATATAAAGGCAGTAATTCATTTTCACAGAATTTTGCACATTCTTGAAGAATAGCATCGACTAAATCAGGGCTAGCTTCTTCAAACTCTTCATATTTTTTATAATGATCGTAATAATTGAACACATCTTCAATCAAAAATTTGATATCTGCTATCGGTGCTTTATAACTAAGCATTATTTACTCCCGCTATTTTAGTGATTTATTTATAATTGTATCACTTGATTAAAACACTGGTCGTACCACTAATTCAAGTGTTTTTTTATTTTTTACTTAAATCGTTGAATTAATGAATATCCTTTATATCTTTTCGGGTAGAGGAGCAATAAGTATAAATATTTTAAAATAAGACCAACTGAATTACGTTTGTAATCTTGTTGTACGAAGAGAATAGAGAATAAATCAAAGTAAAGCCCTTCATTGATCAATAGCTGGTGATTAGGATTGAGAGTAATGTAGCTTGGCTTGGATCATTTTAGCCCATACAAGCAGCTAATAATTTAATAGAATTGGTATAGCGTAGGTATATAAAGTGATTAATAAAGAAAACGATTGGTAAACTTAAAAAGGGAAAATGAAGACTTAAAAAATAACGCAGAAAAAATATTATACATGCTGCACATAACGTTAAAGCATCAATTAAATAATTTTTTGGTTTGGTTTGGTTTGATATTGAAGATATAGAAAGTTAAATATTTATAGAAATAATTATTTAGTAGTTATAAATTTAAAGAGTATCACTATTAAATTTTTTAATATGTATATAAAAATATGCATATTAACAAAGTTGGCGGAGTGGACGGGACTCGAACCCGCGACCCCCGGCGTGACAGGCCGGTATTCTAACCAACTGAACTACCACTCCGCGATCTTTGTTTCTAATTATATTACTTAAAATAAATAATACAATCTTATGCCTATGTAAATTTTATTAGGATTTACAACCTACATCAATTGTGATGATTTTTACAAAATTGGCGGAGTGGACGGGACTCGAACCCGCGACCCCCGGCGTGACAGGCCGGTATTCTAACCAACTGAACTACCACTCCGCTGTTTTTGTATTAAGTTTTTAACGATACTTAGTTCGCATCAATTATGATGATTTTGCAAAATTGGCGGAGTGGACGGGACTCGAACCCGCGACCCCCGGCGTGACAGGCCGGTATTCTAACCAACTGAACTACCACTCCACGATTTTTTGCTTTGAGAATTTAACGAATCTCAGTTCGCATCAACTATGATGATTTCACAAAATTGGCGGAGTGGACGGGACTCGAACCCGCGACCCCCGGCGTGACAGGCCGGTATTCTAACCAACTGAACTACCACTCCGCTGTTTTTGCATTGAGTATTTAATGAAACTCACTTCACATCAGCTATGATGATTTTAACAGATTTGGCGGAGTGGACGGGACTCGAACCCGCGACCCCCGGCGTGACAGGCCGGTATTCTAACCAACTGAACTACCACTCCACGATTATCTGTCTGCTTCAACAACATGTCGTTGAATGCGGCGAGATAATACGGTTATGATGAGGCGCAGTCAACCCCTTTTTTAAATAAATTTACTACATGAGCATTTGAAGAGCAATCTGATGAATTTACAAGCATATTTTACTTATAAAGCTGATTAAATATCAAAAACTCTTATTTTTCTTTAACACTAACTTTTTTTCTACGTAGTATAAAAAAGCAAACTAAACCTATTATGACGATAACACTATTACCAGCAACGATTAATATTAATGTTTCTTGTTCTTCTTCTGCTTGTATTTGCTGTTGTGCCAATAAGACCTCTGCTTGTTCTTTTTCTGCTTTAAGTCTTAATTGCTCTGCTGTTTCAGTACTTAGTGTCGCTGTATCCGTATTTATACCATCGTTACTGCTAATTATTTCTTGGCGGGGTTCTACACTAAAACTAAACTCAGGGACAACTAAGCGAAACTCCCTACCTGTAATTGTTTTACCAAAGGCACTGACATTGACCCGATACAATCCTGATTCTGTATTCGTTATCATAACCGTTCTACTGGTACCACTTTCTTCCATAATAGAAAAAGGTTCTATTTGTTTATCTGGAAAAGTAAATTTCCCTTGGAATATAAGACTATCAGGATCTACAAAGCTTGGATCGATAGATAAAGTGACTTCATGTGGTTTTTCAAGTGTTGAGGATGTAACAACACTGATTGTTATAGGCGTTTTATGTAATAAAATAGGGGATTGTCGTAACTCTCGAGTTTCCATGGGTAATTTAACCAAGTAAACCGGTTGCCACTCTCCTGCAGCAAAATTTAAAATGAATTCACCCGTAAAAACATTATCGTTCGCATATTCATCTAAATTACGCCCATCATCCCTAAAAGAAGTTACTTTAATAGCATTAGCACCAAAATTTTCATAAAGAGAGTTATTCGTACTATAGAAATTTACGTCAAGATCAACAACATATTTAAAGTTCCTACTCTCTACAGCATCTTCGCCATTAAAAAGTTTACCTTCTACTTTCAATGTTTCTCCGGTAAAAACAATAGCAGGTAATGGTTCTACGGCTATTTTGACATCAGATACAATTAATATCTGACTATGGGGTAAAATATCCCCTACGGCTTGCCAAGGACCTGGCATAGGATTTTTAATCTTAATCATGTCAAAAGTACTGTCATCAAACCATTGTATTCTTCCTGGTTCGAAGTTATTCACTCTTATTTTACTTCCGTCGGGTCTTATAAGGATAATAGGTGTACTACCCCGCTTTCGATAAAAAATTAATGTTATCTCTTCTAAGCTTGCATCTAAACGAAAGCGATTATCAAAATAAGGTATTTGATTTGTTATATTATCTTTTTGATAATATTCAACGATATTTTTCTTAAGCTTCTGATTTTCATTCGTACTATTTTCCTCATTATTTAAATAGGCATTCGCATTGAAAGAGACAATTAACAATAAAACAAAAAAAGTGAATGTAGATACACTAGGGCGTTGACTATTGAGATAAGGATGCCTGTTTATTTCCAAAGGGGTTCTCCTCCTTTTTTAGCAATGACCGTGATACGATCTGAATGTGCCTCTAGTTCATCGGCAGAAGCCGTTATAATCTTTAATTTATTACGTATTGAAGGAAGTCGCCTAATCGCATTAGTGTCTGCATTATTGCTGTCACTTGTCGAAAGGTTAAAGCTTGATTGCTTCCGTGTCATTTCAACATACACGAAGGCTAATAACTGAGCATCTATTAATGCGCCGTGATAAGTACGATCAACTAATTTATCCACACGATAAAAACGCGCTAAGTAATCCAATGTTTTTGGTGAGCCTAATTCATCTTTTGACACTTTTAATGTATCGGTAATAGTACAAATATCTTCCGTCATCGGTACTTTATTTTCACTACGTACAGTGGCATTGAAGAGTGAAAATTCATGGTTCATAAAGCCAACATCAAACTTAGCGTTATGTATAACTAATTCAGCACCACGAATGAAGTCAATAAATTCGTGCACTACTTGCGAAAAAATAGGTTTATCATCAAGAAACTGATTTGTTAAACCATGGATATTAATAACTTCTTGGTCCATTTCAAAAACATTGCCACGTTGATCTAACGGTTTAACGTAGGCGTGGTAAGTTCTACCTGTTAATTGGCGATTTATCATCTCAACACAACCAATTTCTACAATACGGTGCCCTTCTCTTGGGTTAATACCCGTAGTCTCTGTATCCAAAATAATTAATCGTTGATCTTTTTCTACCGCTTGAGTATTTGTTATATTATCCACTGATGAGCCTTTTCTGTAATAGTTGTCGCGAGCAAGGTTTATTTAAGTAATGATTTAAGTTTGAGTACAGTTTGATTATTATTTTTCAGGTAACCTTTGGGGGAATTCACTTAAATTAATTGTCATACGCTTACTCGTAAAGCATAGAGTAATTAAAGCAAAAATAATAAAAGCTTGGCTAACTAGCCAAAGTACTGAAGTTAATTGCCAATAAAAAAAACCGAGTAAATTAATAATAAAGTCAAAGGTTAGTGCTATCACCAGTAACATTCGACAGTAAGGCCATAATTTTTTTACCCAAATAGCGGCGTCTGGTCGTCGAAGCGTCATCATAATTAAGACAAAAATCCCGATAAAACCTGAAATTAAACTGAGAAAAAACAAACTGGTCTCTGGGTATATCCATTGCATTGTTGCTACTCTATCTTTCATGTTAGTTACCGACATAAGCCAAACCAAGTAACCTCGTAAAACAAAAAATAAAACAAAATAAAATCGTTTAGATATTTTTAAGCAATCAAACTTATCAAAATCTTCAATAGAGTATTCTTTATAACGATTAGACACGAGGAGTTTTCTCATCCATTAATGGGCGCTCTTTATTAAGCATATGTTGAGCGGCTGTAATTGCTTTAAGTGCCTTTGAATTAAACTCTCGAGTATATAGAGTATAAACAACCCATAAGGTTAACGTGATAAATATTAACGGATGAACAAACCAAGATATCTCAGCTATTGCAAAATAATAAGCTCTTAAACCATGATTATAAGAATGAGCGGCTTGGTCTTGTACTGTAGCCATTTGTTTTGCGTAAGCTTGTAAATTTTGATTTTCACCTGATAAATCGACGGGTGCTGCACCAATCATTACATTTAAAAAGCCATATTGTCGCATCGACCAAGTAAATTGAAAAAAAGCAATAACAAAAATTATAGCTAATACACTTAATTTAAGCTGTATATTTAAATGATTTACTTCAATAGAAAAGGGTAATGAAGCAATAACTCTTTCAAGTGTTTCAACTTTCGCAAACAAGGTAAAAATACCCGCAAGTATTAATAAAGTACTCGAAGCAAAAAAAGTAATATTACGTTCTAGGTTAGCAATTAAGGCGGTATCTGATACTCTCATTTGACGCGTGATTATTTCAGACATCCAATGTATTCTATGCTGATGTAATGTCCGAGCTATACAATCGGTTGTCTTGGCTTTTTTTCGTGCAAAAACGGCATAGCCATACCAAGCGAAAATAAAAATAAAAAAGGCAAAAATATCTATAAACGTGACAAACAAAACAACCCCTTAGTCAGTAATAGGAACAACTCCTAATAAGATTATACGCCAACTATTTTTATTGACCAACAACTTCATTTAACACGAAAAAATAGCTTTTAATACTATAAGTACTTTATTTAATGCTATAAATAAAGAATAAATTAAGTCGATTAGAATAGAAATATTAAATAAAATAATAGAGCAGCAATCAAAGCTAAGCACTTTATTTTTAAAGTAAACCAGATAACACTTAACCCATAGTAAGTTACCACAGTGGGCGATTAATTACTCAATATGACCTATAGGATTCATGATGAAAAAACTGACTGCCAAAAGCTTTCTATTACTGACTATTGCCTCAACATTACTAACTGCCTGTAATAGCTCACCAACAGTATCTTTTGCCAATACATTATCAGGTATCTGGCGCGTTGAAAAAATTCAAGAGACTCCTATCATTTTTAAAAGTCAGGTTAAATTAATTTTTCACGCTGATGGTAGGTTAACCGGTAAGGCATCTTGCAATAACTTTTTATCACATTACAACGTTCAAAAAGATTTATTAGCGATTAAACCAATGAATACTACGCGTAAAATGTGCACCTCTGACTTAATGCAACAAGAGTCTAAACTATTAAAAATACTGAATAAAGTTCGACGTTTCCAGTCAAGTAATGATCAACTATCAATGTTCGATCAACAAGGTCATTTACTCTTAAAAGCAAATAAAACAAAGAAATAAAAAATATCAATGCCTATATATAAATCAACTTTCTCATTGATATTTATATATAGCAATATAAGTTATAACAAAATATCACTTCTTTTTTTATAACAACGAGATACTCTCTATACTATTAAATAATTCATCCACAGGATCCAACATGTCTAAAATTTTCGAAGACAACACTACCGCTATAGGTAACACACCTTTAGTTAAACTAAATCGCGTGATTAATTCTGATAGTGGCGCTAATGTTTATGCCAAAATTGAAGCAAGAAACCCAAGTTTCAGTGTTAAATGTCGTATTGGCGCAAGTATGGTTTGGGATGCTGAAGAAAAAGGGTTATTAGTCCCTGGTAAAGAAATAGTAGAACCAACAAGTGGTAATACTGGTATAGCATTAGCCTACGTTGCTGCAGCACGTGGGTATGGTATTACCTTAACTATGCCTAGCACTATGAGTTTAGAGCGTCGTAAGTTACTTATCGCACTTGGTGCAACTGTTGAACTAACAGATGGCGCAAAAGGTATGGGTGGTGCAATTGCCAAAGCTAAAGAACTTAGAGACTCTAACCCTGATAAATATATATTATTAGGTCAATTTGATAATCCTGCAAACCCTAAAATTCATGAAGAAACGACAGGACCAGAAATTTGGAATGATACCGATGGTGAAGTCGATATTTTTGTCGCTGGTGTCGGTACTGGCGGTACAATTACAGGTACAAGCCGTTATCTAAAACTGACTAAAGGTAAAGCTATCACTACTGTGGCCGTTGAACCAACAGACTCTCCGGTAATTACCCAAGCGCTTGCGGGTGAAGAGTTAACGCCTGGTCCTCACAAAATTCAAGGTATTGGTGCTGGCTTTATTCCAGGAAACTTAGATCTAGATATGATTGATGCCGTAGAACTTGTTTCTAATGAAGAGTCATTCGCGATGACACATCGTTTAATGAAAGAAGAAGGTATTCTTGCGGGTATTTCTTCAGGCGCTGCAGTAGTTGCAGCAAAACGTCTTGCAGAGCGTCCTGAAAATAAAGGCAAAAACATTGTCGTTATATTACCAAGTTCAGCTGAACGTTACTTATCAAGTGCACTTTTTAGTGACAGTTTTACCGACAAAGAACTTGTTCAATAATCTATGACCGTAATAGATTATAATAAAAAGGCACTTCGGTGTCTTTTTTTATATTTAAGTCTCTATTAATTATATTTTTATTCTCTATAATAAAATAAGTACGCTACTATTAAATACATCATAATATTTTGGCTAACCTTAGAATGCATTATCTAAAAAAACGCTTTATCTCTCTACTAACTTGCTCATTATTGTTACTCACAGCGTGTGGTGAAAATAACGATAAAAAAATTACAACCGTCGACAACCCAGAAACTGTCGCCATTGCTTTTTTCGATGCACTTTATAATCAGAAGAATATTGAAAAAGCCGCTTCAGTTTGTAGCCCTAAATTAGCGCGTCTTATTCTTCATTATCGCTCACCTGAAGCCGTAGCCCGCCACTTATTTAACATGTCTTTTGATACCGTAGAAATTCAACCTGATAGCTCAGGTGTTAAAGTTCGTGAACAATTTAAAGGAAGTGCCAATATAGTCGTGTATTTTGATGGTAGCTTCCAAGATAACCGAGTTAAAGATGTCAAAAGACTCGCTATTCTCCAGCGTGATGGAAAATGGTTTATTGATAAAATATTAAAAGACCCTTTTTAACTCCCTCCCTATTTATAATAATTAATAAGATAAAAAATGATAAAAAAAGGCACTTACCAACACTTTAAAGGTAACTTATACCAAGTACTTCACATAGCTAGACATAGTGAAACTGAAGAGTATATGGTTGTATATCACCCTGAAAATAATGAAGAAGACATATGGTTACGCCCTTTAGATATGTTTGATGAAACAATAGAACGAGAAGGTAAAAAAATTAAGCGTTTTAACTTTGTTGACTAAAAGTATTTAATGCTAATGCACATTGAAAAAATATAATGTTTTAAGATCAAGCAATATTTATTAATACAGACCTAGTTTACTTAAGTATGTATTAACTATATATCCATTAATATAGAGTAAATCATTACTCTATACCCACTCCACTTGAAGATGCAGGATTCAGCTGGAATTAGAAACGCCTTTAGGCAAGGCATTGATTGTAGAGAATGGTTGTTCATTCTCAAAATCAATAACGCAGCATAAAGCGTTTCTAAACCAGTCCTTGGGGAAGACTGAGCAAATCATTCTCTGCGTTACATTTCTTTTTAAGGG
>Ga0308012_10000392_pt1 | contig 27067 bp, 25 predicted proteins | sample Neamet179_FD_203133 | JGI IMG/M metagenome (GOLD analysis project Ga0308012, IMG submission 203133) | Marine microbial communities from water near the shore, Antarctic Ocean - #179 | ecosystem: Environmental > Aquatic > Marine > Unclassified | place: Southern Ocean | collected 2014-07-25 | reverse complement strand
ATGAATACTGTTTTTTTCATAATTATATCGTTAATTGTTAAGTGAATTTTCGATCCACATTTCTGCAGGCATACCAATTTTTAAACTTCCATCATTCGAAACATTAACTTTTACCGCATACACTAATGCTACTCGTTCTTCTTTTGTTTGGATGATTTTAGGCGTAAATTCTGCTTCAGAAGCAATCCATTTAATGATGCCTTTATAAGATTTCATAGCATCTGCATCATCAATTTTTATGGTAACTTCTTGTCCTATTTTAATATTTGATAATTGCGTTTCACTAATATAAACACGCAATTGCATCGTACTTAAATCTGCAATCTTATATAAAGGTTTTCCAAAAGCGGTAATTTCATTCGGCTCAGCATATTTGGTTAAAACAGTTCCTCTTACAGGATTAATGATTTTACTTTTTTTAATTTGATCATCAATTTGTTTCAATTGCACATCAATGCTTTTTAATTCATTTACAACGGGTGTATTCTGAATTTCAACACTTCTAATCTGACTTTTAATGATATCAATTTCGCCAGAAACAGCATCTAATTGTTTTTGTGTTCCTGCGTTATCTTTAATTAAATTCTCTATTCTAGTCTTATTAATTTCAGCAGTTTTAAGTCTAGCATTTAAAACAGAAATTTGAGATAACACTCCCTTAGATTTTGAAGCAACAACAGCTTTAGAAACTAAAAGTTGCTCGTATTTTAAAGCTAATTGTATCGTATCTATAAAACCAATAAATTGATCTTTCTTAAGATTATCTCCTTCATCAACATTAAACTGAATTAATTTTCCGTTATTTTCTGCTGAGATGGTTATTTCTGTTGCTTCAAAATTGCCATATCCATCTGCTTTTCCAGTATCTTTTCCGCAGGAAAACAAGCTAAAAATCATGGTACTTATTCCTAATATATAGTGGTAGTTTTTCATTTTTAAATATTTATTGTCCTTTTATAATATTGTAATTTGCTTTTGCTAATTGTATTTGTATTCTGTGTTTTAACAACGTATTTTCTGCTTCAAATAAATTGGTGAATTCTGTAATATATGTAGAGGATGTAATGACACCGTTTTTAAGTTGAGAATCTATTGTTTTCAATACTTTTTCACGAAGTGTAATAATCTCTAAATCGGAATTTATAAATGCTGAAATTTTTTGAATTTCCTGCTGCTGTTTGTTCAATTCTATATTGGTATTTAGTTTAAAAATTTCAGCTTCGTTTTCAATAATATCTTTGTTTATTGCAACTGTTTCTTGTTTTCTTTTGTTGGTATTCCAGTCAAACACGTTCCAATGTAATTTAACCCCAACAGTATAAAATGGTTGAAAAGAATTATCAAGCATATTTAATCCAGGATTACCATAACCACCTGTTGCAAACCCATTTAATTTTGGTGCATTTTGCTTAGAAATAAGCATTTCTTGATTATTAATCTCCTCCTTTTTAAATTGAAATAAGTCTAATTCGGGTCTGTTTATTTCGTTTTGTAATTGCGTTTTAATTAGAGGCACTTCAAATTCGGTAAGACCGCTTAAAGATTGCCCAATTAAACTAGACAGCGTTTCTATTAAAGATGATTTTCTGCTTTCAACCTCAATAAATTGCTGCTTAATCTTTAACAATTCAGCTTCCAAAACACTATCTGAAGCAGGTAATAATACACCATATTTAATACCCGATTTTACTTCTTTTAATTTGGATTGCAATTGCCGTTTTTTAGCCTCTAATAATTTATAGGTTTCTTGCGTTAATAAAACTGAAAAATACAGTTGATTGATCTGTGTTTTTAATTGATAGATATTTGCATCAAGCTGTTTCTGTTTCGTTTTTAATTGTCCTAATTTAACTTTTAAAGCAGCATTTGTTAATCCGCCATTATAAATAAGCTGATTTACTGAAAATGTAGCGCGATATTGATCTTTATTTAATGATTCTATATTAGAATTTGGAATAGGAACCTCAACCACATCAGATTGATACGTTGCTTGTGCATCAATATTAAATTGAGGCAATTTTGAGTTGGTAATAATTTTCTTATCAATTTGATTTTGCTGCGCTAATAATTGATGCTGTTTCACTAAAGGATAGTTAATTTCTACTAAATTATAACAATCATTAAGCGTTACTTTTTGTTGCGCGAAAGCAGACAAACTCATCGTTACTATTAAAATGAATACTACTTTTTTCATCTTATATTTTTATTGAATTAATTATAAAATCAGCAACCTCTATTTTACGTTCCTCTACTATTTGCTGAAACTCTTCATCTTCAACTGCCATTAAACCCTGAATTAATGGTTTCGCTATAAAAGGAAACACATTCAATGCCAAAATATTAATGAATAACTGTTGTGCATTGATATTTTTGATGAGACCTTTTTCAACCTCAACATCAACTTGTTTTTTGAATTTTTCAAGATTTGGAAAACCACTATTTTCCTTCATTTTTAAAATAAAACCTGGATTTCTATTTAATTCTTGAATAATAAAATTCGGCAAATAAGGATGCTTCATCATAAACGTAATATAATTTGATGAGAAGTTTCTCACTTTTTCCTCTATGGATGAATCATCATTTAAAACACTATTTAATTGAGGTGCTAATAATGAAAATGCATTTTTAAAAACCGCTTCAAAAAGCAATTGTTTGCTCCTGTAATAATAGTGAAGCATCGCTTTGTTTATGCCAGCTTCATTTGCAATTTCTTGCATACGCGCGCCATCCATTCCTTTTGCTTGAAATATGCTTTTAGCTGCTTCTAAAATTAGACTTCCTGTATTTTCGTTTTTTTTATCTTTCATAATTAACCACATAGTTTAACCAAACGGTTGACAAATATACAAAAAATAATCAAACACGAAAATGTTTGATTATTTTTTATTTAATTTACTCTTTATCAGCCCTATAAACATCAATCCAAAAACTCCACCTAAGAATGAAACCATACAGTTAATACTAAATAGCGAGCCATTAAATGTTCCGTTTTGCATTATAGACAAAGGATTAAAACCTAATCGCCCAAACGACTTTATTAAAAATATACTTCCAAAAACACCCGAGATCGTATTACCTATAAGACCAAATGAATATTTTTTTAGAATAAATCCTGTCGTATTCGCTCCAATTATTCCTATCAAAATACTGATTAAAGAAATTAACGTTTCAGTCATAGAAAATTGTTTATACTAATGTCCATAATCCATTTTATCTACTTTACCACCCATTAATCTTTTTTGGATAATCATGTACACAAAAAGAAGTATAAAACCAATAATCCCCCAAGTTAAAGCGATAGATAAACCATATGCTGATGCTGCAGTATTGTATATTGTTAAAGGTTCATTAACGTCATTAATAGAAGGCAAAATTACCGGAAACAAGGACGCTAATGACGATGCAATACCTCCTATTATCAACAAAGTTGATAACGCAAAAGCATAGCTGTCTTTTTTTATTCTTTTGATAAAAAACAGTCCAATTAATCCTGTAAAATAAATAAGAGGAAATAAGATTAGGTAGGGTTTATCTATAAAATTATCTAATGAATTAGGATTCACTATTTGCCAAACAACTAAAGAAAACAACGTAAGTACTGTTAACACAATATTTAACTTAAAGATGATGCTCTTGAGCTTTATATTTATGGATGAATTGGTTTTTAAAATCACCCAATTAGCACCATGAATCGCTAAAGTCACAACAGATATGAGACCTATAATAATAGTAAACCAATCTATAACTCCTGGTGTTTCACTTAATGGACTAAAACTAGAATCCCATAATGGCAAGAAAAAATAATGCCCTTCATAAAGAGATACGCCATTTTCAACGCCACCTAAATTTACACCTCTAACAATATTACCCAAAGCAATCCCAAAAAATAAGGCTAATAATAAACTAGAAACTCCAAAAGAGGTGTCCCAAATATCTTTCCACATTTGATATTTAAATTGACTTCTAAATTCTAACCCAATGGCTCTAAAAATAATCAACCACAAAACAATTATTAAAGGCAAATAAAAACCACTAAAAATGGATGCGTAAAAAGTTGGAAAAGCCATAAAAAGCATCCCTCCAGCAGCAACTAACCAAACCTCATTAGAGTCCCAAAATAAACCAGCAGATTTTGCAATTACTTCTTTATCTTTTTCATTTTTTGCAAAAAATAAATGAATGATTCCTGTACCAAAATCATACCCATCTAAAATAAAAAATACAGCTAAAACTATAGCGATTATTATGTACCAAAATACTTCCATAATTTAATGTTTTTGAGGTTTTGGACCTTCGTTAATAGTTTTACCAACTAAGACTAAAAATAATAAGCCAAGTAGCATATATAAAGCAACAAAACCTAATAAAGTAAATAACGTATTACCCGATGAAACTGTTGGTGAAATACCATCGCTTGTTTTTAACAAACCATAAACCAAATACGGTTGTCGGCCTAATTCTGCCACATACCAACCCGTAATATTTGCGATATAAGGAAACGGAACTAAAAACATAATTACCCAAAGTAATGGTTTTAAAGTGTACAATTTTCTTCGCCATAAAAAGAAAAGCGCTAACGCCATAACTCCTATAAATATAGTACCTAAACCAACCATTATATGATAGGAGTAATAGAGTGCAGGAACATTATCTGGTAATTCTTCTTTTTTAAATTGATCCATTCCGGGGATTTGTTTATCCCAGTCTTGGTAGGTTAAAAAACTTAATATATTTGGAACTGCAATTTTATTATCTAATTTCTTTTCAACCATATTTGGCTGACCAACCAATACAATTTCTGCTCCAGCTTCTTCTGTTTCAAAAATTCCTTCCATCGCAGCAAAAGATGCAGGTTGGTATTTCGCAACGTTCTTAGCATTCCAATCTCCTGTAGGAAAAGCAACTAATAAACTAGATATTAAACCAAAAATCACACCTGTTTTCAAAAATAATTTCCCGTATTCAGTTTGCTTATTTCTTAAAATATAGAAAGCACCAATACTTGCAACCACAAAAGAAGAGGTTACAACTGAAGCTAATTGATTATGCAAAAAAGCAGGTAAAAGCCAAGGGTTACTAAATAAAGCTGAGAAATTTTCTAGCACAAATTTTCCGTTTTCTAAAATTTCATAACCAACAGGATGTTGCATCCAAGCATTGGTTGCTAAAATAAACCAACCACTTGCCCAAGAACCCAAAAACACTAAAAAGCCTGTTAAGAAGTGTAATTTCTGTCCCATCAATTTTTCACCAAAAATAAAGAGCGCTAAGAATGAGGATTCTAAAAAGAAAGAGAACATGCCTTCCATGGCTAGGGTTTGACCAATAATTCCTCCTGTTAATTCAGAAAACTTAGCCCAATTAGTGCCAAATTGAAATTCCATGGGAATTCCTGTTACAACACCCATTGTAAAGTTAACAGCAAAAATTTTCATTAAAAATTTTGCTGCATTGTTATATTTTTCAATATTATTTCTTAAATATTTCCACTTAAAATAGACAATCAATAATGACAATCCCATTGTTAATTGCGGAAATATATAGTGAAATGTGATAGTAAATGCAAATTGCAACCTATCGTAAAAGAGCATGTCTTCCATATTCTGATTTTTAGACTATAAAAATACAAACACTTGACTGGTGCTACGTACCTTTATTGTAAAAAATCCTCAAAAATGAGGGTTTTCTAGTTTTAAAATTATTTTATAACTTAAGAATTGTGTCGCTGTGTTGTTGTTGCCGTAAAATCTGGTGCTTTATCACCAATTCTTGGCATCGTAAAAACTTCTTGTTGCTCTTGTATTATTTCTGTTGCATTCATAATTATATAGTTTTAATCTGATGTAAAATTAGTCTTGATAACTTTATTTCTCTGTAACATTAGTTACTTAAGCAATTTAAAAAATTGATATTGTAATAGCGATTCCCTATAAGAGTATCACATAAACAACTATTAATAAAAACAAGAACCTCTAGTGTATTTATGGCGAAAATCATATTTAAAAATACAGTAGTTGATATCTTTACATCTGTGGAAAACTGAAAATTAATTTTATCTATATTATTTAGCATTCTTATACCATACAATAGTTTAAGGGTTTCTATTACATATATATTATAATATTGACACCGTCGGTATTATAGAAGCGCTCTGTGAGAACAAAGACAAACCAAAGTTAGAATGTAATGGTAAATACCATTTACAAACCAAGCAAACTTTGGAAGAACTCCGGTTACAGAACCAGGACGTAATTTCTCTGTTTTTCTACAGTATAAATTTTAAATAAAAATCGGGCATTAAAAATTTAATGCCCGATTTAAAAACTAACTATTATTATTTTACTTTATCAGTACCTCCGTGACCGCCGGCTACAACAATCATTATTTTTATACTTATCTGAATAAATTTAAAAAACTGAAGGATAGGGTTCATCATTTTAAATCTTTGATATCTTGATATTCTTTGTGTCATAATTTTATAAATTTGTATTCAAAAAAATTAACTTTTACTTGATTGGGATTCCTATTCAGGAATCAACCACCAAAATGGTTTCATTTTAGCTTTATAAATAAAAGCATAATGTAATGCTAGTTTTAACCAATGACCAGATAAACCTATTTCTCCAAAGGTTTTTCCTAACTGTCTACCTTGTGTTTTTGGGTATTTTTTATAATCTGGAACAATAGGGTATGTTGTAATACTTACTCCACTTCCTTTTGTAAAGCCGTAACCCGCAGAAGCAATACAAGCTGCTCCCATATTTCCTAAACTACCTTTATGATGCAGTGATTCTTTTCCGCTTTTTATTGAGTCTATAATATTATCTGCGACCAACTTTGCGGTAATACCAGATGGCATTCCTGTTCTTGGTGGTGCAGGTGATATCACGGTTCCATTTTTACTTTTTCTTGGTTTAGAGATTGCATGTGGTGGTGCAAACGCAATTCCAGGAGCAAAAATATTTTTATAATTTGGGTTTTGATAGGTTTCTGGCCAATCTTGAACAGACCATTCTTCATATGGTTTTGCTGTATAATCTGCATCTACAAGCATAAATCCTTTAAAAAGTTTTTCTGTAATATCTTTTTTTTGTTTATCGTACGCTTTAAAACCATGCCCAGAAAATGAAGGAATTAGCATTGCAAAATCAAAAGTTTCGGTTTTGTAATCTCCGTCTAAGTTTTCATAAAGTGCTACACCATCTTCAATTTTATGAACTCCTGCGCCAAGTATCCATTTGATGTCTCTGTCTTCAAAAATCATTTCTACCATTTCTCTAGACTTCATGGTCATACTTCCATAACTCATCAGCATTCCATCCATTCCAAAATCACCTAATTCGTATTCATTAGAGATCCATGTAACTTCTGCCATATCACGTACTTTATGTCTACGCAATTCTTGTTCTACATTTAAAATATATTCAAAAGCAGCCCCTTGACAAGTAGATTTACCATGTCCTGTCCCAATAAGAATCTTCGCTTTTTTGCCTTTTTTCATTTCTTGAATTAAGGTTTTTAAACCTTCCCAAGCATGATCTGCATGCGTATAGGTACAGACAGAATAGGTCTTATTTTTCCCTGGAATTAAACCAACTGTAGCTTCAAAATCAAGCTTTGGACCTGTTGCATTGATCAAGTAATCATAAGTCATTTTTTCTTGTTTCCCTTTATTTTCTCCAACAACATACTCCGCTAAAACATAGGGTTTTTCTTCACTTACATCTCCTTCAGGAAAAAACGAAATTGCTTTTGCCTGTTTATAATCAATACCTTTCTTTTTATATAAAGGTGCTAAAGGAAATAAAATCTCTTTAGATTGCATTCTACCAATTCCTACCCAAATATTAGACGGAATCCATTGGTAATTACTATTAGGAGATACTACTACAACTTCATGATCTTTTGACAACTTTCTTCTTAAATGTGAAGCTGCAACGTGACCAGAAATCCCTGCTCCTAAAATTACTATTTTAGACATGTTTGTATTTTTTGTTAAAGATAATTTCAATTAAAAATACTCACAGCAACTTTTGTTACATAGTAAATAAACTAGTATCGTCTAATTTTACTTTTCTGCTAAAGGTTCTATATAAGAAAAGAAAGTATCCAACTAAAAGTTGGTGTAACAATTACAGCAATAGTTAACATATTACCTAAAGATTTTTGTGAAGAAGCGGCATTGTAAATAGTAATGCTAAATTTCGGATCTATAATTAAAAAGCCATAGTTAATAAAGAGAAAACTAATGCGTTTGCGTATTTTTTCTTGGCAAACAACCTAAGAATATGTGCTACGTCTAAAAAAACCAATATGTGCTCTTTTTTACTTTTTTATAAACTGAATAAACAACTCCATTTCTTGTCTATTATGAAATGAATTATAACATTCCTCAAAAACAGCCATTGTAAAATGTGATTCGAAATATCTTATATATTCATTCTTATTTCCTCCAAAGGGTGGATGATCTTCATTTAATTTTGCTTCAAAAAGCAACCCAACTAATTTGCCGTTTTTACGCAACAAACCTTTCATTTTTAATGCATATTTTTCTCTTAAATTTGGATTTATCGCACAAAAAAATGTTTGTTCTATAACCAAATCAAAGGTGTCATTCAAATCAAAAAAATCAGCATGAATTAGTTGTGATGAAGGAAAACCGGGAACTCTATTTTTTATATTATCTAAAGCTGTTTTAGACACATCTACAACATAAACATTATTAAAACCATTGTTAAAAAGGTATTCTGCTTCATAAGAATTACCTCCTCCAGGAATTAATATTTTTAAGTCTTTATCTATCAGTTGATCAAAATAGGTTTTTAAAGGCGGAGAAACTTCACCTAAATCCCAACCAATCTTATTAGTTTTATACTTGTTTTCCCAAAAAAATTCAGATAAATTCATTTTTTAATATATTATAATTTAACAACATCAATCACTTACCTACAAAATAGTATTTGTAGTATAGTCCAAAATAAGCACTTTTACATAAATCTTAGCTGCTACAAAGAAGAATCTTTACCTAAAAGAGGTGAGTTTATAAAAAAAGCATCTGAAATTAATCAGATGCTCATCAACCAAACCTATTATTATAATCAACCAAAATTATTAATAATAGAAACTAAATCATTTTTTTGTACTGCACCAGATTGTCTCCAAACCTGTTTACCTAACTTATACAAAATTAAAGTCGGTACACCTTTAACCTGATATTTGGCTGCTAGCGATTGATTTTTATCAACATCAATTTTAATAATAACAACCTTATCGCCTAAAATATCTTTTACTTCTTTTAAAATTGGACTCATCATTTTACAAGGTCCACACCATTCTGCAAAAAAATCTACTAAAACTGGTTTCTCTTGATTGATGATTTCTGAAAAATTGCTCATCCCTAAGTTCTTATTTATTGAAAGTAATACTCCAAATTCCTCTTACCTGATTTTCACTGTAACCGGTTGCCAAGTCACTTGGGTATAACTTATTTATTTGTGCTAATGTGTTGATTTTAATGTCTGACGCTGGTTTTCCATGGCATTGTAAACACATACTATTTGTTTTAATTGGATAATAGAATTTTACATTTTCTGTAGTTTCTACAACAATTGGCTCAGACTCTTTCTTTGACTTTATATCCTCTTTAAAAATAGCGATATATTCATTTTCTTTTATGTTTGCTGCGTTTTTATCATTTCGTGGTTTGTCTGAAACTCGTTTTATTACTGCTTTATGCACAACAGACATACTATCTGATAAAGGATAGGCTTTTACATTACAAAATTTTAATGCTGCTAAGGTTCCTTCTTTTTGAATCTTACCCATTAAATTTTTCCCTAAAACTGCTTTTGTAGATAATGCATATTTTAATCCTCTTTCTTTGTAAGGCAACTTGTTGAAATTATTTCCTTGCTGATGATTTTGCATTTCTTTGCCCTTTCCATTGCCTCTTTCTTTGTTGTAATGTTCTTCAAGCCAAGTTGGTTTTTCAATTTCATTCTCAAAGAGATATTCGGAAATTAGTTGTACGGTTTCTTCAGAGAAAACTTGTTTTGGCATTACTCCAAAGCGTTTTACTGCTCCATGCATTTTTGCATTTTCTTTAATAGGATTTTCAATCCAATCTTGCATCGATTTTACAAATGCTTCTTTTGTAGTATTATCTCCTATATAATGCTTCTTTACAGCATTCATAGGTGGCGCAATTCTATTATCTTCTGTCGCAGTAGGATTGTGACAAACATAACAGTTTGTTTCCATTAACTTTTTTCCAGCATGTTCCTGCATTTTTGTACTTGAAACTGCTTTCTTATTAGAATAAGAAGGTTCTTTAGAGTCTTTACAACTAAATACAAAAGCAATTACAATTAATAATGTAAGTTGTTTCATCTTATTTTTATTACAAAAATAGGATGTATTTCACTCTTAAACTGTAACTAATGTTACAGTTCTAAAACTTTTATACTATTTCTAAACAATGCTATTTTTTTTTCGTTTTCTAATTTTTTTAATAGCCTCGAAACAACGACTCTAGAGGTATGCAAATCTTCAGAAATCTCTTTATGAGTCACTTGTAAAACATCATTATGTACAACCATCGCTTTGTCTTTTAGATATTTAAAAAGACGTTCATCCATTTTTAAAAAAGCAATGGTGTCTACCGCTTCTAAAAGTTCATCCATTCTATTATGATAACTCTGCAAAATATATGTTTGCCAAGTTTTATAAGTTCCTAACCAAGTTGCCATTTTTTCTTTTGGTAACATAATTAGCTCTACATCTGTTTCTGAAACAGCTCTAATTTTACTTTTAGATTGCCCCATACAACAAGACAGCGTCATCGCACACGTATCTCCTTTTTCTAAATAATACAAGACTAATTCATCTCCATTTTCATCTTCTCTTAAGATTTTTATAGCGCCACTAAGTAATAATGGCATTGATTTTATGTAATCTCCAACTTCAATAATCGTAGTGTCTTCTGCAAATTTTTTGACAACACCTGACTCTTTAATTTCTGAAATTAAATCTTCTTCGAAAAGATAACTAAAATTGGCTGTTAATTTATTTTCAAGTTCTGACATCTAAAAAGTATTTTCTTTGATTGCATAAATTTAGTGAAATAGAAGTTAGTAAAAAAAGCCTAACCCTTATTTTAAATAGGACAAATGGTTTTTCTTGAAATTTCTAAAACGTAGAAAAGCCCAAACTGCATTATATATCCCGGTTTCATTAAAAGTTAAAAAAAACTAGAGCAGATCGTTCGTTTAAAATCGTAAAGAAGCACGTTTCAGTTAAAATGGTAGAGCAATGGATTCTGGATTGATAAAATCATTGGTATACGGATTCTCAATAAAACTAATCGGTGGCTTTTGGAATCGAAGAATTTCCTCTTTTTCAATACCGTAAACCTGCCAATAATTAGAGAGCAATTGGGAAAATATATCGTTGTTCCAAAGTCCGAAAAGAGGTTGCTTACCAGCCGTATCAATTTCTATGGTAATTTTATTGTCTTGGTTTTCAATCTTGTATTCAGGGCTGTACTGTAATATATAATCTGAATAATGAAATCTAGCGTACAACTCTTCAAACTGGATGGGGTGTAAAACGTGACCTTCCATTTTATCAAGTAATTCTTTTTGTTTCTCGCCAATTACTCCATTATCTTGTAAACAAGCGATAAAACCAAAGCCATTAACTCCGAATGAAAACATTAAATTAATAGGATCATCGCGATAGCTAAAAATATCAGAAGAATACTTAAGTGGAAATACTGCAATACTCCATGGTTTTTTTCCAACAAAAGAAATAGGTTCTATTAAAGATTGTAGCATTAAGTGGAAGTAGCCAAAGCGTTTTTTTAGCGTACTTGAAAGCACAAATTCTTCGCCTTTCACTAACATCCTATCTTTCTCATAAAGCATCTCGTAGTATAGCAGTCCATAAACCATTCTACCAGTCCATTGAAAAAGCAACTCTTGATCGAAGGCTGCCATTCCTTCAAAACCTTTTTTATATGCAGTCTGAACTTTTACATCCAACGCCTCAAAAGCTTCTTTTACTTCAGGTGTACACGGCAATTTAAGATCTGAATAATTATAAGACTTCGCTTTATCCATCATCTCAATTTTTTCATCACCAAATTTAAAGTGATCCATCAACCACTCTGGAAAAACACTAATGCTTTCATTTGTCAAAACTCCTGAAAGGAAGCAAAAATGTTCGTTAAAAACCAAATCCTTAAAAGGATTAAAAAGTGCTTGAGACATAAATAGAAAAATTAATTTTTAAATTTTTTGCAAATGTAGCCATAAACTATTGTTTACCTAAACTTACTAAAATGAAAATTCTATTTTTTATAGGAACTATTTTTATTTTTTTGGTTTATCACTATTCATCAACAGAAAAACGGCTACTACTAGGCCAATAACAACCGCTACAAAAACGCCAATCATTATTGTGCCATTTGTCCAAGAAACTAAGGGTAAGTTTAATAAATTCATCATTATTTATTTTAAAAGTTTAAAATTAATGACTTTCTTTTTTAAAAAATATGATAAAAATCATTCTCTTTTTTTATTTATGAATCTCTTTTTTATAAAGATCGAAAAAGAGATAAGTAAGCCAATAACACCTAAAGCAAAAACACCCGCCATTATTGCACCTATTGTCAATGAAGCAAAAAGCATGGTTAAGTAATTTTTAAACAAAATTACTTAACCATGCTTTTTGAGAAACGTGATAAATATCATACTATACCCTTCTTAATACCAGTATTTTAGCAAATACGTAAAAAAAAGGACATACTTTTTCAACGACAAAAGATTGATTGGAGGATTAGTCTTTTGAGTTGTTTTTTAGAACTTCACATTTAAGATATCACCACTTAATTGCAGTAATTGCAGCTCAATTAATTTTGCATCAAACTTTGCGTTATTTAAAGCTGTTTTTGCATTAATTAAATTAACCTGGGCTTGTCTAAATTCAATTGAAATTACTTGCCCTAATTTGTAACGCTCTTCTGTTCTCTCAAAATTATTTTTAGTAGTTGACACATTCTTTTCTTGAGCTCCAATTATAAAAAGTTGGTTGTTATAATTTTCCCAAGTATTTTTTAAATTATTTTGAATAATCGTTCTCTGCTGCGCTAATAATATTTGCTGATTGTCTAAAGCAATTTTAGCATTGGCAACTCTTGTTTTTGTGCTACCTCCATCAAATAAACTCCAAGATAAACTTAGACCAGCATTTAATCCATTTGAAGTTGCACCTGCTAAAAATGAAGTTGTAGGATTCTCGCTTTTGTTCCAGCCATAAGAAGTATTTAAGCCTAAAGATGGTAAATAATTTGCTTTATTTATTTTGATGTTAAACTCGCTAATTGCCACATTTTTTTCATTCTGTTTTAAGAGCGAATTGTTTGCTAAAGTCTTCATTTGTAAATCATCAAAATTCATGATTTTAATGAAATTAACTTCCGTTTCAACACTATAATTCACTTCTTTTTCTATCCCTAAAATAATATTTAAGCCACGTTTTACATTATTTAATTGCTGTTTTGATACAATTAATGAAATGCTATCATTATTTACATCAACCTCTGCATTTAACATCTCTAGCTTGGTCGATTGTCCGTAATCATATTGATATTTTGCACGCTGTAGACGTCTCTTAGAAATGGTTAAAGCTTGGAATAAATTATTCGTGTTTTCTGATAAACGCGCAATCTGAAAATAGGTTGTAAACAATTGAAAATAAGTGTTTTCAATCGTTTCTTTTACTTGTAGTTCTGTTAAATTATAAGTTTCTTTTAATTGCTGGTAATTGTATTTTCTTCCTAAACCATCAAAAATTGTATAATTTACATTTACTGAGGCATTGTAAGATTTTGTTACTGCACCATCTATGCTTCTAGAAACGCCATCCTGTAAAGTAACATCTTGATTGTCTCTTCTATAAGTTGCTCCTGAGGAAACAGCTGCAGTTGGCAAAAACCGAGAATTATAAATACTTGAATTATTTTTCGCAACAGCTAAATTATTGTTGGCAATTTTAATTCCGAAATTATTTTCTAAGGTGATTTTTAAGGCCTCTTTTTTAGTCAAAATTTCCTGAGAAAATCCTTGTAAAGTCGATAAAAAAACGACAATTAATATGCTAGCTTTATTAAATTTCATCTTCGTCAAATTTAGATTCGATAATTGCTCTTTCTACTTCTTCTCTCGTAATTTTTCTATTTGTAATCAGCCATTTTATTTTCACTTTTATAGTGTTTGAAACAGACAACATCATTGGTAACATTAACAATGTTAAAATAGTCGCAATTGCGATACCATAAGCAATAGAAATTGCCATCGGAATTAAAAATTGTGCTTGCCTACTTTTTTCAAAAATTAAGGGAGCTAAACCTGCTACTGTCGTTAAAGACGTTAAGAAAATAGCTCTAAAACGAGATTGACCTGCTCTTACCAAAGCATCGTCGAATTTCATTCCTTCTTTTAAATAGTTATTGAATTTCCCTATCAAAACCAAACCATCATTTACCATAATTCCTATCAAAGCAATAATTCCTAAAAAGGATAAAATACCAATAGCCATATTGTGAAAATAATGTCCCCAAATAACGCCAATCATACTAAAAGGAATCATAATAATTAGTAAAATTGGCTGACTGTAAGAACGAAATGTGAAAGCAATTACAATATAAATTAAAAGTAAAATAATTGGACCAACAAGATTTAAAGAATCCGTAGTTTTTTTGGCTTCTCTATTTTGCCCTTCATACAAAGGTGTTACTGTTGGGTATTTAGACAGAATTTCAGGCATAATATTCGTTTTGATATTATCTAAAATTTCTGTTTCACTTGCACTTAAATCTTTTAAATCTGCCGTAACTTGAATTTCTCTTTTCCCTTCTAAGTGATTGATAGAAATATCTCCTCTTTCTATTACATAGTTTGCTATTTCAGAAAACGGAATTCTTGCTCCTGTTGGCGTTATAATGCGCATATCATCTAAATTTTTAATAGAAGATCTGTCTTTTTTATCATAACGAACCCAAACTTTTATTTCATCCTGACCACGTTGAAAGCGTTGTGCTTGAAAACCGAAAAACCCACCACGAACTTGTGCCATTATTGTTTGAAGATTTAATCCTAACAAGTAAGCATTGTCTTTTAAAGTGATTCTAACTTCCTTGATTCCTGCAGGATCATTATCTGTAACATCTTTTAGCAATGGGTTATTTTCTAACGCTTCCTTTAGTTCGGCTTTAACAGCTTTTAATTCTTTAATGTTATTTCCTAATAAAGAAACCGCAACCGGACTTCCACCAAAGTTACCACCAGAACCAAAAACCAAACTCTCTACACCATACACTTTACCTACCTTTTGCTGAATAGCGTTTGTAATTTCTGGCGATGAAAAATCTCTAGTTTCACCAGGTAAAAGATTTACACTTAAGGTTGCATTTGCGCTTCCTGGACCAACTCTCTTAATTACATTTTCGATAACCTGTACGTTACCAGTTTGCTTTTCTGTGTATTCTTTATCAACCAACCAAACTTTGTCTTCTATAAGAGAAATCAAAGAATCTGTAATTTTCTCATTAGTTCCTTGTGGCATATTTAATGTGATTTGCACTCTATCACTTGCTACTCTTGGAAAGAAAGAACTTTTAACTACACCGCCTTTTAAAGCAGAAACACTTATTAAAAGTGATGCTACAAACACGCAAAAAATAAAAAATTTATGCTGTAAAGAAAACTTTAAAAAAGGCACGTAATAATTGTCTCTAAATTTTACTAAAATAGCATTTGCTCCTCTGTTTATCTTCTTAAAAAACGCATCAATTTTATTCGTTTTTTTGGCTGTACCATTTTCTAATTTTTTTCTATCTAATGCTTTAGAGTGTGCAATATGTGCAGGCAAAATTATTAACGCTTCAATTAAAGAAACACTTAAAGTTAGCAATACAATTGTAGAAACTTCCCCAAAGAAACTACCCATTCTTCCATCGACAAAAAAGAAGGTTGAAAAAGCAATAATAGTGGTTAAGATCGCTGAAACTATTGGCGGAATTACTTCCATTGTTCCATCTATAGCTGCTCTAATTTTAGATTTCCCTAAATCGTAATAATGATGATAAATATTTTCTCCAATTACAATTCCGTCATCAACCAAAATACCAATTACAATAATCATCCCAAACAAGGACAAAACATTAATCGTAACGCCTAATTGAGCGGCAAAAATAAACATCCCTAAAAAAGATACTGGTAAACCAAAAGCAACCCAAAAAGCCAAACGTAAATTTAAAAATAATGCTAAGAAAAAGAGGACTAAAAGTATTCCTGAAATTGCATTTTTGGTCAACAACCAAGTTCTATCATTTAAGGTTGTACTTCTATCACTTGTAATACTTAGCTGAACATTTTGCTGTACTTGATTGTATTTTTCTATGTATTCTTTAATTTTATCTGCTGATGAAATTAAGTCTTCGTTATTGGTGTTACTAACTGTAATATCAATTGCTAAATTTCCATTATAATACAATCTATCTGGAGTTTCAGACCAAGTATCTCTTAATTCTGCAATATCTTTTAAACGAATAATATTTCCATTAACTTCTGTTCTTACAATAAGATTTTGAAGTTCAATTCCGTAATAAGAACGATTGCTGGCTCTAATTAAATAATCTTCATCCGCAGTTTTTATGTTTCCACCTGTGATTAAAATATTTGAATTCCGTACCGCATTTGCTACTTCTGTGATCGATAAATTATAGGCTCTTAAATCGTTTTCACGAACAGCAATTTCAATTTCTTCATCTGGATACCCAGTAATAGCAACTTGAGAAATTCCTTCAATACCACGAATATCATTTTCTACATTTCTTGCATATTGTTTTAGCGCTTTCAAAGAAACATTTTCTCCACTTACAGTAAAACTAATTGTTGGTCGATTATTTTCAACTTTTGCAATTACAGGAGGTTCCATACCAGAAGGAAAAGAAGGAACTCTATCTACTGCGTTTTTAACATCCGATAAAACAACATCTATATTTTTTCCTTTTTCTACCTCGACATTTACACTTGCCGAATTTTCTCTTGACACAGAAGTGACTCTTTCTACACCTACAATACCTTTTAAATTATCTTCAATCTTCAGCACAACACCTTCTTCCATTTCTGCAGGAGAAGCCCCTGGATATGCCAAAGAAATTCTAATTAATTGTGAATCTACCAAAGGGAAAAAGGAAGATTTCATGCTAATTGCACCTAAAATTCCGAAAACAAAAAATGCAAGTATAATTACATTTACAGCAACAGGATATTTTATAAAATAAGTAATGATTTTTTTCATGGCTTACTTCTTTTTATTGATTTTCACAATCATTCCGTCAAAAGCTCCTGGCAAAGTTTGCGTCAAAATTTTATCGTTGTTTTTTAATCCTTTAACAACAACAACTTCAGCTCCAAAATACACGGGGTTTACATTTATAAGAGATAAAATACTATCGTTTTTAACAATGTAAACTGCTGTGTTATCTACCAATAATTTTCTAGAAATTTCAATAGCATCAAGTTCTGATTTTGCTACTAAATTTGCTTCTAAAAACATACCTTCTTTTAAATCTGAATGTTTTACATCTATATATGCATTTATAGTTTGAGAAACTTGATCTATTTTTCCATTTACTCTCACAACTTTCCCTGTATACTTTTTAGATTTATTCAGATTTGAAAGAGCGACAGCATTACCCACTTTTAATAAATCTGCAAACTCAGCATTTATTGAAACTTCCATTTCATAAATACTCGTATCAATAAATTCTCCAAGTTTTTGCCCAGATCTCACCAAAGTTCCAGAGCTGACTAAAGCTTCTGTTACCACTCCAGAAAAAGGAGCCTTAATTTTATATTTAGACAAACGGACTTCTAGGTTTTTAACATTGTAATAAGCGGTTAAAATTCCACGTCCAGAAACAAAGTATTTTTCTTTATCTGATAAGAATACGGGAAGTTTGGGTACTGATTTATTCATATCAAAAGAATGTAAATAGCTGTCCCACTTTTTAAATTCTGGAGTATAATCTAAACGTATATCTGGTAAAATAGAAGTAATTAAATTAAATAAATTACTTTTTTGAGATTGTAAACTAGCCGTAAATTCATCACTATTAATACTCAATAAAATTTCTCCTTTAGAATATTTTGTTCCGGGTTTAAATGATTTATTAGAGGGCTGTAAAACTCCTTGAACTTCAGAAAAAATATCAATTTTATTTTTAGCAACTAAATTTCCATTCGCAGATAAAATAATAGGGATATCTTTATTTTCAACATCCTGAACAAAAACAGTTTTAATCGTCTTTTTATACTTTGGCTTAGGTCTTTGGTTTTTATCAACAAAGTAATTCCCTAAAATAATAGCCCCCGCAATAAGTGCTATTCCAAGAATAGATAATATAATATTTCTCATAATTAGTTAGTTATACTTTCTAAATTAAAAAACTAAGAAAGTTTTTGCAAAGATACTTTTAAGACCAAAAAAAATCTGTGAGGTTTAAGATTAATATGTTAAAGAAACGTTATAATTTTATGTTTTCCCTCTAAAATTCTTAAAACGATTTTATTTTAGCATCTTTATATCCTCAAAAAAAAAACCCATCTATTGAAAGAAAATTATAAAAACTCAACACATTATATGAATTAATTTGATTTGCTGCACGAACACAAATACTGCGCTATTTTTCTCTTCTATAGATGAAATTCCCACTGAAATTTGGGAAGGATTAGCATGTACAGAAAATATTTATTTTCATCCAAAGTTTATAAAAGCATTAGAGAAAAACCATCCTGAAATTATCTTTTCTTACATTGTTTTAGTTGATAAAAACAATCAGCCAACAGCTTTTGCAAGTATGAAAATTATTGACTTTCATTTAAAGTCTATTAAAAATGATTTAGAATTTTTAAGAAATATTGGCAGACGATTACATGTTTTTCCGGATAAAAAACCACTAAAATTATTGATTTGCGGAAACACTTTTGTAAGTGGAGAACATGGCGTTTTTATTAAAAAAAATCAAGACAAGAAAGCAATCATAAAAGAACTTGCAGAAAGCATTAATCATTTTGTGAATTCTGATAAAAAATTAAAAAAACAAATTGACGCATTCTTAGTAAAAGACTTCGCTAAAGAGTCACTTTTTATCACAGATGAATTAAAAGACTTTAAATATCATACATTTTTAGTAGAGCCAAATATGCAACTTCAACTGCAAGAAGATTGGCAAAATTTTGATGATTATTTAGCATCAATGAAAACCAAATTTAGAGTAAAAGCAAGAAAAGCTTTTAAGCAGAGTACAGAAATTCGTGTAGAAGAAGTTACCTTAGAAAACATTGACAGAAAGTTGCCGAAAATGACCGCTTTATATGAAAAAGTTGCTTCGAATGCAGGTTTTAATTTGGGTAATTTTAATTTGGAAACCTATAAAGATTTAAAAGAGAAATTAGGGGATGATTACATCCTAAAAACCTATTGGTTAGAAGATAAGATTGTCGGTTTTATTTCTGGTGTGATCAATCAAAAGTCTTTAGACGCACACTTTGTAGGTATTGATTATCAATTAAACAGAGAATATGCAATCTACCAAAGAATGCTGTATGATTACATAGAAATTGCTATCAATAAAAAATTAAAAACCATTAACTTTGGAAGAACAGCAAGCGAAATTAAAAGTTCTGTTGGCGCAGAGCCACAAGATCTAACCATGTATCTTCGCCATAAAAAAAGCATTACAAACAGAATTTTAAAGCTATTTTTACAACGTGTTCAACCAACACCTTTTCAACAAAAATTTCCATTTAAAACAGTAAAAAAATCTCATGAATAACAGCAAAGAACTTATAGAGCTTTTAAATTTAAAAGAAATTGATAACAATATTTTTTCTGGAGAAAGTGTAACTATTGGAAGTCCTAATGTTTTTGGCGGTCAAGTTTTAGCGCAAGCAGTAAACGCTGCTTATAGAACAATTAAAGAAAATAGGTTTATAAATTCTTTACATGCTTATTTTTTAGAAGCAGGAGATTTAACAATACCGATCAATTACCATGTTGCAGTAATGAGAGATGGAGGTAGTTTTTCTACAAGAAGAGTTACAGCGAAACAAAATGATAAAACCATTTTTATTTTGGCTGCTTCTTTTCATAAAATTGAAGAAGGGTTTGAGCATCAATCAGTAATGAATACAAATATAAAACAGCCAGAAGACTTATTAAGTTGGGAAGACATGGTTACTAAGTTTGGCGTTTTTTTACCAAAGTCTTTAAAAGGGTTTTTGAGTATCGAACGTCCAATCGATTTTAAACCAGTACATGTTCCTAATCCTTTAAAAAGAAAAAACTTACCTGCAAAAGAAGAAATTTGGTTTAAATTAAAAGGGGACATTCCAAAAATGGATTTGCCTTTAAAACATCAAATTCTTACATATATATCTGATTATAATGTATTGAATGCTGCCTTTAATCCGAATGCAAAAGAATATAATTTTGGAAATACTCAAACGGCAAGTTTAGATCATTCTATGTGGTTTTTTAGAGATTTTGATTTTGATGATTGGATGTTATTCTCTGCTGAATCACCGAATGCTTTTGGAGCAAGAGGTTTATCAAAAGGAAATATTTATACAAGAGATGGTAAATTAGTGGCTTCTTTTGCGCAAGAAGGTTTATTAAGACCAATGAAAAAATAAGCAGTAAGAAAAATTAAAAAACTTAGACTATGAGTCCTATTATATATGTTTTAACCACAAATGGTTTGTTGTTTTTATTGAGTATTATTTTTTGGAAATTCCCACCAAAGAAAATCAATAATTTATATGGTTACAGAACTTTTAAAGCTATGCAAAATCAAGATATTTGGAATTCTGCAAACGCTACTTTTAACAAGAACTTATTAATGTATGCTGGTTTTTCTTTTATTGCAGCAATGCTTTTAGCCAATTTTACGACAAAAGAACTCACTTGGCAACCTATGGTTTTAGCCATTCTATCTATTATTGTGAGTATTATTAAAACAGAAAGAGCTTTGTCTGATAATTTTACAGAAGAAGGAAAAAGGAAATAAAATTATCTATACTTCTCTTTTAACTTTAGAAAAAACATTTCAAAATATTTATAAGAAAAATGAGCAAGTATTAATGTAAGAAATATTGTAAAAAGGTGCACTAAAATAATAGTTATTGTTTCATTCAAATAATCGACCCCAATAACTTTAAGGAAAACAAAAGCAACTATATTAATAGCAATAACATGGTACATATATATTCCATAAGAGATTTTTCCAAAATAATTTAATATTTTACTTTTGATTTCGACATTACCATTCAGGTGGCTAATTGAATAAACAAAAAGACTGAATAAAATAGAAGTGTATAGGTTGTATAAAAACTCATTTTCAATTTTAAAGTAGTTCGTGAAAAAATGGAGCACAACTAAAATTGTTACAATTACGGGAACTATCTTTTTCTCTTTTAAAAAATTCAACTTCTTTTCTTCTTCAAAAATTGAAATCACACCGCCTATTATCATATAAAAATAGACGAAATTATATTTATTTAAAATAAAGAAAAACTCTAAATGATAGATAATAAAGTATCCAATAAATATAATTACTAATACTTTAATGACATGATGCGTCTTTACAAAAAACAGTAGAGGAGCTATAAAAAGATAAAATTGTTCTTCTATCCCTATTGACCATAAAACACCTAAAATCCCTCCAGGGTCATAATAATTCAAAACATTAGGCAATAAGAAAATACTTAAAAGCAAACCCTCTGTTAAGTTATAGTTTATTTGAAATGGAATTCCTAAATAGGGTAAAACAATATGATAAAAAGTGAAACCTACAAAAACAATGAGATAGTAAAGAGGTAAAATTCGAAGAACTCTCCTCATATAAAAATTCTTTTTAGAGAACTTTCCACTAGCTTTTTCTTTATAAATAATTCTAATAATAAGAAATCCACTTAAAACAAAAAACATATAGACAGCCTCTATTCCTTTATCAAGGATAGGGAAATCATCTAAAAAAGGTAAACCTTGATTTACAGAAAAAAGTCTAAGATGATAAACTAATACAATTAGTGCTAAAAAAAAGCGCAATGGATTTAAGTTTGCCAACGTTTTCATGCTGTGAAATTACTAAAAATTAGCAACAAAAGAAACAGATAAATTTCTTCCTGGAGAAGAAATCCCAGAAGCAAACTCGATGTAATGTTCGTCAAAAAGGTTGTCTAATCTTGCTTGTACAGAAAAGTTTTCAGTTACTGAATAGCGTCCATTTACACCAATAGTCATCCAACTTGGAGAACCAAAATAAATATCTTCATTAGTAGCTGCATTTGCATCCACCACAGGTGTTAAATCATGATTATCAATTCCTTCTCTAAAATTAAAGTCTTCAATATCCTTTTTGCTATTAAACCTTAAAGCTGCACCAACTTCTATTTTATCTTTCTTATAATTTACTTCAAACTGACCAAATAAAGGCGGAATAGAAGACATCGGTTCTTCTGAATCATACGTTCTTCCTTTTGTATAGGTTATAAATCCTGATGTATTCCAAGCGCGAGAAAGTTTTCCTAAATAGCTAATTGTGTATCCTGAAATAAAAGCATTTCCTCTATTTTGATTGGCAACTGCATTCCCATATTCACCATCAAATAAAACCTGATCGCTTCCATTTATGGTAAAACGGTCTCTAATAATATAATTATCTAACAAGGTGTAAAATACATTTGCGCTTAAACGAAATTTCCTATCATTAAAATACTTCTGAATTCCTACTTCTGCATTATAAGCAAACTCTGGCTTTACATTAATATTTGGTACCGTTACATCGCCACTTTTTTCACGAACTCGACCAACATCATCTATATTAGGCGAACGAAAACCAGAGGATAAAACACTATTTAATTGCCAGTTTTTATTAGGCTTATAAACGTATCCTATTGTTGTTGTAATTGCAGAATTATTTGCACTAATATCATTGTCTGAAAGCTGAATAAATGTTTCGTCTATCCATGTTGCATTTAAGGTTGTATTTGTAAATCTAATCCCCGAATTTAAGGTTGATTTACTATTAACATCTTGTTTATAACCCACGTATAGTGACGAACTAAGATAATTACTTCCTCCGTCAGGATATCGAGATTGTACTTTAAAATTGTCAGAAAAACCATTAACTTCTCCATTAGAAATATGTAAAGTTTGACCATAAGCATTAGAAGAAACATCATTGTAAGCAAACTCAAAACCATACGATAAAGTTCTTGTTTTATCTTCTGTTAACGGCACATAAAAATCTCCGTTTACACTAAAAACAACAACACTTTCTTCTCTATGAGAACGATCTAAACTTCCGAATTTTCTTTGGATTCTACTTTCCTGAAGGTTCTGATAAGCAGTTGTTATCGTTCCGCTTTCTAACCAGTTTTTATTAGGACTAAGAAGTAATTGTGATGAGATTAATAGCCTTTTTTGAGGGCCATAAGACCATTCTGCAAACTTTAAAGAAGAAACATCTGTAATATCTCTTATCTCTGTTAATCGATCAAATCTTTGAATATTAGATGAGGTAGAATATTGTAGATTAATTTTTAAATCTGTATTTTTTGATAGTGGAACAAAAAATTTCTGCAATACATCTGTTTGATTATACCCTGTATTTCTTAATAAATTCGGGTCGGAATTTTCAGTTGGATTTTCATTATAATTTCCATTCACGTTTTCTGAATAGTAGAAAACTTTTCCCCAATCAGAAAAACCATGACTCCTATTTTTACCAGCTTTTAATTCGCCAAAATCTGAATAAGAAATACTTGTAAAAGAAGCCCAATTATTAAAGCTTACCTCCGCAGAAACATTGGTTGTAATTTCTTGATTTACACTTGAAAATCTAGAAAAAAACTGACTTTTAACTTCTTCTTTTTCTGATAATTTAGGTGTTTTTGTATAATAATGGATTACACCTCCCAAGGCATCTGAACCATAAATCACAGAAGAGGGTCCAAAAACAACTTCTATTTTATCTAATAAATTTGGTGCAATTGTAATTGAACTTTGCAAGTGTCCTTTTCTATAAATAGCATTGTTCATTCTAACCCCATCAACAACCAACAAAACCCTGTTAGATTCCATTCCGCGAATTACAGGACTTCCTCCACCAAATTGTGATTTTTGAACTTTAATTCCGGGAATTATCGCTAATAAATCTGCAGAAGTTTGAGGTGAAAATTTTTGAATTTTTTTAGACGAAAGCACTGCTACTTGTTCTGCAATTCTTTTTGATTTTTCTTCTTTTTTAAAAACAGAAATCACTATTTCGTCTAATTGCTCTGATTGTTTGTTTAAATAAACAGTGAAGTTTTGTTTTCTTAAAACAGCTTTTGTTACTCTATAATTTGCGTAAGATAAATGAGAAAAAATAATTATTTCATCATTTTTAAAAGTAGAAACATCTGCTAAACCATTATTATCAGTTGTTAAACTGATGGTTTTAGACTTGTTGTAAATAGTGACATTTTTTACTTTTTTACCCGTTTTCTTGTCTAAGATTGTTATTTCTTGACCAAAGATTACACCACTAATTAAAACTATAAATACAAAAAGAATATACTTCATCATCAACTAAATACGGTTTCTAAAATTTGCAACGATTTTGGGTCTCTAAAAGCACCCAAATGTAGCCTAAAATACTGAATAATAACGTGTAAAACTAACTGCCTTTCGGCTTTACTATAAGTTACGTTTTCTAAATTATCAAAAATTATGCCTAACAGCTTTTTAAATTGATGAAAATCATTATTTGAAATAACATTTTTTTCATGAATACTATCAGAAAAATTACCTTCTAATAAATTAAAACCTTTTTTATTTATTTCTGACGTATCAGGGTAAAACCCTAAGAAACCTGTTAAATTTAAAAGAAATAATAAGTGAAAATTTGCAACTTTATCATGTATATCTAACCAAATAAAGGCAGTTTCTAAATACTCATAAAGTGCTAAATTTCGTTCCTCTTCTTGGATAGAGTTTGATAAAACTTCTGACAAAAATAGAACAACTGATTGCTTTACAATATCTGTATGAATACTTTTATAAGGATGAATTACATGTACTTCTTTTATAGAGTTTAAAGCATTTTTTGTATTGTGATTGGCAATAATTGTTAATTGCGTTAAAGGTTGAAAATGTGCAGCTTTTATGCCCTTTTTTTTCGGCTTTAAAACTCCTCTAATTAAATAAGATTTAACGCCTTCTTCTTGTGTATAGCATTTTACAATTAAGCTTGTTTCACCGTATTTTAGTGAACTTAAAACGATTGCTTTTGTATTTACGATCGCCATTAATTAACAATTGCGAGTTTAGCTGTAGCTGTTTCTGAACCGTCTTCGTTAGACAATAAAACAATGTAAACACCAGATACCACCTTGTTTCCTGCTAAGTTTTTTTTATTCCAAACTACTTTACCTCCTTGTAATTCTTGCCCTTCCACAACATTGGTTTCATAGACTAAATTACCTGCAACATCTAAAATTTTCACATTCGTTCCTTTTGGTAAATGCGTTCCATTTCTACCATCAATAGTGATGGTCTCATGGTTTTTTAAAGCAGGATTTGGATAGGCATAAACATCCGCTAAAACTTCACCAAAAGCAGCTACTTTGCTATTATATACAACAATACCTTTATCTGTCGCAAAATAAACTTTACCATTATTTTTATCAACCCTAATTTTTAAAATCCTATTGGACGGTAAGGGTGAATTTTGCTTGCTAAAATTAGCTAACGTAGTTTGCCCGGAAGGATTTGTATAAGCAACGCCTCCATTATCTGTTCCAAACCATTTATTCTCTGCACCATCAATAACGATTGTATTAATTTTTTGATCTCCTAATAATCTTTCCCCAACACCGTTTTCTTCTATAACAACAGGTTCAGCGTTTAAAACATTCGCATCAAAAACTCCAGAGGCATTTCTAAAAACAACCAATCCACTTCTTGTACCTAGCCAAACTCTATTGTTTTTATCTACAGCAACAGTTAACACATCTGTATCAGGTAAATTTCCTAAATTTGGTGTTGCAACTAAAGCTCTTTTCCTATTTCCACTTTCGTTAAAAACGTACACACCATTTCTTCTCGTTCCTATCCAAATGTTATTGCTATTATCGATTGCAATTTCACTTAAACCTAATTTATCTGGAACCGTTTTTATCGAACTTAAATCGAAACTACTCCATTGTCCAGAAGGTGATAATTTTTTTAATTCTTCATCAAAACCAATACTTGCAACCCATAGGTTTCCTTCTCTATCAAAATTTGTTCCGCTCGTTCTGATACTTACTCTGCTAGGATCATTAGAAGCAACATCTTCTAATGAACTATTTAATTGATTGTAAAATGTTGTTATTTCATCATTTTCTACGACTAACAAACCTCCCGTCGAAACAGAATTAACAGATCTAGTATCTCCAAAAGAACTCATGTAAACTCTGTTTTCTACATTTGGATCTATAGAGATGTAGTTTAAATCTATGACAGGGAAATCCGGATTGAATTGAGTTTTTATCCAATTTTCTCCATTAAAATGGCTAAATCCTTGTTTCTTAAATATTGATGTATAAGTGACATCATAACCTCCATAAACCACCCAAAGATGACTATCTTTTACTGCAATAGAAAAAACATCGTTAGATAAAGGTCCATCTGGATGTATTTCTTCGTACGTGTTTACTTGTCCTAAACTGGTTTTTAAAACACCAAATTCTTTTGTTGCTAAATACGTTGTATTGTCTTTAATAAAAGCTGTGTTTAGCGTAAAATCAAAATCGGTAGTCGCCGTAAAGATATCTACTTGATTGTTTGCTGAATTTAAAATGATGGCACTTTTATGTAGCGCGACTGACAAATTAGTGCTAGACGATTTTAATCCTAAAATAGTTTCATTAAAATCTCTAACTTCAGTTAAACTACTTGCATTTAATTGAAA
>Ga0308012_10000386_pt1 | contig 27476 bp, 27 predicted proteins | sample Neamet179_FD_203133 | JGI IMG/M metagenome (GOLD analysis project Ga0308012, IMG submission 203133) | Marine microbial communities from water near the shore, Antarctic Ocean - #179 | ecosystem: Environmental > Aquatic > Marine > Unclassified | place: Southern Ocean | collected 2014-07-25 | reverse complement strand
ATTCAAATTCTCTATTGCGTATGTCAATAGTAAAAACGAAACTTAGCCGATACTGGTCGGCTTGGGGAAGTGCTTCCGCCTCTCCCAATTTTTGGAAAATATCGTGATTATCTTAAGCAACTAGCACGGATACTAGGTCATTCGGAACTATCGATTTTCTGGAGTCTGATTTATGGAGCTCGGTGTTTTTTTATCTCGACAATAAGAAACACAATACCAACAAGAACGCCCAGATTCACAGCTAGAGTAAAGTATTCATTAAATAGGGGGTAATCCATTTAGCAATCTCCTAACGTCAAGTCTTAATCTTTACAACTTAGTCAGAGTACAGCGTGGCCAATTGCATGGCTTGTCTTTCGATTAGGAGGTAGTTGTCCGACATTGGGTCGTTGCTTAAGTAGGTCTTCATTTCCACGCCATCGTCGATGACCGAATATTCCTGAGCATCGATTCGAGCTGCGGCGCCGGCATGGTCGAAGCAGTGCTCACTGATCAACAGCGAATTATTTGGCGCTTCGTCACAAATCTTTCTAGTTGCATCAAATGTCTTGCCGGTTAGATTGTTCTTTTCCTGTGTTACCGGTGAATACAAACCGCTGACGGCAGGACCGCTGTGCACGGCAAGTTTAAATTTCGCGGCTAGTTGCTCGCCCTCTATATCATTCAGATCGCCTACCAATTGCAGAAACAATTGTCCAGAGCAGATGGCATAGAAGGCCTGTTCTTCTTCTAGTTTTTCGGAAGCAAAATTAATAACAACTTCATCTTCTGAGCAATAGGTTACTTTTCCGTTGTACAGCTGAGCGACTTTGCCAGCGAAGAAATAATACTTGTTCAGGAGGTTAACCAAAGTGCTCTCGCTAAGTGTAGAGGCGAGGTAGTGGAAGTTGGCCATCTTGATCGAGAGCAGAGTCACATCTTGCGTGCCGTAACTGGGCGTAAATTGTTTCGGATCGACCTCCGGCTTTCGATGCCCGAAGTTATCTAGGAAGGTGTTCTGAGCTAAGAATTCGGCGGTAGCATTAAATTGTCGAATGGCCATGCTTAGTTCACTATGATTGTTAGGCTCTGGGCAGGTTTCGATCTCACCCTTTCTAATATTACTGATAGCAAAAGCGAGTAAGTTTGCGGGAAAACTAACCAGGTATTGAAAATAAGTTGTGGTAAGTGTGACAGCAACTATTAGCAGCAGAAACGTTGCAGCCAGAATGAATAGAAAGTTGTTCACAATTCCAGTTTCGATATAGCTCAAGTCGAGGCTAAGACGCACATAGCCTGCTGTTGAGCCTGCAACATTTATCGGCGCTTGGTAGTCTGCTTGAACTCTATTGAGTTGTATAGGCAGGGGAATTATTGTCGTGGGTTTTTCCAATTCGCTTCTAGCGGCGGCGATGATCTCGTTGTCGATGTTGACTACCGCTATTTCACCTATGGATGAATTTCTAGCGAGGTTGCCGAGTATGACATTCATGCTAATCATGTCATTGGCTAGCACTAGTTCGGTGAGCTGTGTGGCGGTTTGCTGCGCTAATAGTTTCCCGAGATTGTCAGCCTGCTGGCGTAAGATATTCTGTGTGTTGTAGTTGCTGATCAACCAGAACACGCACATCGCAAGCAATAATAGCAGGCAGACCGCCGTGGCAAACTTTCGGGAAATTTGGGTATTCTTTTTCGCGGACGCCGAGCTTGTTCCGACGGGCGAGCTATTCTGGGGGAGATCTTCTTGCAACGCGACCACTCTGTTGGTGAATCTGATGGCTTTGAGTATTAAGAATAGCAGTTACCGGCGCGCATCCCCAATCAAATTGTCAATGAGGCCTGCTTAGCGAGAGCCAAAACTTACTGTCTGTGTATCGATAAATTCAAAGTTCATAGAGGTCGATGGCGGATGCAGACAATCGCTCTGCCATAGCAGTGGCAGAATAGGAAGCTGTTCCAACCTAGGAGTGATTACACTTATCCCTCTTTCGTGTAGCTCTTCTATCAAAGAGCTCAAGAACTTCAGGTTGGCTTGAATCACATCGACCTTCCTTGAGAGGCCTGTGTCTAACTTTACGTAGGCTACAGCTGCTAGGGACAAGTGGCGCAGCGGCTTAGGCATGTAACCAAAAGTCGACACAGAGAGCTTACAGCCTAGCTTTCAATGACCCCACAGAAGGAGCTTAAGTGATGCTGTGCGATAAGCGCGTCAGTCTCGCTGATCTGCAAGACGAGCTTCGAGGCTAAAGACCTTCTTCCATTGAGTCTGCCTTCTAGTCAGCGCAGAAAATGGACGCTAACGAGAGAATTGTGGCTCAGGTTGACCATGAAACGCCGATTGGTTATCGGGTCTTTAGAAAGCCGCCTCATGACTTGTTTGATTATGCGCCGATCGAGACTAGATGTGCGGGCAGTTCCCTATGGTGGTGAGCGATGCTTAGGTTGAGCCGAGCCCGGGCGAATACAACGGGCCAGAAAGGTATATTTGGTTCGAGTTTGGCCAAGCCAACGTCGCACTTGAGCTCGAGTTGTCGTGGCAGTGAGGTTGAAACTGCGCTTAGTAAAACCTGTTTGAGCTTATCGGTTATCACCCTTGCGTTGACGCTGCAATCGGCAATCAGAAGCGCTGCAAACTCGAAGTTGTGGCAACGGCAAAGTAGAACGCGTTTGGGGAGAGAGGTCTTTAGCAGCTGTGCGATATCGGTCAACAGCAGGTCGGCCTCAGATAAGCCAGCTCAGCAGCGAATTTCATAGAAATTTTCGAGTTGCAGTAATTCGAGTGTCGCTGTGAGATTGCGCTTGCGACTCTGTTCTAGACACGCGTCGATCATATGGCAGAGATATCTCTGACCATGGAGGCCCGCCAGAGCATCTTTCTCAAAGGTCTCTTTCTTGTCGATCGGGTTCCGATGTTTGTCTTGCTGGGCGCTAGGGCTGCTATTGTCTCCGGGTGGCGGGGGGTCGACTGGAGTTTTCGGCGAATGTTTAAGGGTGCTAGTAATTGCCGACGTTCCATCTCTGGCGATGTCCTTAAGCTATTCTGGTTTTGCCTCGCTCCCCCGGGTTCTCTCTCACGAGTCTTGGAACCAGGTATCCCGGCAGTGAGGCGTGCAGGGTCTTTATCAACTGGGCGGCGTGTTGGTCGGTCACGTAAAAGTGCCCGGTACCGGCAACCTGGTCGGGCATGTGTAAGTAATAGGGTAGTACATTGTGTTGAAAAAGCGCTTTATTCAGATCGATCAGTGCATCGGAATTGTCGTTAACATCTTTTAAAACAACTGCTTGATTCAGCATTGTGATGCCAACGTCGCCTAAAGTGTCGAAACCACTAGTAACTGCGCTGTCTAGCTCCTGGCGATGGTTGCAGTGCACGACCATGACGACACGTAGCCGTGTTTCACTCAGGCAACGTACGAGTTCGTTGGTTACTCGCTGGGGGATCACGATGGGCAAACGGGTATGAATCCTGACGGTGGTAAGCGCTTCGATATTCGCTAATTGCTGGAGCAGCCATTGAAATTGCTTGTCCGAGAGCGCCAGCGGATCACCGCCGCTGAGGATAACCTCCTCGATGCTGCTGTCTGCAGCTATATAGGCGAATGCCTCCTCCCATTGAGCTCGGCTGGGGGAGTTGGCCCGGTAGTCGAAATGGCGCCGGAAACAATAGCGGCAATGTATCGCGCAATGCGGCGCTGCAGTTAGGAGCACCCGCCCGCGATACTTATGTAGAAGCCCGGGTAACGGATTGAACTCATCCTCATTGAGGGGGTCTGCAACAAAGCCATCAGCTTGGTTCTCCTCGAATTCTGAGGGCCAGATCTGTAGTAGTAGCGGGTCATGCCAGCTGCCCTTTTCGATTCGTTCTACGAAGGGTCTGGGTGCCTTCAAAGGAAATTGAGCGAGCGCCTCCAAGCTGTATGGGCTAGTGTCCGGATTAAGTTTTAATATGCGCAATAATTCCTGCGGATCTGTTATTAGATCGGATAGAATCTCCTGCCATGTTTCAGCGCGATCTGATTGAATAAGTGATATAGCTTGGTTTGTCATCTTGTAACTCGAAACATAGTTTGATTTTATAAAGGCACTTGCTAGTATCCGTTGCCACATCATAGCAACATAAGGCTGCAGCCTTCGATACCTAGTTATTCGTGGCACAGATCACCACCATGAATCGAAATAACGGGCTTGTACACAAATAGCGTTAAGAGGAAAAAATGGCGACTTACTCCACCAGCGAATTTAAATCAGGGCTTAAGGTCCTTATCGACTCCGAACCCTGCTCGATGATCGAAGTTGAAAAGGTTAAGCCCGGCAAGGGACAGGCATTCGATCGCGTGAAGCTGCGTAATCTGGTTAATGGCAGAGTCTGGGAGCGCACCTTCAAGTCCGGTGAGTCAATCGAGGCGGCTGATGTCATGGAATTGGAGATGGAGTATTTGTACGAGGATGGAGAGTTTTGGCATTTCATGAAGACCGATGACAGCTTCGAGCAAGTTGCTGCCGACGTTAATGCAATCGTTGATGCGAAAATCTGGCTGAAGGAGCAGGACAAGTACATGATGGTCTTGTGGAACGAAGCACCGATCTCAGTTACTCCACCAAATTTTGTCGAGCTCGAAGTGAGTGACACCGATCCCGGCTTGAAGGGTGATACAGCGCAGGGTGGCACTAAGCCGGCGACGCTAAGTTCAGGAGCTGTAGTTAAGGTACCCTTATTCGTAAATATTGGAGATATACTTCGGGTCGATACGCGAAACTCCGAATACCAGAACCGCGTCACCAAATAGAGTTTTTATTCTCACTACCGCTTAAGCACTGTGTAGATTTTGAAAGGGTGAATTCATGGTTGATTGGAAACCAAGTGCGTCCCTAAAAAATCTACAACAGCGTGCGTATGCGCTCGCTAAAATCCGACGATTTTTTTCTGAGCGTGATGTACTCGAAGTAGAGACTCCTCTACTGGCTAGCTCAACAGTGCCAGATGTCTATATAGAGTCAATCGCTGCCGAAGTGGTGGAAGGCAACTCGAGCCGGAAGAATTTCCTGCAAACCTCTCCGGAATTTTTTATGAAGCGACTGCTGGCTAGTGGCAGTGGCTCTATCTATCAGATTACCAAAGCCTTTAGGCAGGAAGAGAAAGGCGCAAGGCACAACATCGAATTTACTCTGCTCGAATGGTATAGGCTGTCCTATTCTCTAGGTCAATTAATGACGGAGCTGGAACAGCTAGTACAAGAGGTGCTCGGCTGCGGACCAATCTCGCGCTTCAGCTATCGAGAAATATTTCAGCAGCACCTGCAAATTGACCCGCATGAAATCTCACTAGAAGAATTGCAGCAGCTGGCAAGCACTGAAATTGATTTGAGTGGTGGCGACCTAAGCAAGACAGACTATCTGCAGCTATTGCTGAGCAACAGCATTGAGCCTAAGCTTCCGCCATATTGTATTATTTATAATTATCCTTCAGAGCAGGCTGCGCTGGCTACTCTTGCGGCGGACGAGCGTGGCGTCGTCGTTGCGAAGCGGTTCGAATTGTTTGGCCACTCGATGGAGTTAGCGAACGGTTATTTCGAACTTAGTGATGCCGCTGAACAGCGCGCACGATTTGAGAACGACAACGCGGCAAGAAAGGAGAAAGGGTTGGAGACCCACGATGCAGACGAGAAGCTAATCGCCGCATTAGAAAGCGGATTGCCGAGCTGCTCAGGTGTTGCTGTGGGCGTGGATCGACTACTGATGTTGTTGGTTGAGGCTAAAAACATCAGCGAAGTAATTAGCTTCGACAGCGAGCGCGCCTAAAAATAGACGATAAAAAAGTGATTATTCTTCCTTGCTCGCTTCTTCTAGCAACCTTTTTATGTACAATTTTCTGAGTTTTCTTGTGATTTCTCCAGGTGTTCCGTCCGCTATTTTCTCGCCGTCGATGCTCACAACTGGCAAGGTGATCGTTGTAGCACTACTTATAAAGGCTTCATCGGCCTGCAGTGCTTCCTCGACCGTAAACAGTCGCTGCTCTAACTCTATCCCTTCTCGCTCGGCTATTTCGATAAGCGTGCGACGGCGTATGCCGGGAAGAATCAAGTTTGAAAGCGGCCGAGTAACGATTTTCTTATCTTTGATGATGTAGGCACTCGAAGTGATACCTTCTGTGACGAAGCCATCTTCCACCATCCAGCCTTCGTTCGCCCCCTTGCTATGAGCATCTTGTTTCGCAAGACACTGGGCAAGTAGGTTCACCGATTTTATGTCGCGTCGCTTCCAGCGGATATCTTCACTCGTAGAAACCGCGATGCCAGATTCGGCTAAGGGATTGTTTAGTAAATTCATCTCGGATGTGAAAGCGACTAGGGATGGTGCAGTATCGACTGGAAAGACAAAGTCCCTGTCGGCGATACCCCTTGTCACTTGCGAGTAGACGAAGCCTTCTTCCAATTTATTGCGAGAGATGAGCTCCTGCATGATGTCGAGATACTCTCGTTGGGAACAAGGCCATGTAATGCTTAGCTCCGAGAGAGACTTATCAAGGCGCTCTAGGAAGTAGTCGCGATCAACTAACTTACCAGCAACAACCGGCACAACTTCATACACGCCATCACCGAAGATAAAGCCACGATCGAATACAGAGATCTTTGCGGCCTCTTCAGGGGCGTACTCGCCATTCACATATACGATTCTACTCAAGTTGCCCCTTTTCTATTTAAACTGCTGCGCAAAATCAGTCAGTTCGCTGCCATCTAGCCGCTGTACCGTCCAGCCATCCATGGGTGCTGCACCTATCGATCTATAGAATTGAATCGAAGGCTCATTCCAATCTAGCACCGACCATTCCACCCGCGCACAGTTACGCTCCACAGCAAGCTTGGCGATATAGGCTAGCATCAGCTTTCCACAGCCCTTGCCACGCATCTCGGGTTTCACATAGATGTCTTCAAGATAGATGCCGGGTCGGCCAGTGAAGGTAGAGAAGTTGTGAAAGAACAGCGAGTAGCCAATGGCTTCACCTTTATACTCTCCAATCGTCACCTCGGCGTAAGCCTTCTTTCCAAATAGGGTTTTTGCTAGCGTTGCAGCTGTTGCTACAACCTCGTGGCTCAGTTTTTCGTAGTCTGCTAGCTCCTGAATGAAACTTAAAATCAGTGCGCAGTCATCGACTGTAGCTGAACGAATAGTAAAATCAGGGACGCTGGTGGTTTGTTTCATAAATCGTTCTCTTCTCTTTTTTTCGATAGTCGCAACAAGATGCTCATCAAATTATGATTCTGCACACTTGATGAGCGGTAGTGCTTAGCTAAGCGGCCGATTATACAGCACATCTGCGACTTAGAGCATCTGCTGCGGCCTGTAAGTGTTGGTCCCTGGCTGCTACAATGTGCGCCCTTTTTGCCCCAAGATGGGTGACTTCAAAGGTGTGCACACAGATCACTACGTGGGTTGTACACAAAGGGCGTAAGCAGCTAACACAGCACTAGCCTTGCTAGAATTAGTCAATACAAGGAACTACGATGTCAGACAAAAAATCTACGATTATCTATACTGAGACAGACGAGGCGCCAGCCTTAGCCACCTATTCACTACTACCTATCATCAAGGCCTATACAGATGCTTCTGACGTGGCCGTCGAGACTCGAGACATATCTCTTTCTGGACGAGTAATCGCCAGCTTTTCAGACTTCCTGAACGCCGATCAACAGCAGGGAGATGCTCTAGCTGAGCTTGGACAGATGACTCAAGACCCAATGGCTAACATCATTAAATTACCCAATATCTCAGCTTCCCTGCCGCAGATGATGGCGGTAATCAAGGAGCTGCAGGCCAAGGGTTATGCGCTTCCCGACTATACAGAAGATCCCAGCACGGACTCAGAACGCGACATCAAGGCGCGCTATGACAAGATAAAAGGCAGCGCGGTAAATCCGGTGCTCAGAGAAGGCAATTCTGATCGTCGTGCACCAGCCTCCGTGAAATCCTATGCGCAAAAGAACCCTCATTCTATGGGTGCCTGGTCCAAGGACTCCAAATCACATGTCGCTAATATGGAGTCGGGTGACTTCTTCGGCAGCGAACAATCGACAACTCTTGGGGCAGCTACAACGGCTAAGATTGAGCTGCGTGATGGTGCAGGCAATGTGACTGTCCTCAAGGAGGGCATTGGCTTGCTAGCTGGCGAGATAATAGATGCGTCGGTTATGAATAGAAATGCGCTACGTTCATTTCTTGCCAAGCAGATAGACGATGCGAAGAGTCAGGGCGTACTTTTCTCTCTTCATCTAAAAGCAACGATGATGAAGGTGTCGGACCCAATAATTTTCGGCCATGCGGTTACGGTTTTCTATGAAGAGGCATTTAGTAAGCACGCGGCTGTTTTTGCTCAGCTAGGTGTAGATGCGAACAACGGCGTCGGAGATGTCTATAGCAAAATTAAGTCACTGCCAGATGCACAACGTGAAGAGATAGAGGCAGACCTAGCGGCCTGTTATGCGAGCCGTCCAGGAATGGCGATGGTAGATTCGGACAAGGGAATTACCAATCTACATGTCCCCAGCGATGTGATCATCGACGCCTCTATGCCGGCCGCACTGAGGACCTCAGGACAGATGTGGGGCCCTGATGGAAATCTGCAAGACATGAAGGCGGTAATTCCAGATCGCTGCTATGCCGGTGTATACCAAGAAGTTATCGACTTCTGTAGAGAGAATGGCGCGTTCGATCCAGCGACTATGGGCAGTGTGCCTAACGTTGGTCTTATGGCACAGAAAGCTGAAGAATACGGATCGCACGACAAGACATTCGAGCTTGCCTCTAGCGGCACAGTAACCGTTGTCGATAGTGAAGGTAATATCTTGCTAGAGCATGCGGTAGAGGAAGGCGACATCTGGCGTATGTGCCAGGCTAAAGACGCACCAATTCAAGACTGGGTTAAACTGGCAGTGAGCCGAGCAAGACTATCCGGTATCCCCGCAGTGTTTTGGCTAAATAAGAATCGCAGCCACGATGCTGAGATCATCAAGAAGGCCAACACCTATCTTGCCGACCATGAAACCGATGGCTTGGATATCAGTATCATGACGCCAGAGGCGGCGACTCGTCTTTCGCTGCAGAGGGCGAAAGAAGGACTAGATACAATTTCGGTAACAGGAAACGTTCTGCGTGACTATCTAACAGATCTATTCCCAATACTGGAGCTCGGAACTAGCGCTAAGATGCTTTCCGTTGTTCCACTGATGAAAGGCGGTGGTCTGTTCGAGACTGGTGCTGGCGGTTCCGCGCCGAAGCATGTTCAGCAATTCGAAAAAGAGAATCACCTGCGCTGGGATTCACTGGGTGAATTCTTGGCGCTGGCTGCATCGCTTGAGCATCTGGCGAATGTCACAGGAAATAAACGAGCACAGGTCCTCGCTGATTCTCTGGACAAGGCCACCGGAGACTTTCTAGATAACAACAAGTCGCCGTCGCGCAAGGTAAACGAGTTAGATAATCGCGGCAGCCATTTCTATTTAGCCATGTACTGGGCGCAGGCTCTAGCTGCACAGTGTGATGATGCAGAGCTGCAGACGCGTTTCGCATCGGTTGCTCTGGCCATGACGGAGAACGAAGCGAAAATCGTCGACGAACTGAACTCTGTACAGGGACCGGCTATGGATGTCGGCGGCTACTACAAGCTGGATGCAGTAAAGGCATCTGCAGCAATGCGCCCAAGCGCGACGCTAAATGCGATAGTCGCGGCTGTTTAATCTGCCTCAACGATCCTAATCACTCTCGGCGAGTAAAACGTAAGCGCCGAGGGTGATTGGAATCCTTATAGAAAAACTCTTCAACGTGTCTCTAAGCCTTCAATTTTCTCGAATTAGGGGCTCGCTACGAACTAAATACACCCTAACGCAGCCACACTCCAGACCGAATTCTTCTGAATGTCCGAAGAGATACTTTTTGTTCTATTTATAAGCTCGAATAAATCAATAGGATAATAGATACTCCAACGACCATGAAAACAAACTATCAGGCACTGCTGAGAAATTTCCAAGCTGGAACAACCACGGCCATCGTGCTTATACCTCAAAGTATGGCCTACGCACTGGTGGCGGGAGTACAACCCGTTTATGGTCTTTATGCATCATTGTTGCCCTTGGTAGTATATGCGCTCTTGGGTAGATCACGGGAACTGGCCTTAGGCCCAGGAGCCTTGGATACATTGTTGATTGGTGTGACGATCGGTGGTTTATCAATGGCCAGCAATCCGAATGCGGCGACAGTGGCAGCCGTTATCGCTTTTCAGGTGGCCATCATACAGATTGTATTGGGTTTGTTACGGGGCGGGTTTTTGATAAATTTCTTATCAAAGCCGGTTATTAGTGGCTTCACGTCTGCTGCGGCTTTGACAATAGCCATCAGCCAAGTCAAACATTTACTAGGAATGGAGATAGACAGGAGTCCGCGCTTCTATCAGGATCTTTGGCAACTAATTATCCACGTTGATGAAATACATTTGATGACAGCAATGATTGGGCTTGGATCATTGGTTTTTATCATATTGGCAAAGCGGATTAAAAAGAACTTTCCCAATGCCCTGGCAGTGGTCATTCTAGCGACTATCGTTGGAGCAATATTGAAGGTGGATCAAAGCCAGGTATCAGTACTCGGCGCTATTCCTCAAGGGCTTCCCCAATTCGGATTTGTCTGGGTAACCCAGGAATTATTCGTAGCACTGTTACCAAGCTCAGTGGCGATAGCAGCTGTTGGTTATTTGACGACTATCTCAATAGCTAGAACTTTTGCCGACCGAAATCGCTATGATATTGCCCCGAACCGAGAATTGATTGCGCTGGGGGCTTCCAATTTTGTAGCTAGCCTTTCCCAGGGCTTTCCCGTCAGTGCTAGTTTTTCGAGGTCTGCAGTTCACGCGGAAGCAGGTTCCACTTCTCCCTATTCCCTCGTGGTGGTCGCAGCCTGGATATTTCTCACTTTGCTTTTCTTAACTGAATATCTCTTCTATCTACCCATAGCTACGCTGGCAGCCATTATCATACTCGCCGTGCTTGGCCTACTGGATTTCACTTTAGTAAAACATCTACGAAAAACCAAGCAGTCCGACATGTGGCTCTTGCTGCTAACGTTTTTTTCAACATTGGTAGTTGGCATTGTCGAGGGGATTCTCATCGGTGTTGTATTTTCTTTGGGGCTGTTTATCTATCTAAGCACTAGACCACATACGGCGATATTGGGCCGAATTGATCAGTCTACGGACTTTCGTAACCTCAAGCACTACCCGCAGGCGATAACCTATGCCGGCGTAATCATTATTCGTATTGATGCGCAATTTTATTTTGGCAATGTAAGTTTCTTAAAAACTCTGCTTAAGAAATTGGAAAAAGAGTCGCAAACACCATTGAAGACTATCATCATAGAAGCTTGTAGCATTGCCCAACTCGATAGCAGTGCTGATTCGGCAATACATGATATCGTCGATGATTTCAAAGAGCGTGATATTGAACTTAAGTTCGCCAGTGTAAAGGTTCCCGTATTAAGAGTTATGAAGGCGTCTGGATTGTACGACAAAATTCAAGCAGAAAATTTCTTTATGAATATTGACGAAGCTATAAAAGCCGAACCAAATCATTAGGCCACGTTCCTTTGACATTAGTTTGGGTAGCTATTGTGGTTGATAAGATATTGAAAAGTTGGGGCGCAATAACTTCGAAAAATTTATGTCCATTTCTGCTGCGGCAGTTGCAGTTTTTCTTAGTCACTCTCGGCGATTAAAAATAAGCGCCAAGACTGATTAGAATAGTGCCAGATATTTTATCCCGCTTGTCTCCAAGTTTTGGATTTCCTCGAATCAGAGTTGCTGCCTTGTTTGCGAAAGAGTCAACGAACATGCCGCCGGGAATAGCTGGTAGCGTTACGATCAGGCCAAGCAATAGAAACTGGGGAGGCGTTGGCCCTGGTTGGGGCACAACAAACTGTGGTAATAATGCCAGGGGGAAAAGTGCAGTTTTCGAATTGCTTGCCTCAATGATCATGCTCTAAACAAAAATTTTTCCGTCTCGACCTCTACTAATTTTTCCTCCGTCACTTCACTGTCTTCTGATTCGTTTTTGTTGTTTTCGCCGAAAAATCGGATTCCGAAATGCCCAAGCCTAGATACACGAGATAGCTAGCGCCAACGATTTCCAATAGGGTGTAGGCCAAAGGAGATTAGCTAGACAACACTGAAAGGCCTAACATGGCTGCAACCACATGGAGTAAGCTGCCTAGCGCTAATCCTGCAATCGCCACGAGTCCGGCGTAAGTACCCTACGCAATATTAGATAGAAGTTTGCCGGGCCCGGCGAGAGATTCAAGATGAAGGCAGCCGCTGTGAATAGCAGTAGATCATTCAGTGGTGGCATGATCTTACTTTTGTTTTTGCAAAAAAAAGCCCATCGCTAGCGGTGGGCTTTTCGTTCGCTTCTATCTGAAAAAGTGTAGAAGAGTGTACCTACTTGATAGGACGAACATAACGCTTGATTCCACCAACCGGGCCAACCTCGGCGCCGAAGATATTTCCGTGTGCATCGGCTACTACACCTTCAGCAGTACAAGTGCCACGACAATCTGGTTGTGGATCAGGAATCAGGAATTCGACTTCGCCGGTAATAGCACTTCCTATACGGATACCACGAACCCAGTCGCCATGATCGGGGTTAACCGACCCTGACTCTGAATCTGCGCCGTAAAGCACATCGTTCTTGTCGATGTAGATGCCACTCAAACGGCTGAACTGATGCCAAACGTCGAGTAGATTGCCTTCTTGATCGAATATCTGGATACGGTCATTGCCGCGGTCAGCTACGAATAGACGGCCTTTTGAATCCATGGCTAGGCCATGTGGCTGGCGGAAATTCCCTGGCTCAGTACCCCATTCGCCGAATGACAAAAGGTGGTTTCCGTCGGCATCAAACTTGTGGACGCGGTTGGTAGAACCTTCAGCGCTGGAGTGTCCCTCGCCAACGAAAATGGATCCGTCAGGTGCAACATGCACGTCATTTGGGGTGTAGAAATATTCGTCGTCCTGACCGCCGCCTTTTTTGCCTATTGACATCAGGTGAACTCCGGTGGGGCTGAACTTGTGGACCTGGTGGCCATAATGCTCTCCGTCATAGCCTTGTGTCTGTTCTGAGCCACGTGCGTCAGCCACCCAGACATTGCCGTCGTGGTCGACGTGAATGCCGTGAGGCCAAGTAATGTAGCCCGCGCCGAAGCTACGGACCATGTCGCCGTTCTTGCTGAACAACATAATTAGGTTTGTGTCAGGTTTCGCAACACAGGCATTTGCGTTGCCGCCGCAACGTTCTGCGACCCAAATGCTTTCGCCATCGGAATCAATTTCGACTGTGCTAGAGGAGCCCCAATCGCGACCTGCAGGCATCTTAAAATAGCCAGACTGGGTGCTATAAGGGTTTTCCAGATCGTTTGTAGGAGGCATGTCAGCTTGGGCAAAAGCCAAGGCCGGGGCTATCGCCAATGCCCAAAAAGCCGATTTTATGTTTTTATTAGTCATCTTCTAGAACTCTCATTGCTCTTACATTTATGGAGGGGGAAGGTGCAAGAATAAACTAGGGGTAATAGCAATTCAATTGTAATGTGTGCCAGTCTTATACAGGCTCAGAAGAAGCGCTTAAACAGCGTCTCAATCTCTACTGGATACTCGAATACCGAAGGGGTCTATTTCTACGAGAACATTAGCCGTGCCGGTAATGTCGCGCGGAGCGACTTTCGAATCGTCATGATAAGCATAGACCACCACCTTCAGCGCATCGGCGCGGCGCAATGGCAGGCTAACCATTTCCGAGTCAAACCCCTGTGGTACAAAGATGTTTACTACATCCATCTTATCGCCGGCATCGCTTGTGAATTTCCGCTTATTCGAATACCAGGCAGACTTTGTGCTGGGCAGATTACCAGCCGTTTCCGCGTCATAAATAAAAATCACATCCACTTCGGTAATGATGATCGCATTCGGATCTAGCGTGGAGGAGATAAAAACAGAATTCACCTCAGCAATTACACTACCCGACAACAAAAAGATCGAATAAACGATTACAGAGGCTGGAAGAAATTGTTTTCTAAACATGAGCAATTCGATCTAGCCTAATATTTGAGGGTACCCTAGGCTAGCAAGGGTAAATGGGAAGCGTTAATCGCGGCGAATAAAAACTCGCAATAAATAAAAAACTAGAGTTGGATAATAACCCAGCTCTAGTTTTTTGAATTCACAAAACCTGCGTATGAGATCAGGCTTTGAGTAATTGAATAGCTTTCTATTCTTCCGTGGCAACAGTTCCAGTCTCGGACTTAGGTGAACCGTCTCCATTCAAGCCCATGGATTCATAGCGTCTCCATCCGGCGAGGATGCCCTGCAAGCCATGATTGCCTTCGTGGCAGGCATATTCGTAGACCGGGTCGGCGGCGCGGCGCATCGGCACTCTGCCGGACCAGCTTTCGTCCCAAGACAGGGGGTCTTCCACGGTGAAGTCATAATCCAGCGTGTCCCCATCAATCCAGCTGAAGCGTTCGGAAATCACGGCCTGATCCGACATGCCGCGCAGATTGTAGTCGTGGTAGAAATGCTGCGTAGTTATAACCAGCTCGTCACCATCCCAATGCGCAACTGAATCGCCTTCCCACTTCAGCTGCTGTGTGCTGTGTTCGCTGCGCAGCGGAATGATGCGCGCGGTATGCACCATCTCATTCAAGATCATGACAGTGTCTTTCGTCTGTACTATCTGCATATTGTTGTTGTAGGAGCCAGGGATCATTGGCGGTCCACCGACGAAACCGACTAGGCAGCGATCAATTGTCGTTCTGCCCTCTGGGCCAGCACTCTCGAAAACCATTTGGCCATAGGTGGCACGTCGCTCGCGACCGGCGGCATTCAATTCAGGCACGCGGCCATTCGGTGGGTCGTAGACCAGTGAGGTACGACGATCCGCGATGGTCTCTACGCCACGCTCGTACCAGAATTCGTTATAGGAGATCACGCCCGGCGGATAACCAGCGCCCCCCACTGAATCGATGATCAGGTCGCGGTTCTGGCGACGTCTTTCAAAAGCTTCCCACTCGAGCGCCTCCTCGGGAGTCAAAGTGGCCTTATCGGCGAGTTCTCTGGGGCGGTTAAGCGGAGTTAGCGTCCTAAAGGTATAGGTACCCTGAAAATCTGGTTGACCGTACTCGGTACGCGGGATATCTGACGACTGCGCGAGCAACTGTGGCGCGACTAACAGGCCGATTATTGCTAAGGAAAGTTTCATGAGTGCTCTGTTGTGCATGTGAATCTCCAACAGTATTCTAATTATAGTGAGATGATGGACTAACTGACTGAAACTACGCGTATTTAGGCGAATTTTCAAGGATATTCGGGTCTTATTAGCGGCTAAATAGGGCTGCTTCAGTAGGAAAAACGGCGCAAGGATGGCAGCAATCACTAACGCAGTCTGCTTGCTACAATTCAGCTAAGGTTCATACTCATCAGTCTATTGTTGGGGTTCCCTCCTACCTAAGGGTGAGAGAAGAATAATCCGGAGAAAGCGAATGAAATACCCAAAATTGATAACCAGGTTGATATTGGCGCTATCGCTGACTGGCGCATAGGCTCTGTGATCGGTGTGGCTGTCGACACCACAGGTACGGTGATTGCCGCACCCTTTATGATGGCCAATGCTGCTGTTGGAGGAGGTCATCATGATCGCCACCACGGTCAAGATCATTCCGAGCATGACACCGAACATTCCGAGCACGAGAATACTCACTCGGGACATGCACAAGAACAGCCTGCGAATTAGCTTTAATGGCAGTAAAGGCCTAGCTTCTTGCCGGTCAAATTGAATTGATTCAGTAGGTGGTTTATCCTTGCCATCGACTGAATTTTCCCGATAGAGCATGCCGATGGCCATTTCCGCCAGTTCCAAGAATAGTAGCCGAAACAGTAAGAACCCTGCTAATAAGCAGACGCACTCCTCAATGGCAGCGTTCAAGTTTCCGTTTGTAATATCCATATCCCTTATTATTCTAAGTTTCGTTCCTCGCGTTCAGGGCAATTCCACACTAGTTTGGTCATTCTGGGCCGCCGCCGCTGCGCTGCTCTTGTGGCAAGCGTATCTTCTATTTAATTCTAGAAACAAAAACGAAGAGCATGTATTCAGTGTAGTGCTGCGTCCACAGCACTACATCCAAGCCATGGTTCAGTTCAGCGTCTATGCTTATTGGGGATATTACTGGCGACCGGTATACGATCATGCCTGGCTGATGCTAGCGCAGCTACTATTTGCCTATACCTTCGATATGTTACTGGCCTGGTCGAGGCGACGTGAATATAGCTTAGGCTTTGGCCCCTTTCCGATTATTTTTAGCATCAATCTGTTTCTTTGGTTTAGAGATGATTGGTTTTATATGCAATTCGTGATGATTGCAGTCGGTTTCATGGGCAAGGAATATGTACGTTGGAATCGAGACGGGCGTAGCTCGCACATATTTAACCCTTCCGCTTTTGCCCTAGGCCTTTTCTCTCTTATATTGATCGCTACCAACACAACCGGGTTGACCTGGGGTCAGGACATTGCATCGACTCTTACTCTGGCGCCGAACATCTACACGTTCCTCTTTCTAGTTGGCTTGATCGTAATGTACTTCTTCTCCATAACACTTGTTGCCAGTATGGCGGCGATTACCTTGTTTGGAGTCAGTGCCCTGTATTCCGCTAGTACGGGTGTTCCGTACTTCCTCGATTCGGAGATTCCTGCCGCTGTTTTTCTAGGGCTGCATCTATTGATTACCGACCCTTCTACCTCGCCGAGAACGCCACTAGGTAAGACGTTTTTTGGAGTGCTCTATGCCCTTGGGGTGTTCGGCCTCTATACCCTTCTAGGCGCCATGGGCGAGCCAACGTTCTATGACAAACTTCTCGTCGTGCCGCTGCTCAATCTGAGTGTTATCGCTATCGATAGAGCGGTTCGATCTATTCATTCGACAGCTCTCTTAAACGTCTGGAAAGAAAGCTGGCTCGGTGGGCGCGCTAATCTTGCGCACATGAGTATCTGGATAGTGCTCTTCGCTTCGATGTCTTTGTTAGGTAAAACCGACGGCAAGCATCAGGGCGATAGCCTGCCATTCTGGGAGCAGGCCTGCGCGGGTAACTTGTCCAATGCCTGCGGCCGGATGCTACAACTGGAGGCGACTTATTGTGCTGACAACGCCGCTTGGGCGTGTAACGAAATAGGCGCACACTATCGCGAGGGGATAATCACCCAATCCAATCAAGAGTTATCCATGGCCTATTTCTCGCGCGGCTGCGAGTTGAAGTTTCGGGCGGCGTGTCTAAATATTCTAGACACGGAATTGGTGGCGCGGGAAGTGCCACATGAATTGGATCTGCGATTGCTGTTACGCGAGGGTGGGCAGAATCTGATGACACTCTCTGAGCAGGAGCTATACGAGCGGGCCTGCGAACACGACTGGGTTTTTGCCTGCGCCAGGACTGGGGGAGCCCAGAGCACTAGGACTCAGATATGAGTAAGTCTCACAGCGAGGCTGAATCCAAGCCCAAATCGAAGTCAGAGGATCAGCTAAACGATTCTGATATGCTCGTGGCGCCCCGCGGAGCTATGGGTCTCACCATCATGTGCCTGACGATCGTCTTCGTTGCCGCATGGATGACTGCACAATCACAGCAGCAAGTGAACCAAGAAATAGCTGCTTTGTCTTCCTCCTCAGAGCAGGGAACGATGAGGGGTTTTCTGGACAATGCTTGGTTTCTACCAGATGAGCCGCTGCTGGGCTTTGTCCGAATTCCTTCCGGCCCCTTCCTTATGGGCAGTAATCCGGCATTAGATCGCCTCGCCTACGAGAACGAACGCTGGTCGAGTACTCGGCGTCAGGGAACAGTGCAGATCGACGACTTCTATATAGGATTGTTTGAGGTCACCGTCGCTCAATTCCGCGTATTTACAGCAGAAAGCTCAGGCCTCGCTAATGAGGTGGCAGCGGACATTCAAGGCGTTATGCCGGTCACGAACATTACCTGGCCGGAGGCGCTAGCCTACGCACGCTGGCTGCAGCAGAAGTTGGAAAGTTCTTCGGATACTCCTGAAGAGCTACTTAGTTATCTCGCGGCGGGCGGCCAAGTGAACATTCCTTCAGAGGCTGAATGGGAGAAAGCTGCGCGGGGTACGGACGGTCGAATTTTCCCTTGGGGAAACACGCCCTCAACGGAGTTAGCAAACTACGGTTCAAGCAAAATGCTACCAGTAGGCTCCCGACTCTGTGCCGAGTGTGCCTTCGGTCTACAAGATATGAGCGGCAATGTGTGGGAATTTACACGCAGTCCGTTGCAGGCCTATCCTTATGACCCGAACGATGATGCAGAGAACCTTTCTGAAGATGCACTCTGGGTGATGCGTGGAGGATCATTCGCAGATAACACGGGCAACGTGCGCGCAGCAGTGCGCGGTGGTGTCGATCCTAGCGTACGTAACAACACCATCGGTTTCCGTGTAGTCATAAGCAAGCCGTAGTCGATTTCTGCAGAGCCAGCGGAGTTCTGCAACTCCTTTTCTTGTAAACCAATCTCCTTACTAAGCGTTTTACTTAAAAAGCGGTACAGATTTCTGTCGCGGGTTTCGAAAGTTGGGCAATAGCCCGGGTACTTTGGCTTAGTTGATTGGAGAAACTGTATGAAATTATTTCCTATCGTGAACATGACGGCGGCATTGGCTTGTGCTCTGTTGGTAACAGCACCGAGTATGAGCGCAGAAGCCCCTACACAAGAGTAATCACAGGCAAGCCGTCGAGCACACATACTCAGTTGTGAATAAGGTTGTGATTGTCGGACAGGCGACGATTCAAACCTTTACGATAGTTTCTGCTTTCAGCCCGAATAGGCAGCCAGCTTGGTACGTGCGCGCGACGTTCTATAATTTCAAGAACGTACGTTATAGGAAAATAAATGACTTCTTTGTGTTCGTATGGCCATAAAAATAGTCGAACAAAAATAAAAAATCTTTTGAGCAGAGGTGTGTGGATTTAGTTAGGAAGCTTAGCCTTAATCAGGAAGGGCGAAAACGAGAATTAGATCGCCACCTCTTCGCCCTCTTGACCCTCCGCCAGACGCAACGGTCACGTACTCTTGGCCATCGATGACATATATCGAAGGTGAGGCAAACACGCCAGCTCCAGTATTAAATTTCCATAGCTCTTCGCCAGTATAGGCATCATAGGCGTAGAAATAACCTGCAGTATTGCTGCCCGCTCCAACGAAGACTATGCCGCCGGCGGTAACGACCGAGCCGGCTTGTCCGTACCCTTCGAAGATCTGTCGCCAGATTAATTCTCCCGTCGTTGGATCATATGCAGAGAAATACCCTTTCGGGTCGCGTCCGGAATTAAACGGTTGATCGATCGCGTTGATATAAAGATAGCCCGTGTCCTTGCTGAAGGAAATCGGTGCGTAGTTCGCGCCGCCTCCATAACCTGGAGAAAAAATCTGGTTCGGTCCTATCGGAGTAAACTGCTCGACCAGATCGTTTGCCTCCATTTGTTGTGCAGGAATATCGGTTGGAAAAACTGGCGACACCGGCTCCATTCTCTCGCCATTCGCTTTGTGCGGAATTGGTTGTGTTGGATAGGGGACTTCGCCCTCTACATTGGTTACGGTTGAGACGGGCGTCTCGATGATCGGATGCACGGGTTCGCCAGTTTCTCGATTTAGGATATACAACCAGCTGTTCTTGCTCGCCTGTGCGAGAGCTTTGATGTCTTGCCCATCGACTTCCATATCAAACAATACCGGTTGATTGCCAGAGTCGTAGTCCCATACATCGTGATGCACTTGTTGGTAGTACCACTCCAGATTTCCCTCTTCCAGAGACAGCGCGATAAGCGAATCGCTGAACAGATTCATGCCGTCGCGTTTCGTGCTGTCGCCGAAGGGATTGCCGACGGCCACATAGACCATGCCTAATTCGGGATCAACTGCTGGTGTTTCCCAGATTCCACCGCCGTTACGTTCGCCGCCAACCCAAGTCGGTCCTGCGATATCCCAGCCCTGATCAGTTTCATCTTGCGGCACGGTATTGAAGTTCCATATGCCCTCGCCAGTCTTGGCATCGATTGCCAACACATAGCCTCCAGCAATATGGCTCTCGCTTCGCGTCGTACCAACATAGATAACGCCGTTATAGACCTGTGGGGCTGTGGTGAACCAATAACCAACCGAAATAGCAGTTTCGATATCGGGGTTTTTCTCATGCAGCACATCGAGAATCACCGGTGCCTGCCCGTTGTCTCCGAAGCCTTCTAAGGGCTCTCCGGTAATGGCATCAAGCGCAAAGATAAATGAGCCCGCCGCTGAATACACGACACCATCCTCATACGATACGCCCCTGTGTCTGAAGATATAGCCCTCGCGTCGACCGCCACCTAATAGACGAGTCACGTCAAAGGTCCACAGCAGGTGTCCGTCTTCTGCGTTTAGTGCGTAGACGCTGCCACGCGAGTCAGTGACATACATTATGTCGCCAACAATCACAGGGGTGGTCTGGTTACTTACGCCATCGATGACGCCGTGTTGGAATAACCATTTCGGTGTTAGCTCGGCGACATTGTCGCGAGTTATCTGGTCGCTAGGCGCATAGCGCGATCCGGCGAGGTCGAGATTGTGCAGACGCCAATCCATATTCTGTACAGATGATCTCGGGCGTAGTGCAGACGCTACTTCGACCTGCTTTACTTCTCCGCCGGTGGTACTGCTACTCGTGGCAACTTCTATAGAAGTAGAATCGCCCTCGGGGGCACATCCAATTGATAGAAGAGGTAGGCCGACAATTAGTAATAAGGTTCGAATCGATTGCTGTCTTGAGTGCAACATTAGTCGTGCTTCCTTCGATATAGTTATCAAATTAATTAGTAAAATAGCTCGCCTCGATAGTGATGTTTAGAGGCTACTGTCTAACATAAACTCAACGATGGCTTTTAGCTGGTCATCGCTGCAAGTTGCGCAAAGGCCGCGCGGCGGCATGATGCCGTTGAGTCCTGCGATCGTATTTTGAATGAGTGTTTCCATGCCTTTTTCCATACGAATTTCCCACTCGATCTGGTCGCCTACTTCAGGCGAATGAGCCGCACCTGTGCCATGACAAGCGAAACACGTCGCTTGATAAGTCTGCTCTACATCGAAGGTGTCGTCCTGGGCGGCAACGCTCAATGCTGGAAACAATAAGAATGCACGGGCAATTGTAAGTAAAGCTCTTGATGTCATGTCTGTAATCCAGCTACGACTAATACTGTTTGCGTACGATGTTGAAGAAATCTACAAACTTCTGCATGTTTACTGCGTCCTGGGATATCAGCAGCGAATGATCACCCCCTGGAATCTCGACATAGACATGCTGCATACCTAACTCCTGCATCTTCGCCACCCATGCGCGGGTACGTTCTACAGGTACAGCGGCATCCTCGTCTCCCTGAAGAACGAAAATGGGCAAATGCTTGATGTTATTCAGGATATTATTCATCGGCGCATCCGCTTCGGGCGCGGGCGCCGCTACCCCCAAGCCGGCGAATATGTCCGGGTACTTAGCAGCAATATGATAGGTACCCGCACCACCCATGGAATGGCCCCATAGGTAGATTCGGTTTGAATCGACACTGAATTCGTCGCGCATCAACTGCAAGACATTCATGACATCTTGTTCGCTACGTTGCGCATCCTGCATGTCATCGAGTTCTCTTGAGCCGTACCAGCCGCGGCGGATATAGCCGAGTGGAGTGACCACGATATAGCCATTCGCTTCAGCCTGATCCAGTAAACCATGATATCCCATGAGCCAGTCGTGGCTCCTGCCCAAGCCATGCAGGGAAACGATCAGCGGGGCTGGTTGGCTGCTGTCATAGCTTGAAGGAACGAAGACGGCATAGGGAATTGATTCACCAGTGCCTGGAAATTCATAGTTTCGGTGTTGAACGCGAGGATCATCGATATGCTGTTCGTCATCGGTCTCTTGGCGATCCGCAAAACAGAGCGCGCCGGCAGAGAGGGTGAGGGCTATAAATGCTAGTTGCAGGAGTGCTTTCATCGTTGTCTTCTCCTACCCCTTAGGGCGGCGGGTTATTGAGATGGCCTCAGAGAATAAACCAATTCCGCCTCCTATCAAAGGTGAACAGCTTGCGGCCTGCATTTGATGGAGAACACGTGTCGCTCTAGCACTGAGCTATGGGGGGAAGCAGCGTCCTAATTAATCGATTGGCCGAATACGCCGCTTTCGGCAAGCGAGCGGATTAGCGCGATGGCGTCACGGTCGGTCTGTAGATAGGCAGATTTCAAGTGTTCTCCAACATCATCAGAGCCGTCGTCCTCAAGTTCGCGCCGATAGCTGAAGCGCACGAACAGGTAGCCCTCTTCCGGTTCTTCCAGGTGAGTGATGCTCTCCGCGTCTATCTGGTCGTACTCTTCCATGGTCTGAGTATGAATTTTTTCGTCGGGATAGAGCATCACCCGCTCGTAAAATGTGTGCTCCCCTACCTCGATGATTCGCTCAAACTCATCCTCGGCATACTCTTTGTTCGTTACCTTCAAACTACTGTTGAATGTGTCTGGGCGCCTTGCACGCAGCAGCAAGCCTTCCCAGAGCTGAGTGCGCGTGAGAACCGGCAAATCCTCTTCCGTAAGATCATTGACCTGAATGATGTGTTCAAACTCTAGCAATACGTTCTCCTGCGTACGTGTAATAGACTATCTGGGTTAGTCTATCTGCAGGTTCCATGATTCTATTTCATCGAGCATTTCGAAATCGGTCCAATCGAATTTAAGCGGCGTTACCGATATATACCCCTGTTGGTAGGCATAGGTGTCGGTTGCAGGGTCTTCGGAATCCACAATCATTCGTACACTCTCATAGTCTGTGGTCATGGAGTCTCTTACAGTCGGATTATAACGAGCGGTGCTCAGGTAAGAATCTCCCATTGGTCTTACGGCTACTCCCTTCAGCTCTCCGGCTGGGACGTTAATAGAAATCATCGTGCCACTCGGCGCGCCAAGCCTGCGATATCGATCGACTAGATCGGCAGTGAACTTTGCGGTGATAGTAGTATTCTCACTATTGGGAGCTTCCGAGACGGCGATTGCAGGTAGCCCGTGATACAGACCTTCCATCGCCGCCCCTACCGTCCCAGACAGATGAGAAACGTTTCCAACGTTTGCGCCGCTATTGATGCCAGACACGACGATATCGAAGGGTTGGTCTTTTCCTAGTTCCTTTATGCCGAAGCGGACCGCATCGGCCGGTCTGCCATGAACGGCGTAGCCGAAGAAGCGACCATCTTGCTCAAAGTTGTCGACTGTTATGGAGCCAATTGAGGATTGGCTTGAGCCGGACTGATTCACGTCCGGCGCGGAGACAACCACTTCTACACCTTGCAGCTGTGAAAGAGCTGCATGCAGCGCGTGTAGGCGCGGAGATTCGATTCCATCATCATTAGAAAGCAGGACTCGATAGGATTGTGCCGACGCTAGGCCACTGAAGCAGGCAAGTACAATCGCCGCCGCAAATTGAGAGAAGCATATTGAGCCGTTTATTGGTCGCATCATCTATTCCTCGAGTATTGCCTTACTATCGCAATAAGTTGTTATGAAGTATTGTTGTCAGCGAAATTGAATTAGGATTGGCTAACAACGCAATCGTCTATAGTACAGACTAGCCTGTACAATTTATAGCTATACACCTCTTAGGAACCACCTATGCGCAAGACAGTAAAAGTACTAGTAAAGGCTCTAGCGATTTCCATGGCGTTGGCTGCAGCGATGCCGGCGTTAGGACAGAACACAACCAGCAATGATTCAAACATCGAGAATAATCTAATGATGGCGATGGCATGGAAACAGACCGCCGCCGAATTTCGTGCACTCTACCACCAAGGCTTCAATATTGCTCGCATGCGCGTCGAGATTGCCTTGGCGCAGAAACAAGACGACTCTCTGCCACTGGCAATAATTAGTGATGTGGATGAAACCTTGTTGCTCGCGAATGACTACTGGGGCTATCTCATCACTCAGGGACAAGATTTCTTCGACGATGCGTCCTGGGATCGTTGGATCGAGGAGAATCGCGCAGTCGCAAGTCCTGGAGCATTGGAGTTTCTAAATTTCTGCGTGAGCAATTCAGTCGAAATTTTCTATGTGACCAACCGTGATCAGGGCGAGACAACAGTGCAGCTGGCGATTGAAAACTTAAACGCCGTTGGCTTTCCTCTCGTAGACACTGCGCACCTGCGAGTTTTACGAGAGAGTTCCAACAAGGAGCTAGTTCAGCAGCGGATAAGAGAAGACTATGAAGTGGTCGCGCTGTTAGGCGACAATCTTAATGACTTTGCGCGTCGCTATTACTCCACCGATATAGATCAGCGCATGAGTCTTATGGAGCAGGATAAAGACCGTTATGGCCGCGACTATATCATTTTTCCGAATCCTACCGACGGTCATTGGATTCGTGCAATCTTCGGCGAGTCGGAACCTGCCGGATCAGATGAGAATCGCGGTATTCTCAAAGACGCGGCGACACGTGCTGCCTGGGCTCCTTAGGCATTGATAAGTAATAAGTATTAGGAAGACTCGATTAGTCGACAGACACAAACCCAAGCAATAAAATGCATGCCATTCGCTTGGCAAACAAATTAACAGGATAGACAATGAATTCAGAAGTACTCTTTAAGCCGTTCAATCACCCGAAACTACAATTACCCAATCGCATTATCATGGCGCCTATGACGAGACAGTTCTCTCCTAATGGTATACCCGATAGCGGTGTCGAAGAATATTATAGAAAGCGGGCTGAAGGCGGTGTCGGGCTAATCATTACTGAAGGCACGACTGTCAATCACAGGGCCGCTTCATCTGGGGTGCAAATACCTTGTTTCCATGGTGAAGCCTTAGAAGGTTGGGGAAAAGTCGTTAAGGCCGTCCACGCAGCAGGCGGCAAGATAGCACCGCAGTTATGGCACGTGGGCTCGATTCGCAAACCGGGCGAAGGGCCGTATCCAGACTATCCCTCAGCGACTCCGTCAGGGCTGTTAGGGCCAGATAAAAAAGTACTAGAGCCACTTTCCACGACTGAAATCGATGAACTAGTTGCAGCTTATGCCCAAGCTGCATCCGATGCCGTTCGTCTCGGGTTCGATGCCATCGAGTTACACGGTGCGCATGGCTATCTGATCGATAACTTCTTCTGGGAAGGCACCAATCAAAGAGATGACAAGTACGGAGGCTCTCTTGAAAATCGCACGCGATTCGCCGTTGAGATTATGCGGGCGATACGTGGAGAAGTAGGCGACGACTTTCCTGTGATCTTGCGCTTCTCGCAATGGAAGCAACAGGACTTCGAATCGAAACTGGCACAGACGGCGGATGAACTGGAGCAATTTCTGAGCCCCCTCTCCGATGCGGGGGTAGACATTTTCCATTGCAGCACGAGACGATTCTGGGAGCCAGAATTCGATGGCTCTTCGCTGAACCTAGCGGGCTGGGTTAAGCAGATAACGGGTAAGCCAACAATCAGCGTAGGCAGTGTCGGTCTAAGCGAAGAATTCGTTGCGACCTATAGTGATGGTTCTGCAGAAGTGGCTGGGATCGATGAGCTACTGAGTCGCATGGAAGACGATGAGTTTGATCTGATTGCAGTGGGCCGCGCTTTGATAGCGAATCCTGATTGGGCAAACAAAGTAAAAAACAATGACATGGATTCGATAGAGACTTTCCATAAAAAGCAGCTAACCGCACTGGTCTAGTTGCTTCGAAGTCGCGGCAATTAGTTAGAACAAATATTCGAGATAGATTTTTAGAAAGCTACAGCAAGGGGTTGAAGAAATGACGCAGTTCGCCCAATCGAAGGTAGAGCTTTTCCTTATTGGTATCTTCTTTGTACTGTTGTTGGTGTCTTTATTATTGTTCCTGCCGCCCTCTGTCTCCGGTTCCGCTCAGCTGTCTGAGTCTGAAGAGGCTATTGAGCGCGGCAAATATTTAGTTATAGCGGGAGGCTGCATTAGCTGCCACCGTGGCGAAGACGATGAGGAATCGTTTGCCGGAGGCCTCGCGCTAGTGTCAGATTTCGGTACATACTATGCGCCAAATATAACGCCTGATATGGAGACCGGGATTGGTAGTTGGGAAGCGAAGGATTTTCTGCTCGCTTTACAGCACGGTCGTAAGCCTGGCGGTAGCTTTTACTATCCCGCGTTCCCTTATCGCGCCTATGCAGGTCTGCGCGACGAAGATGTTTTGGATATCGGTTCCTACCTTATGAGTCTAGAGCCGCTAAGCAATACGGTCCCAGAAGCGGAAACGCCAGTCTGGCTAAACCGTTGGGCAATGGCCGGATGGAATCTATTGGCCGACATGAGCGAAGCTGATACTGAAACCTTCGATGATGAATTAGTTACGCGAGGTGCGTATATTGCGCGCAATCTTGGACATTGCAGCGAGTGCCATACGCCGAGAAATGTAGTAGGAATTCTCGATGCTAGCAGAGAGTTTGCAGGCGCGACCCTTGGTGAAGAAGTTATCGAAGCGATCGACGCTGAAGCGCTAAGTGAGTGGACCACGAATAATTTTGATCTGTTCATGTTGATAGGAATGAAGCCAGATGGTGAATTTGCTGGCGGCGACATGAACGATGTTATCGAGCACAATACCAGTAAGATAAGTGATGAGGACAGAGACGCGTTAGCGGCATTCTTTACGCGGCACAATCAATCCGAGTAATCTTTGCTGAGTATTCAGGCACAAAAAAGGCAGCCTAGGCTGCCTTTTCAATTTCCTACAACGAAGCTAGTTAGTCGTTGTCTACTCTGAAGTCATCGTGACAATTTCCACAACTACCACCGAGTCCTCGGAATGCACCTAGGGTCGCAGCCATGTCACCGCCGGCAGCGACCTCAGCAAAAGTATTAGCACCCTCGAGTAATGCCTGAGCCTTCGCGGCGAATTCGGCAGGGTTTTCCCAAATCACGTCTAGTGCTTCGGTTTCAACGTCGAAATCGCGCGTGTCCATAGCAGTGAACAAATCAGGAATCATCGGCGCGAGAGCAGCTATGTTAAGCGCATTCTTTTCTGCAAGCTCTGCATTAAAGGGTGCACCCTGTGCCATACCGGCTATAGGAAGGAGATTAAATAAAAGCAGTTTGAACACAGACTGACGCGTTTCGGTAGCCCCTGCGGCCATTTGCTCTGGTGTAATTTCGTCCTGAGCAGACGCCGTAAATAGTGTTCCCGAGACAAGCATCGCTAAAGCAGAAATTAGCACAAGTATTTTTTTTATCATTTTTATCTCCGATCCCTTATAGGATATTATTAGTTAAATTAATTCGTTTAGTAGAGTGGTTGACTACAGTATCCTAGGTTCGCTTTCTGCGAGGCTAGAGTGGCAGACTATATTACAAGTAATTCGTAATTGTCACTGCCGTCGGCGAATCTTTTATAG
>Ga0308012_10000384_pt1 | contig 27521 bp, 30 predicted proteins | sample Neamet179_FD_203133 | JGI IMG/M metagenome (GOLD analysis project Ga0308012, IMG submission 203133) | Marine microbial communities from water near the shore, Antarctic Ocean - #179 | ecosystem: Environmental > Aquatic > Marine > Unclassified | place: Southern Ocean | collected 2014-07-25 | reverse complement strand
GAATTTAATAAACTAGGTGAGCAATTCTATAAATCAGGGGATTTGCAGGCGGCTCATAAAAATTTTGCAATCGCAGTTATGTTAGGCGACCCCAATAAGAACATGGGAAATTACAACATGAATAATGAAAAAAATAACATTAACTGTATACATCTTTATAATTACGCATTTATATTAAATGAATGGAACTACGGATTTGAAAAGGGGGTTTTAGCGAGAGCACTAAAATTAATTGAAATTGTATTAAAAAATGACCCGTCATATAAAGGGGCCGAAGAGTTGAAAGGTGATCTTTTAAAAGAACAAACAAGAACAATATTGTCGCCTGGTGGAGGTAAAACAACTTACCCTTTTATTAATGCTAAATTAAACGGCAGAACAATAATGACAAATGAGCAAGGTGTTATTATTGATGAAGTCTCTTGGGTTAATGATATAGTGGAGGGACCAACAAGAATATATCATTCAAATGGACAATTAAAGGTTGAAGTTATATTTAAAAATGGCCAACAACTAGATGGGTTAGTTGAAAGTTACAATGACTTTGGTACCTTAATTAAAAAGACAACAATTAGTAGTGGTAAATATAATGGAATTCAAACCTTATTTTTTGATGATGGTAAGGTTAAATCTGAAACAAGGTTTGTAGATGACGAAAAAGTAGGAGTTGTTAAAGAATATAATAAAGAAGGAATATTAGTTATACAAAAAGAGATTGAAAAAAAAGAAAAAAGAAAATTTATTATTAAAGACTATAAGCAAATTCATATTATTAATGATGACCCAGAGAACTATGATTATATAGACAGTACAGATTTGTTATCCCATTTTTTTAACATGAAATTTGAATCCGATAGTGGTGAAATTATTTTTTTAGTTTGCCACTTATATGTTATGTTTAATGATGGATTTAGCCAACTACCTGAATACAAGTTTTTTTCAGCTGATAATTTAAATTCACTAGAGTACACTGAGATTAATTTTTGCACATTAAACTCTAATAATGAATACGAGTTAGAAAAAATCATAGGTAAAGATATGATTACATTTGATTCTACTGACGTGGGAGAAAATCTAGATGTATTTATTGGAGACACATTGTACATTTGAATTTCATAATTTAATGGAATTAGCAAATCATAGACCTTTAACCTACCCATATCACAAAATCGATAGTTAAGTTGAAAAGTTGACTTTAAATCAAACATTGTTGATAGGAGATCATAAGCCTAAATATGAATTAGGGAGTCTAAACCTCACCACGTATGTGACAAGACACACATGGGCCTCTTTAGCTAAATTTGCGGGTGTTGCTCCTGCAATTATAGGTGAGTCTTTAGGCCACTCTGACCTAAAGACTACCCAAACCTATCTTGCCAACTTCGAAAATGAAGAGCTTGACAATGCCAACGATTTGATTGTCGGTTAGTACGTATTTTCACGTTCTCTACTTTGAACTTCATTTTGCTGATTAAGTAAATACCAGATAGCACCAACAGCCGCACATGTTAATATTACGGAACCCCAATTAACCTTATCTAAGTTTGAAGACGGTAAGACTCGCACAATCGGTGTGGATTGTGGTAAAACAGTTGGAGCAACAACACCACCAATATTCATAGATGGTGGATTAAATTTTGGGACAATTAATTTAAGATTCTTCATAAATATAGATTTGATAAAGTTCAGGACCTGCAAGTTCAAACACGTAATCGAACAAACGGTAAGCAACTTGATTTGTTTTTGTGTTTTCGAAACTGCTAGTGTGCATGCCAAATTGAAATTGTTTTTCAAGCAACAAAGATTCTGGAACACTCTCGTTAGGAACAGAATCATCAATAAAAATATTATGTAGTATATTTCTACAGGACTCTAAACGAGGTAGATCAGATTTTAAATAGACTCTAGCTTTTGCTTTAGCTCTGTTATTCGAAGTATATTGACACCGCCGACCACAAAATCGAGCATCTGTTCTATTGGGAGTAAACTCTTCAGAGCAAAACTCACATTCTTTTACAGGATTCTGCATAAGATTAATGTTTAGAGTTTCGTTCCAAGAATTCCAAAATACTCTTATAGGAGTATCGGATAATTCTTCCGTGTTTACTAAACTTAAACTCTTGGGAATCCCTTAAATTCTGAAGGGTTGTTTTACTCTTTACACCGAGTAAATCCAAGGCTTCTTTTTCACCTATCCAATCTGACTTGGGGTAGGCTACTTCTTTAACAGTCTCCTTTACTGTTTTTCTGATTTCGGCGACTAACATCTTGTAGGCATCCGAAGATATGACGATTACGTCCATACAACTTTGATTTAATTAATATTTAAATACAAAGATTAAAAGTTTGGAATTCGTAAACAAACCAAATCGTCCAGGGAGGGTTTACGAACTTTCAGAATCGCTCTTTAAACCTATGATAATATTCCTAATTGTATTATCAAAGTGTGTTTCTATTTTTCGGACTGAATCTCCCTTACTCTCTATTAAATCAACACTATAAAGAAGATACCCGCACTTAATATTAAAGTCACGCGAATTCTTATATGGGAACTTATCTTTTAAAAACTTTATAAAAGGGCCAATGGAATTTCTAAAAAACTCAGACTTAGGGTATCGAATTACATCATCAACATTAAAAACAGGCTGATTAATACTTAATTCCATTTCCTCAAATTTTTCTTTTTGAGTTGTGATTCCTTGAATAATTAAATCTACAAGGGCACGTCCTTTAATATTGAACGATTTCTTCAATTTAGACTTTTGATTCAAATATAATTCTGGCTCATCATTTAATTCTGGAGAATTTATATCAAATTCACTTCCTTCACATTTTACAATGAAATTTATCTGCTCTACATTCAAGAAGCTCTTTTCAGTTAACTCTAGCAAACCTTTAAATGCTACTAAGCTTTTGTAATAATCTTGCTTCATATTATAAGCCAAAACACCCATAGATAGTCTATTATACTGAAACAACAAATCACTTAATAAAAATGCTATGGCTTCAATCATCAGTTCATCATCTGCGAGATTTTCTGACCGAATTGAAGCCTTTATCAAATCAATCTTATCGTAAAATCTTCGTGATAAACCTCCATGTAATTCAGCTTCATAATTGTAAAACTCAAAATCTGTATAACATTCAAGTATTTCATACAGATCAGATTTTAATGGCACTATTAAATTACTCATGATTAATAGATTTAGTTCGATTAGCTAGTAACGCAATTATAAACTTTGAATTAGCATCTATTTAGATACTGTTCAACTTATACGATTCAAGACAGTTATAATTATATAACTCCTTTACCCTTTAAAGCCCTAAAACATTTCTCCGTTATAGAAATATCTACCAATGCATCGTGTGCATCTTCAAAGTCTACACCGAAAAGTTTTATATGTAATTCTGAAAGTGTTGGCCATTTATAACCATACATACCTTTTATTTGACAGTAATCAGTAGACGATTTCATAGTACATAATTTCCGAGTAGATTCGAAATTACTTTTCACTCGCTCTCTTATCAGCTCTGCTCCTATTATCTTTTCATCGAAACTGATGTTATGGGCAATAATGTAGTCAGACTTGCTTACAGCAGCGTTAAACTTATTCAACACATCAATAAGTGGCACTCCTTCGCTAATAGCTTTTTCGGTAGAAATTCCATGTACATCAGAAGCTTCTTTAGGGATTATGAATCCATCGGGCTTAATAATATAAACCTCAGTATTAATTTTATTTCCAACTGCATCACATAAAATCCACGCAATTTGAATCATACGTGGCCAGTTGTCTAAATCTGTTACAGGGGCTTTCCAATTTTTAGGTAAGCCAGTTGTCTCGGTATCGAAGAATAAGTACATATTGTAAGGTTTTTGATTAAATTTATAGAGGATTAATAATTTTGCTTTTGGAGTGTATCTACCCTAATAGTATCGCCAGAAGCATTTCTATAAATCAGATAGTTGAAGTCTTTCTTCCAAGCATCAAAATATTCAGATTGATATAAAGACAAGGTATCATCAATAATATAATACGCCCCATAAGTACTACTATAAGCATCACCTCCTGAGTAAGTAAAAAGGAGGACTTCGTTATTACTACATTCATACTTAATAGGCCTTACAAAACCAAAACCTTTATCTGAACAGGTAAATGTTTCTGTTTTTGGGTTATACATCCAGATTATCTCACTACAACTTTTACCACATCCCTCAGTCATAGAAATATCAAGGTAGGAATCCATATTTACATCTTTCAACTTAACTGATTTCATGTGTTTATATCCATCAGGGAATAACTCTTGAAAAGCTTCAACATTTATAATATCTGTAAGACTAATCTCATCTATCATTTTTGAATCTTTTAAGGTTTGAATAGAGGAAATACCAATACAATTAGGCCACAGTAACATACGACCAGTAGTATCATCTTCTGGAAGATTTTCGTAGAACCAATCAAACTTTAATTCTATATCTAAACGAGAGTCTATTTTAGACAGGTTTATTATTGTATCGCTGAAAATTTTTAGTTCAGTTAGCTCTGGTGTACGTGACAATACTTCATCACATCCTGAATATGAAATTTCATTAGAATAACTAGGAAAGTCAAGAACTATGGTTGGTATTTCAATTGATTCCCCAAAAAACTTTGGCTCTACATTAAATAGAAGATCAATAAACACTTTTACACGTGCAAAGTACTCACGAATTTTAGTCTTAATCCCGTAATGACCAATAACCTCTGTAGCATTAAATCCAATAGCTTTAAGTCCATGTTTCTCTGCTAAATAAATAGCCCTTTCATTATGAAATTTTTGAGAAATTATAGTAATGCTTTTTTGCCCAAAAACCTTGTTAGCTCTTTCAACAGAATCTAAAGTTCTGAATCCTGCATAGTCAAGGAAAATTCTGTTTTCAGGAATTCCCATTTTGATTAATTCATTTTTCATATCAGTTGGTTCATCATATAAAGAATTCCCATTATCTCCACTCACTAATACGAATTCAATTTTCCCTGAACTGTATAGCTCATATGTTGCATCAATACGATTTTTGAAGTATGAATTGACTTCACCATTTTTTAATAGTTTTATTGTCCCTAATACCAAGCCTACATTGTTTTTTGGAACTTTAGATACATCTGAATATATTTTACCAATTGCGTTTTCAGTAATTAAATAATTGGCTACAATAATCATCACCATAAAACATAAACCAAGAGCAAGAGCAAGTATAATTTTTTTCATCAAGTTAATTTTCAAATTTAGTACACTCATAAACAGATGTAATTTCACCCTCAACAATATCTAAACGAATAGTCCATTGTACATTAGAATAATTACCACTAAACACTACGACATTCAAGCCTTTACTACATCCCAGACACTTCCCGTTGACATGCTTAAAGGAAGTGTCTTTTCGCAACTTAAAAAACTCCATTTTATTTCTGATAACCTCAATAAAACTCCATTTATTCTCATCACCGTAATCAAGGTCTTCATCTAATAAATCGACTAATGAATCTATATCCATTTTGCAAAATGCATTTACAAACAAATCCTTTTCGGAAATAGTAACAAGTACCATATCAGAAGAAACATTTTTAGGGTTATTCTTAACTTTTCTCATATCTATAAATTTGTTAATTTTTCAAGCAAAACCTCTTATGAGCTAAAGTATCAGTTATTACATGAAGCTCTTCATAAACTTCCAGGTGTTTTATAGTGTCCGAGTTTATATTAAATTTTCGTTTGTAAGTACGGTTACACCTACCTCCGTTTATCTTTTCTGACTTAGCCTCAACGATATATCCATCAGTAGATTCCTGTGACAATAATGTACTAAAATTAGAATTATCAATTGCGATAAAAATACCATCGATATAACTAAACACGTCTATAGAACAACCTCCACTCCCACAAGTGCCAACACTATTAGGTTGGACTACCAAGTAATTTGGAACCAGTAAGAGTACTGTATAAGAATCCGAATATTGACATATAGGTAGCAAACCAGCAAACTCATCTGACAAGCCATTCCAAACAGTGCCATTTTCTCTTTGGCAGTATTTAAGCTCAGTTAATAAAGACAAGCCCTTAGATATAATCTCGTTTTGTAAATTTAACTCTACCAATTCATTTTTATATATGGTTAGAATATTATCAATTTGAACAGAGGACTCTTTATACTCAATTTTCTCAAACACCTGAAAAGACTCAATGTATTTATGTAAAACAGTATCTGTAGATTTAAGCTTCCGAGCTGAGTCATAATTATGGTCTATGGTAAAAACCCCTTCATCGCTTATGGACTCTAATTCTCTATGAATAGAATGATACTTAACATTGCCATGAAACTCAGCTACACAATCTAGTTCTAAACCGTTATTAATAATGAGGACGTTATTATTAATCCACATAGTTCCACCTCCCATTGCTTCAATGGTGTAATTAATAATATAATCATCAACACCATCCTTATTTACATCACCAACAAGCACAGGAATATCTGGATAAAAAACAGAAGCAGACTCTCCATTTTCAGACCAAGGATTTGTTCCGTGTGAACATTCTTTTCCTAAAATTGGGTTATTTAAATCACCGCTTGCATTGGGTATACAATGACAATTTATTAAAATTTTATCCTCTTCAATCTTTACCCAATTGAGACCTGAATCAGAATTATCAATATAGCCTTGAATAATGTATTGTTCGAGAGAACGTTTGAGATTATCAATCAATGACATATCTTCAACTAAGGTTGAATCTGTATGATACCAAATATGACTTAATTCTACTCCGTTATCATAAACACGCTTCATATACAATGAACCGTCTTGCCAGTAATTTAAAGACTCACCCTGTAACTTATCATCTTTAAAGTTTTGGTTTGATGAAATAACACCATCTTTCCAGAAGGATGTATGCTTTCCTTCTCTACTACCATTAATCCATATGCCTTGCACAGATAAAATACCACTAGGGTAATAGAACTTAGAATTACCACTTAGCTTCCCCTCTACGAAGGAAGCATTTATTGCAATAATACTATCAGTAAAGTAGAATTGATGCTTTCCATTTAACAAGGTATAGTCTATACTCATGAATGTCCTTGATTCTTTATCAATAATCACATCTTGAATAGGCGATTCATAAACTGACTCTTGACAAGATTGAAAAAGAAGGCAAGTAAAAATAAAGGAAAGAAGTGTTTTGTTCATTTAAGTCAAAATTATTAGAGATGGAAAGAGAGATGTTGATTGGGGAATTAAACACATTTTAAAAAAAATATTTTTCTATACCACAACCGGGTTATGGTCTATTCACAATCAGTTTCATTATCATTTTTATCGTAACAAATTTTATTTATTACAACAGATGTTGCTTTAAAATAATCACCAATTTGTTCACAGACTTGAGAGCCCAGTTCTCTATTAGATACGTTATATTCAAATTTAACAGACACTATGTAAACCCCACGTATTAATATAGTTTTATATTAAAAAAGAAAATCCTCAGAAGTCCCAGTCAATACGTAAAAATAATCTTCTAGAAGATAATAGGTCACCCCGTTCATAGATTTTAGACATTCTCATAAGATTGTACAAATAAATCTCTAACTCCATTTATAGGGGGAATTAATCTTGGGTCCCCATATTTAATTAAACTTCCTGAAACTGGTATTTGTTGGAAAAAACATCAACCCCATCAATTTCTATTTCAAACAAGAAATAATTATAGATATCTTCAAAAGATTTAGAGTAATATGATAAATGACCTTTTGGATTTAAGGAGTTATGAACCTTTACTTGAAAGTCAAATATATTATCTACGTATAAATTATAATTAGAAACAAAGCCCTGTCCCAATTTATTTTCGATCTGAAAATATCCAATTAAGGGAATAGTAAATAATAGTGTTAATATAGTATTTCTCATTTTAATTAAATTAATAGTTATCTATTTACATTTTAACTCTTCACTGTATTATGTTAATCCACTAAAATCGACAGTAGAAGTTGAACTCTAAATTACTAAATTTAAGTTACGGACATGAGATGTTTAGGTGATTTTTGTTAGATTTGGGTAAAATATATTTTATGAAAAATTTGTGTTTATTTCTGTTATACATCATACCAAGTGTTTGTCTATCACAAGACAAAATTTATTATAACGTTTTAAAAACAGAATTAGGTGAGGACAAACTTATCTCAACTGTTAATGGAGAGGATTTTATTCTTGTAGATGAGGGTTGTCTTTATATTAAAGATGTTTTGGATCTGACTAATAATGGTTTCGAAGATTTAATCTTGGGAATAGATAATGGTTGTGGGGGGAATTGTTGTGGGGGTTCATATCAAATAATAACTTATGACGGTTTTAAGTTTCACTTAAGTGAAATTATTGGGTGGGACTATAAAGGACTTAATGTTTTTGAATCTTCTTTCGGTTACTTTTTTGAAGTTGAGACAAATAGTTCAAACGGGATTGGTCAAACTAATTTTTGTCAAGATAAAGTAGAATTATATAAATTAAACGATTACAAATTAGAGTTAATCAATGAGACAACATTAGAAATAATTCCCTCAATAATTGAAATAAGTACTTTAAATATATCTCAACACTTTAATCGAGAGTATCCAGAAAAGATATATATAGAATATGACTTAAATAATGATAATGAACCTGATTCTATAATTTGTTCAATGACAGAGTGGAATAACAGGTATATCACTCTTTTTGATGTCTATATTCATTTAAATAACAAAACAAAAATTGAGATTCCACAGTCAAAGAGAATTGGGGTATTAAATTCCGTGACAAATGGCTTCCATGATTTAGTCATTAATTGTGATGAAATATTAATTTGGAACGGAACAGAATACATAAGAAAATAAAACGAATCCAAAACTCTTTAATTTTCTCAAAATTTACTACATTTCATTTATCATTAATAATTCACTGAATACAAATTATATAGTAAGTGTTAGAAACAATAACAAGTACTTAATATCAAACTCAATTATGGGGTTTTTCTCAAGATTATTGCAGATAGGGCCAGGCTCACCAGGCGAATCAGTTAAAAAATATTGTGATATATATATCAATTATAGAAATAATGGAGAAACGAAAGAAGACTCAATGCACTTAATGCTAGATGATTTACGAGCATTAAGTATAGTAAATTTAAGTCCAAATGAAACTCGGTTTATAATTACATCTAGTGATGAATGTATCTCAAAACTTTGTTTTCTCACACATTATTATAGAAGTAAACAAATAAGGAGAACTTTAACGAAATTATATCCAGACATGGACAAGATGGATTCTGTATTTGAATCTATCTATAACTCTGTAGTTGAAAATTCAGTTGAAAGGCCTCAATTAAGTAAATATGAATTTAATGAATGGTGCTACTTCAAACTAAGCGATTTACCTGGTTTTAATATAAAATTATAATATGCTATACTCCGCAAAGAAATGTTATGCCGACACTTTTGATCTTAAAATATTTACAGATGGATTAGATATAAAATTATACTCTGTAAGAGTTGAAAACAAAGGTGTATTTGCAAATACTGAGTATACTTTTTCACACCCAGAAATGTTGTTTAGCTGCCATTATATGGCTGCATTAGAACTAATCACACAAGAATTAAGGTATAAAAAAATTGATGAAGACTTCTTTAAAAGTCTAGTGATTGAAGTCTTTGACATGCAAAAAGAAGACAATAAAATTAGTAGTCTACAACACAACCATTATATTAGAACTGTTAATTATGTAGTATCTTTAATTCAACTAAATAGAATCACAGATTTACCCTATGACCATCGAAGTCATGCAGTAGGAATAGTATACGAAATATCATATTTAATTACTTTAAATGTAGAACTGAACCTTAGGATTCTAGATGAAAGAATAATATTGAAAAACTTAGGGTTAGACGCTAGATTTCCAGATAATTTCGAATCTGATTTTATCAATAAAAATAATCACAAAATCGAGTGTTTAAAAAAAGCTTTAGAAATATATATCCCAACAATTCCAAACCAATTAAAATGTTTAGACCACAAGTTATAAGCGCTCATATGTTTGAAATTATCGAACAAAAACGATTAATAAATAAATTTATAGGTACACAGTCAATATTACGAATATCAGATTTTAAAATTGACAATAAAATAGCCGAAAACATCTATGATTTATCAATTGAAATAAGTCGTAATCCTATAAGTATGATGTTCATTTTAGAGAGAGAGTTTAATCTTGATGATTTAAAAGAAAAGTTATCTGACTACAATCAACACCTAACTAATGAACAATTATCCAAATTATTTAATGAATTAAAAGAAAATCACATTAGATAATATACCTAATTACTTTCACCAATAATAGAATTCACATTATTTTTTGTTTTTTCAATTTGTTCTAGTTTCCAACATTTAATAGCTTCATGAGCAATTTCTGCCTGTGCAAATGAAATAGATTCGAGCATTTTTTTGTTTGCCAGTAATTCAGCTTCCAATTTTTGAGAGTTCTTCTCAGAATTTGCCTTTACAGATAAATTTATTTCATCATTAATGTTCGATGTCAAAAACAGTTGTTTTACTCTTTCTTCGTGTTTAATTCTGTCTAAAATATCATCATAAGGTCCACGTTCTGTCATCATCTTAAATAAGATTGGAGCAATTTCTATGAAAATAAACAAAAAAGTGATTAACCATTTGGCATACCAAACAACTGACTTCTCTTTTTCAACACCAACTAATTTCTTTTCACCATCAATAACTTCATAAAATGAAACTTCCTGATACATCAGATTATCTAACGCCTTTAACCGTGCAATTAAACCATCATTTTGGGCATGAATAGTTTTTTGATTTTCAATATCAGATTGAGTTGAACTTTCTCTATTTTTGATTTTCACATCAATATTATCAATTGCACTGTAATCATTTTCATTTAATCCATTATAGTTATTCTTTGTTGTAGTATATCCTTTTTCTGCATCATCAGCAACCTTCTTTAAATCATTATAATAACCTCCTTTACCGGGCTTACCACTGAATTTACCTCTGTTCCATTCGTCATTTTTATCTCTATTGGCTTTTTCCCAAAAAGCTCTTTTATCTTCAATTAGCTTATTTCTATTAGTGATACTTCTTTCTAACTCTACTCTTTCATTTTTCAACCTTGTTAAGACTGGGTCATTTTCCCCTGATTTAATTATGGTATTATTTGTTATGGCAATTTGCGTACTTATTTCAGCATTAATTTCTTTTTCAAAAAGTTTTAATTCAAGAGGTGTCGCGATAACAAAGCCTAATAACATTGCCATTAATAGTCTTGGGAAAGCTTCAAATAATTCTTGTCTAGAAATTGTCTTTTTACCATCACCTACACCAAAAGTGGATACAATATACCTATCCAGATTAAAAATTAAAGCACCCCAAAATAAACCAAAAAAGACTGAAAGTATAGGGTCTTTAAAGGCTGTTTGGAAAGCATAACCACCTGCAAAAGCGGCCATTAATGACGTAAACACTATTGTACCTCCTATACCGAAATACTTACTCTTTTCTGTAGGTACTTGGTTTAAAATATCTGTATCTGCACCAGATGCCCATATAAAAATCTTTTCAATAATTTTAAATATGTACTTTATTGTGTTTGTTATTTTATCCATTGTGCGGGTGTCTTTATAATTGATGTTAGTTTATTCGATAATGAAATAATCGACCATTTTTTTAATTCAATTTTTTTTTCATCTAACAAGTTATCCAAAATAAATTTCGGTGTACTTATGTTGATTTTATTTTCAAAAACTGAATCTATTTTGATGGGGTCGATTTCTAAATCAAATCTATCTGAATTAATGTTTAAAGTGGGAAAGGCGTTTAAATTTACGTTAGTTATTGCTGAGAGCTTAATATCAATAATTGGCATTTGACGAAACTCTATTACCGGTAACGGAAATGGAGTTGCTTTAATCGAAATCGTTTTATTTTCGAATAAGCCCTTAACATCTAATCTGTATTCTGTTTCTTCAGAGAGTTTGATATGTGCCACTCCTGTCATTTTCGTGGAATCAACCTCTGGAGTGAATTTAAAAGATTCAACATTTTCTAAATCCCATTTGATATCTACATTATCAATCCCAAAATTTAAATTCACATCAGATTCAAAATATTTTATTATCGGTTTAACTGTATCAATGTAAATAGTTTCCTCTATTATTTCATCAAAATATCCAAACACCTTCAATGTATAGGGTGTTTTTTGAACGGGCTCCACATTTGCGCTATCAATAGCCTTAAAACTATCACCAAAGGACATAAGCTCTACCCTATCTACATTGCTTGTTCGCCATGAAATCTTGACAGGACTCAAGGAGTCCCTTACAGTCTTAGATGAAATAAACTCTACTATTTCAGGCTGGACTTTTATTGCATCTATTTCGAGAATAGACTCAACTACATCAAAATCATTTACAGCTTTTAAGCCAACTTTACTTTTATCTTTAATAGCTATCGTTACAGAGTTCGTATCAATAGGAATAAGCTTATCATCAAGATATAAGGCGTTATATTTTCGAACATTTAAATTAAACTCTACATTCTCATTCTTCCGAGTTATTTTAGATTTATTCGAAGTAAAATTTATGATATCAGAATTGTTTTCCAAAGATTGATTTAAACTAAATAGTAAATCTTTCCATTCAGTAGATGTTAATCGTTTAGACTCATCTTTATACCCCTTATTAAATACGCGTTTAAATGCATCAATTAGGTCAACGGCCCCTCCTTTTTCCAGATCATTTATGAATGCTACTATTGATTGATGCTGTTGTGTATTAGATTTGTTAAATAAAGGAGAGGTGTAATCGATGGCTGGCCATTCATTTTCTTTTAGGTATGATTTTTTAGTATTGTCATCAACATCTGACAAAAAGAAAAATGGCATTACACCGAAAATAATTTCAAAAACTCCATTTGCTATCTGCCAGTACTCTTCACGTAATCTATCTAAGGTGTTAAATTCATCGACTGACTTAGTCTTACCTATTATATTCCTAAATCTACCAGATATCCAATGAGTTATAGACCCAACAGTTGATGGTTTATCTTGCTCATCAAAATTGTACCCACTATCATAATCTATTATAGCTAACTGAATTCTATGAGAGTTGAAAAACAAAGAATCAGTCTTAATATCAAAATGAATGAATTGAATTTTATGAAGAAAATCAATTGTCTTTGTCAATTGATAGGCTAAATACAACTTATCAGGAATACTAAGTTTTTTGTAGTCCGTAAGATTGACATTATCATTACCGTAATCTTCGTAATTTAATTCTTTGAGATTATACATCAGAAAAGCCACACAATGCTGGTCAGAAATACTATCATATGCTTTAAAAACGGCAAATGGTAGTCCTAATAATTCTGGTAACTCATGATAAACTGGGATGCCTGTTTTAAATTGATTCTTTTTTAATTTGTCATGTAAAAGTTTGATAGTATCATAAGCATGTTGCTTCTTTTCTTCATCCGTATATATTTTTAGGACAAACTCTTTTTTTGAAACACCATCAATTGATTGTACACGATGTACAGACCCGAAACCACCAGACCCAAGTGCGGAATCATTAAAATCAACTTTTGAAAATGATAAAATGTCATTTTCGCCATTTTGATCGATAGTTGATATATCTGTTATATTTGAAAGTGATTTAATCATTAACCTTCTCCCTATAATGGTTTAAAACATTTTCAGTGATAATAATACCTAATGAAGCATCATCTTCTAAATAATTTTCAGCTTTTAATTTTGCGAGAATTGTTTGATTAAACTCAATTAGTTCATCCTGAAAAGTACTGGGTGAAATAATTGTTTTTAAAAGTAAATTCAACTCTTTTAGAATAAGTTGAATGGCAGGGTTCTCATTTCGCCAAAATCTATTTTCATTGTCCTTTAAAATCACTTTATCCTCTAGAGACGAAATACCATCACTAAATAATAACATAAGATCACCAGTTATATAATTTAGATTGAGTTCTATTGTTGAGCTAGCCAACTCAACCTTTTCACTGTTGTGAGATATGTGCTTAGTTAAAGCTCCACTAGGCGAAATATGAGGAATCATAATTTCTCCATATCTATAAGGCTCATTTGAGTTCACATTATTTGAAAAATCACCATGCAAATGAATTATACCACCATTGCCAAGATACTCAAGCTTAACTTTATCAGTATTCTTTAAGTTTACGGCACTAATAAAAGTTGTACCTCCAATAAGCTTCTCTTTTTTAATGGCGATTACATCTTTATCTAAAATAACATCAGATAAATTCAAATAATTTTCACCAATAAATTTGTCTACAATTACTTTTGCAACTTTTCCAGAATCGGTAAACTCACCAATTCCATCGCACAAAACCAAAGATTTTTTTTCATCATAATTTGAAAAATCTGAATAATCTTGATTTAGCTTTACATCTATATGTCTTACTGAAAAATACATTAGTTTATTTCTGCTACTTTTGAAACTGTTGAAATACTTTTTATCATGTGTTTTCTTATTTCTTCTGGATCAATAGAAGTAACAAATAAATCAGGAGTTGAAGCAAAATATTTAAATTTATTCGCTATTATTTCTTCAGACTTTCTTACTTCTTCTATCGTCCATTTGGAGTCAAGATCAAGTTCTCCACTACTTTCATTAAAAGAATACCAGTTTTGCCCTTCTTCAATATGTGATTCAAGAAATTGACAAGACACAGTGGTATTGTTAATGCTTTTTATTTCATCTACGGTTCTAATTGAAGATTCATAGTCACTAATCGCACCATCTGATAGAATTTGAATTAGTACTTGACAGTTTTTTGTTTCATTTTTTTTATGATACTCCGTCACTAGTTCTTTTGTGTGAATCAACGAGTCATTAAGTCTTGTTCCTTTGGGTGTCACAAAAGTTAATGGATTAAAAGATTGGTCTGGTGATATATCCGTTATATTCTTAATAGAAATAACATCTTCGAATTCTTCAGAAAAAGCTAAGAAACATAAATCAAAAGAATTACTATTTTTACTTTCTTTAAGCCTTTGTATTATTGACCTTATCCCTTTATCAATTTCATCTGCTTTTGAAATACCGTTTTTAGAATCCTCATTCATTGAGTTTGAGCCATCAATTATAAATATAACCAATTGATAAAATAATCTTGGTATTGCCAAGTCATCAAGGCAAGCGGTTAGTGCTGATGTATTGATGTTTAGTAAATCTAGCTTTCCGGTTTTGGAATCGACTAGTCCTTGTTTACCAGTCTTTTGTAATTCTTTACTCATGCTTTGCATATTTTTCTGTTAAATTATCAAATTCTTGATTAAGAAGTGTTTTTTGTTTTTCAAAAAAGATTCCCCAGTCATCAATTTTTAAAATCATCTGGTAAGTTTCAGAAGATTTATACATTGATAATTCGTTGAACAAGTAGTTATATTTTGATTTTAACGATTCAAGTTTTACTCTTAAGTTTTCTAACTCATCAAATTTATCAATGTTTGACAAAGGATTTCCGAGTTTTAGCTCACTCCAAATATATTTTACTTTTTCAAGGTCATTTACTTTCACAGCATTGGTTAATTCACTGAATACATTAGCAGCTTCAATTTTATCTTCATAGATACAGTTTAGTGAGTCAGGATGACAAAGTTTTACAGCTTCCCTATGCATTTTTTTGATGTCGGCTGACTCTTCATCATTTAATTCAGGAATTTCAATTTCAATTTCTTCTTGATATTCTTTATTTTTTTGATTAAACTCCTCCTCAAGCTTTTCAAAAGTCTCATCGAATATCCCATGCTTCTTTAATTTTTCATAGATCTTCTTTTTCAAAGCTATAACTTTTGCAATCAATGGATTTAGCTCAATGATATACCTATGATTAAATTGTTCAATCACAGATTCAACCTCTGTTTTTTGAATTTCTAGGTTTTCAAGTTGAAATGATAAGAGCTTTATCTGAGATAGAATTTGTACTTTTTCAATTGCACTTACGTCGATAAGTTGCGTGTAGTCTTTCTCAAACTTCTCAATTTCAATAAATGCCAAATCATATTTACCTGATAAAAGTAAATTTGTGATTGGAGATAAAACTTTAATTGATTTTAGTTCGTGAATATAAGGCTGAACATTACTGGTTTCACCAATGTCAACAAATGCTTTAATTAATTTGAAGTATTTAAAAGCCTTAGAAACATCAAGAGCCTCTTCATACATTTCTATTTTACCAGAAAGTTCTTTTAGTCTATCAAATTCCTCTATAAAGTCGTTGGCTCGTTTTTGATCTCCTTTTACTATAGTAACTTCTTCATTATTTACAGCAAAAGCTTTATTTGACCAATTTGCAGAACCACTGATAACTGTATGATAGTCAATTATGCAAAACTTCATATGCATTAACTGTTCATCGCTACCGATTTCAGCAAAGAAGCCTCCATTATCTTCAACTAAATGATAGTCAAGCTTATTGAATTTATGATTAGTAATTATCACTTCAATAGCAAGCCCTTTATCCTGTAACTCAATGAGTTTGTTAAATAAAACACGGTCAGTAAACCAAGCTACAGCAACAGATACTTTTTTGGTCGCATTATCTAGATGATCAAGAATTATACTTTTTACATCTGTTTGTTTTGTAAAGTAACTATTAATTTCCATCATGTTTTTTTTGGCACACTAATCTAACAAATTCTTTTGGGTATCAATAATTATTCTAAAACATCCAATTCATAAATAATTATGATTGTAATTCTAGAAATTAAAAAATGACACTAATACATACATTAGTGTACGCAAAACCCAAAAGGTTAACACAAAATTGAATTATTTTTCATTTTTTTTAAAGAGCTTGTTATTACTACCTAGCTTGAAGGTGATTACACTTTAAAATTAAAACGACAATTATTGCTATACGCAACAGATAAGATGTTTTACCTATGACTAGATAAACTGAATGCAAATATTATATTTGAGCTTGGTTTAATAAACTTAAACTAAAAACATAATTATGGTAGATAAATTATACAAAACTCTTTTCAGAATAATTGGTGTTATTCTGATTACAGTAGGATATTTGTATGCCGCGTATGGAACTCTACATAAGTATGGTTCGCCCCTTGATCAGATTATTGGCGAGGACATCGCGCCATTTACAGCATTCATACTCCTATTCGTTGGATACACTGTTAAAGGCTTTGGGCAAAAGAATAAAGATGAATTTAATGAGCTAAAAGAAGACACTAATAATATAAAGTGAAGATGTGTTTAATAGGCACTAAATAAAAGGAGAGTTAACATTATTTAGATTTTACTTCCTTTCCTAAATGAAATTTAGCTTCAACCCAAACAGAACCATCTTCTTTATAAGATGTAAAATCACCATGTTCTATACCATTCAGATAATTAATTCGATTATGTACAACTCCATTTTCATGGTATTCTAGAGAAAGCCCAGTAATAAAACCCTTTTTGAACGTACAATCCATAGCCAATTGTCCATTCTCAAAATACTCAAGATATGGGCCATCTAATTGATCATTCTCATAATTTACTCTTAAGAAAACACTTCCATTTTCATGCCAATAAGTGAAAATTCCGAACATCTTACCATTAATATAAAACTCATCTGACTTAATCTTTCCATTACTATGATACACACAGATTCTACCCTCTTTGGGTTCTTTCTTATTAAGAATGTTAAAAAACATAAGAAATTATTTATTTTGCATGAGTTAATACCCTCAGGTCACAGTTACCTACGACCAATCAAATTCAAATATAAGCATTAACGATGTGATTAAGATAATCTTAGATGAAAATACGGCTTAATCTTCAAACAGAGTTGAGGTATCATAATGATATAGGGTCAATATTTCCGAGTCACTTTCCAGTGAATTTCTACTAGTTGAATCCGATAAATAGAACTGAAATAAAAAAACAAATAGCATTTTATAAATTTCTTATATTTAACATCCAATAAAAGATAAAAACCTTTCTGCAAATAAGATTCCTAAGAGGACGCTTATCTGTGTTATATACAATACAAATGAACATCACCCAAATAGAAAACAACCTTAGTAAGCTGATAAAAAACTTCGATAAGAACACTTTTATCTACCAATTACTTTTGGCATATAATTTACCTAAGGCAACTATAACCAGGCTTCAAAAAGGAACGGCTAATCTTTCTAAAATAGAAGGAGAAGTTTCTTTAAAGAAAAAGTTATTTTTTAAAGAAGTCTATAATACAGACCTACACCTAAGCATTACCAATATAGCAAAGGAGCTAAAAAATGAGCAACGCTTTGTAATTGTTACCGATTATAAAACGCTATTGGCTAAGGATACCAAGATGGGTATTACGCTTGATATTCCCTTAACCGATTTACCAAAACACTACGACTTTTTCTTGCCTTGGGCAGGAATGGAAAAGGCACAGCACCAAGACGAAAACCCTGCAGATATAAAAGCAGCGGTTAAAATGGCGAAGCTTTTTGATGAAATTAAGAAAGACAATGAGGATGATTCTCCTGTCTTTTTGCACAGTCTTAATATATTTCTTTCACGCTTATTGTTTTGCTTCTTTGCCGAAGATTCAGATATTTTTGAGGACAATCAATTCTCTAATGCCATTGCCTCGCATACCCAAAAAGATGGGAGCGATTTAAACACCTATTTAGACACACTCTTTGAGGTATTGAATACTCCTGAAAGTAAGAGAACAGGTTTACCAGAATACCTCAATGCCTTTCCGTATGTCAATGGAGGTTTATTTGCCAAAAAGCATACCACACCTATTTTCTCAGGTGTTTCTCGCAAGGCAATTATAGAAAGCGGTAGTTTAAGTTGGGAAAATATCAATCCCGATATATTTGGTTCCATGTTTCAGGCGGTAAATCATGCCGATAACAGAGGATCTCTAGGACAGCATTTTACTTCTGTGCCTAATATTATGAAGGTTATTGAGCCTTTGTTTTTTAATGAATTAAAAGAAGAGTTTGAAAATGCCCGAGGTAATCACAAAAAGCTAAACAAACTTTTATACCGATTAAAAAACATTAAAATATTTGACCCTGCCTGTGGTAGTGGAAACTTCTTAATTATTGCCTACAAGGAACTCCGAAGATTGGAAATGGAGATTTTTAAGGAATTAGAACCTTTAGCCAAACAACAATCTCTGGCTCTTTCCGAAATATCACTCTCTCAGTTTTATGGTATTGAATTAGATGATTTTGCACACGAAATTGCCATTCTTGCTTTATGGCTTACCAAACACCAAATGAATGTGGAGTTCTTTAAAGAATTTGGTAGAACCAATCCTACATTACCGCTTACAGAGGCAGGGAATATTGTTCAAGGAAATGCGTGTCGATTAGATTGGGAAGAAGTTTGTCCTAAAAATGAAGATGATGAGATTTATATTTTAGGAAATCCACCTTATGTTGGTTCCAGCAAACAAAATAGCAATCAGAAAAAAGAAATAGCAGAAATTTTTAAAAACTTTAAATCTTTCAAGAATTTGGATTACATCGCTTGCTGGTTCAAAAAAGCGACCGATTTCATCCATATTACAAATGCCCAATGTGCATTTGTTTCAACAAATTCTATTTGTCAAGGTGAGCAGGTAGGTCTACTTTGGCCTTATGTATTTGAAAACTCAGTAGAAATTGGATTTTGCCATAATTCATTTAAATGGAATAATAATGCACAAAATAACGCAGGGGTAACGGTTGTAATAATTGGACTTAGAAACATATCAAAACAGCCATATTTTATTTATGATAATAATATAAGAAGAGTCGTTAAAAGCATAAATCCCTATTTAATTGAAGGTAACAATAACTTTATTTTCCGAAGAAACACGGCTCTTTCAAAGTTGCCAAGAATGCTCAAAGGAAACCAACCGACTGATGGAGGATTCTTGATATTAAATGAGAAAGAAAAGGATGAGTTATTAAGCAATTATCCAAAATCTTCGAAATATATTAAGAACCTTTTGGGGGCAAATGAATTTTTAAAGGGTTTAGAACGATGGTGTATTTGGATTAAATACGAGCAAGTCAATCAAGCTAAAACTATCCCAGAAATTGGGTCAAGAATCGAAAGTGTAACTATTGAAAGAAAAAAAAGTAAGGCAAAAACAACAAGAGAGTTTAATGGAGGTGGCCACAGATTTATTCAAATTCAACACGAACCTTGTCAAGCTATAATTATTCCAGAAGTTTCGTCTGAATCCAGAGATTATATCCCTATTGGATTAATAAATCAAGATACCGTGATTACAAATAAGCTTTTTGGTGTTTATAATCCTGAAATTTACCTTTTTAGTGTCCTACATTCTAAAATCCATATGTGTTGGCTCCGAACGACTTCTGGTAAACTTGAAACAAGAATTAGTTACTCATCTGTCTTATCATATAACAACTTTCCCTTCCCAAACATTTCAAAACAACGAAAAGAAGAATTAACACAATGCACCCTAAGAATTATTGATGAACGCCTAAAACATTCAGAAAAAACGTTAACTCAATTATACGACCCCGATAAAATGCCTGAGGGTTTAAGAGAAGCACATCATCAAAATGATTTAGCGATAGAGCGTTGTTACAGAAGTACCCCATTTAGTAGTGATGAAGAACGCTTAGAATATCTCTTCAAACTCTATGAAAAGATGATTCAAGAAGAAAAAGATAAAGACAGTCTTTTTGCCAAGGAAAAGAAAACTCGGAAAAGAAAATAATTATGCCTGATATAGTAAACGTACAGTACCAACAAACAGGAAATAGCACCAGCACCAACCCTTATGGTATGCGTGAAATGCAAGAACGTGCCTTTGAATATAGAGACGCACAATATATGTTATTGAAGTCACCTCCCGCTTCTGGTAAGTCGAGAGCTTTAATGTTTTTAGCATTAGATAAACTTGTTAATCAAGACATAAAAAAAGTAATTGTAGCAGTACCTGAACGTTCTATTGGGAGTTCATTTTCTGAAACAGATTTGAAGAAATTTGGCTTTTTTGCCAATTGGATTCCAAAGGATAATTACAACCTTTGTACACCAGGAAGTGACGGTAGTAAAAGTAAGGTGTCTGCCTTTCATAATTTTATGGATAATGACGAGCAGATATTAATATGTACACACGCTACACTTCGTTTTGCCTGTGATGGATTGGATGAGTCTAAATTTGATGATACATTATTGGCGATAGATGAATTTCACCACGTTTCTGTAGCAGGAGACAACCGTTTAGGAGAGATATTAAAAAATATAATGGACAAGTCAAAAGCGCATATTGTAGCTATGACTGGGTCTTATTTTAGAGGAGATAGTGTGCCTATTTTATTGCCCGAAGATGAAAAGAAGTTTACCAAAGTTACCTACAACTATTATGAGCAACTTAATGGGTATGATTTCCTTAAAACCTTAGGTATTGGCTATCACTTTTACCAAGGGAAATACACAAGTGCCATTATGGAAGTATTGGACACCGATAAAAAAACAATTCTTCATATACCAAATGTAAACTCTGGAGAATCGACAAAAGACAAGCACAACGAAGTAGATTTTATTATTGATGCAATTGGCGATGTGGTAAAAGTAGATGCAGATACTGGCGTACTCTATGTAAAGAGAAAAACGGATGGTAAAATCTTAAAGATTGCTGATCTAGTAGAAGACACCCAAAAGCAGCGAGATAAAATTCAAGGCTATCTTAGAACCATTAATTCAGAAGACGACATAGACATCATTATTGCTTTAGGAATGGCTAAAGAAGGCTTCGACTGGCCTTATTGCGAACATGCACTTACGGTTGGTTATAGAGGTTCTTTAACAGAGATTATTCAAATTATTGGTAGAGCAACCAGAGATAGTATTAACAAAACACATGCTCAATTTACCAACCTAATTGCAGAACCAGCTGCCGAAGGCGATGAGGTTAAATTATCGGTAAATAATATGCTTAAAGCCATTACCGCTTCTTTGCTTATGGAGCAAGTATTAGCACCAAATTGGAAGTTTAAAACCAAAGTTTCCGACGATGATAAAGCCCAACCAGGCGAAATAAAAATAAGAGGTTTAAAAGAACCAAGTTCTCAACGTGTAAAAGATATTGTAGCTGAAGATATTACAGATTTAAAAGCGGCTATTTTTCAGGACAAAATCATGTTAAAGGCTATGCCTGATGCGTCTATAGATCCGGAGGTTATTAATAAGGTTTTGATTCCGAAAGTAATTAGAACCAAATACCCCGACCTTACAGACGAGCAAGTGGAAGAGGTTAGGCAGCACATAGTTATTGATTCTGTTATTAAAAACGGAACAATAAAGCAGGTTGCTGATAAACGATTTATTAGAATGGCAGGTTCTTTTGTAGATATAGATGATATTCATATAGACTTAATAGACAGAGTAAACCCTTTTCAAGAAGCATTTGAAGTATTGTCTAAATCAGTTACAGCGAAAGTCTTAAAAATAATTCAAGACACAATTGCCGCAACACGTATCAAGATGGACCTTGAAGAAGCAGCAATACTATGGCCAAAGATTCAAGAGTTTGTTAAAACACATAAAAGACAGCCAGACATAAATTCAATTATAGAAACTGAAAAAAGAATGGCTGAGTGTATTATTTATCTAAAAGAAGAAAGACGTAAACAGGCTGCAAGTAATGAAGGATAAAGAAGATATACTTAAAGAAATATTTGAGAATGACCCTTTTGGGTTGCTTATCGTTAAACCTAAAAAAACAGCTGTACGAACTTCTGATGAAAGGTTGGTAGCATCATTTGATGAAATCAATGATTTTATTGAAAAGAATGAACGAGAGCCAAAGCCAGATATAACTAATATTACCGAATATAAGTTATACTCAACTCTAAAGGGATTGAGGGATAACGAGGAAAAGATGATGGCTTTAGAACCTCAGGATAAGTATGAACTATTAAATTCTCCTAAGAAAGAAATCAAGTCAATTGATGATATTTTTGGAGACGACTCTTTAGATATTTTAGGAGATGATTCGGAAGGTGTTTTTGATTTTAAACACACACCTAAAGACTTTGAAAGAGCAAAGGCTGATTTTGTAGGTAAAAGAGTTAGGTGCAAAGATTTTGATAAATACGAACACCTTTTTAAAGAAGTACAGGATGATTTGGCTCTTGGTAAACGAAAGTTAGTTGATTTTAAAGAGCCTAATCTTAGAGAAGGAAACTATTATGTTCATAATGGCATTCTATTTTTATTGGAAAGTATAACTTTTGAAAAAGAGGACCACTACAAAGAAGATGGGACGAGAGTTAGAAAAGACGGGAGAACCAGATGTATTTTTGAAAATGGTACTGAATCAAATATTTTAAAACGTTCTGTAGAAAAAAACCTTTATAAAAACGGTAAAGTAGTAACACAAAATGTAGATAATGTCATTAAGGAGTTTACAGAAACATTTAACGGTATAACAGACGATGACAAAGAAGCTGGGCATATTTATGTTTTAAAATCCCTGAGTGAAAAAGAAGAGATTTCCTCTTTAAATAATCTATATAAAATTGGCTATTCATCAACCAGTGTACAAGACCGAATTAAGAATGCATCAAACGAGCCAACCTACTTAATGGCTCCTGTTACTGTAGTATCTACTTGGCTTTGTTATAATATGAATGCACAGAAATTTGAAGCCTTAATTCATCAATTCTTTGGTCATACTTGCCTAGAAGTAGATGTATTCGATAAAAAAGGAATAAGACACACCCCAAGAGAATGGTTTATAGTACCACTAGAAGCAGTAGAACAAGCAGTTTCGCTTATTACAAGTGGCGATATTGTTAATTATAGGTACGATAAGGAAAATGAGATTGTTGTAACGAAGTAAGAGATAAACGAATTATCGGAAGAATAATATTTACCACAAAAAACTAAATATAGAAGTTAAAGAGTTATGGAAATAATAGACAAAGCTAAAGAGAGTATTAGGAGAGAAGTATCAGATATTGAAAATAGAACTGACTTAACAGATGATCAAAAAGTAACTAGAATATGTACTGTTTTTGGTACTACATGTGCAGCAGTTGCTGTACAACCGATTCCATTTGCAGACATTTTTGTACTTATTCCTATACAAGCATATATGGGTAAAAAAATAGCTGACATAAGAGGGTTTAATATATCCGAAGCAGGAGTTAAAGAAGTTATTAAAGAAATTTCAGGTTTAATTGGATTAGGGTTTTTATCTCAACAGCTTGCAATTGGTGCTTATAAAACGGTACTGCCTTTTATATCTGGATTCACAACCATACCACTTGTATTTGGGTTAACTTATGGAATGGGTAAAGTAATGGACTACTATTTTGAGAAAAAGATTAAAGGAGAAAAAATTGACCCAGAAAAGATAAAGAACATTTTTAAGGCTGGAAGAGCTGAAGGAAAACAAAAATCTAAAGAGAATAAAAAGGAAATTGAAATTCAGAAGGGTAAGCTATGAATCCTACAATTAAATACATAAAAAAGGAGTTTGACTATCTATTAATAGCTAGCACCCTAATGAAAATTGCTTTTGATAATCTTGCATCTTTAGATGGGAAAGAATTAGATATTCTAGATGCACTAAAAAGAGCAAACCCCAATTTACAAAACCTAAGCAATCAAGAAATTGGTAACTATCTTTCCGATTTAGATAATGATCAACTTGTTGGCCTAACTAGTAATGTAAAGGGAGTACTTCATGAAATTCAATTTGTAGAAATTGAAAATAATGATGGTGACAGTGTTACAGCATCGATGTTTACAGATACGAACCATAAAGATACAGACATTCTTTTACGAGATAATGTTACAGGGGAAATAACTGAAGTACAATTAAAAGCTACAGATAGTTCATCCTATGTACAAGATTGGATTGACAATCATCCAGATGGGCATATACAAGTTACCGAAGAATTAGCTGAAAAAATGAATTTGGAAACCAGTGGTCTATCTAACAAGGACCTCACCACAGATGTCAATAGCTTTATGGATAAGCTGATTGAAATGGATGAAGGCGATGAACTTTGGGACTATATGCCACTATTACCTGCAATTTCGATAGCTATATGTGGCTTTTTTTTAATTAAAAAATGGAAAAAGGGAGAAATTTCCTTTACTACACTAAAAATTAAATTCCTTAAATTAACAGGCAAAAAAGCACTTAAATTCACTGTTATAGCAGTTTTGATGACGATACCTGTTGTAAACGTAGTAGTTGGAGCAGGTATATTATTTAAATTACTCTATGGTGCGGGCTCATTAGCCAATAGATATGTTGATTGACATATTCAGAATTAATATTTAGCATACTATACGAGTATATCATGAATGGCAGTCAATAATTCAGAACATAGCATTACAATACAAAAAGAAATGTGAGTGGTAGACTATTTGTTGTTATAATAATATTTTTTATCATCTTCCCCTAAAACTTCGTCAATTGAAATAGAAACAGTATTATCAACATCAACACCACCAACAACATAAACGCTTCCTGTAACATCTACAGTTCTATTGATTGCATCTATATCTATATACCCACCACTCACATAAACATTTTGCTCGCTCGGTATCACACCAGCATTCTGTAGGACTAATACCCAAATACCTATTCCTATTGTAATTAGAATTATTTTAAGTGAACTATCAACTGATTTATTATCCATATTTCATCAAGTTTAACTGAATATCAAATTATTAATTACTCTTTAGAGTCAATAGTTTCTTCTTTGGACCCAAATATTTTTTTTTCTAAATGCACTAAATAAACCTACAGCACTGTAAGTCTTCAAAGAGTTTGGACTAATTGTACTCAAATGTAAGCTATAGATTTAGTAATTGCAAGTTGTGAAATTGTCTTCGTTTGTTCATGGTCTTTCTTTTTAGCTTTTCATCAATGAGATTATTCATCTTAATGTAGGTGTTGTGTTTATTCTGAAAATCATCAATATCTCCTATGTGAGTGAAGTATTTTTGAGGATTCATCTTTATATATAAATCTCTGATATCCTTATCAATCAAAATCATATAATTCTCTAATAACAAATCGTAATTATTCGTCGTTATCCTCCTCGACTCTACGATTTTACCGAATAGACATTTGAACATATAAATAGCAATAAAATCAATCTCATATTATTCCCCCTCATAATATCAGTAACAGTTACATGTATAATTTCTTATATACTTATGGAATGTTTCCCCCCTAGTTAGTCGGAGGTAAAAACTGTACTCGAATTCTTCCCAATTAGATATTGGCACCCCACAGAATACATATTTCTTTGAATTAACAAAAAGTTCAGAGGACATAAATTCAGCAACCACAACGTATACACCATCAGATTTAGCATGTTTTATCATATCAGCAAATTTATATAAACTGGGATCTGGTTCTACCATAGAATATGCAACCACATCACCTAGCCACTTTGTCATTAATGGAGCATCATTAGTACTCATTATTTGACCATTACTCTCAACATAATCAATTAATTGTGAACAACTATATTCCTGGGAATATATATCAGTCATAGAGACAATAAGAATAATTGCAAATAAATTCCTCTTCAACATAGTAGTTTTTTTTATTGTAAGTCTTCAAAGTATTTGGACTAATTGTAATCATCTTAGAGATTCAAATATAAGGTATATAGTTTTATGAGTAATTAGATTGACAAAAATGCACAGCTGAATACTTTTGATAGGTTATTTTCTTAAGCACAAACTCAATAATAACCTACTGCTAATTATATCGCTATTGGATGCAAAATGCAGGTGTAAAACATATACAATAAAAACTACAATTATTTCATACAATGTACTATCCACATTTATTCGCATAAATGCTATTTAAGCGAATTCACATGCATATATGCGGTTTTAGTTAACTTTATGCAGATAAATGCACTTAATTATTCGCATAAATGCATATCTCAAAAACTCCTTCGGCAATTATTCGCATAAATGCGGGTAATGAAAATTCATCCATAAATTCAAATATAGTATAAAACGACGCAAATAAGATGAGATAATATAATTCAGGCGTAATCAAGAGAGCGACAAAACGAAATAAGGAGTGTTTTTGGCGTCTGCTAGAAGCTTAAACAATAACTAGATAGAAAGTGGTGGGAGAAAAACTTAAATTCAGTAAAACGCTTGTTATAACTAGGTTCGTATTCTCCACTTTCAGCTCAATAAGAACTATTAAATAGCATTAAAACCCAACTTTGACCGTGCAAATTCCGTGCAAATTTCCAAAAAACAAAAAAGGCTCACAAGTTAAAAACCTGTGAACCTTTACTATCAGTAGCTCCCCCTCTAGGACTCGAACCTAGGACCCTCTGATTAACAGTCAGATGCTCTAACCAACTGAGCTAAGGAGGAGTGTTTGCGGTGGCAAAGATAGTAATCTACGTGAAAATAAAAAGTAAATCAC
>Ga0308012_10000383_pt1 | contig 27544 bp, 22 predicted proteins | sample Neamet179_FD_203133 | JGI IMG/M metagenome (GOLD analysis project Ga0308012, IMG submission 203133) | Marine microbial communities from water near the shore, Antarctic Ocean - #179 | ecosystem: Environmental > Aquatic > Marine > Unclassified | place: Southern Ocean | collected 2014-07-25 | reverse complement strand
TGATGGATAAAACAACGTATCTAAATCATTACTACTTTGTATCTGTAGTAAGTTTTATAATGCTTTTTTTACCCTGTAATGCACAGTTTTCAATAGATGCTATTACCAGTAAAAAATCATATAAAATGGTTTCAAACTGGACAATTGATAGCTTAAAGTTAATTTTAGGTATTGTGTATTTATATGCAGGTCTAACTAAAATAAATTCTGATTGGCTATTAAAAGCAATGCCTTTAAAATTATGGTTAAAATCTAAGTATGACTTACCCTTTGTTGGTCAAACAATTATGCAACAAGACTGGTTTCATTTTTTTATGAGTTGGGGCGGAATGTTTTATGATCTTAGTATTCCTTTCTTATTAATATTCAAAAAAACACGTTCTTTCGCTTTTTTTTTAGTGGTAGTATTTCACATTGCAACTCGTATTCTTTTTCCAATAGGAATGTTTCCATACATAATGATAATATCTACAATTATATTTTTTGATGCGAAGGTGCATCAACAAATATTAGCATTTATCGAAAGAATTCTTAAAATATTTAAAATTAAAAAACAAAATTTAGATAAATCCATTGTTCAGATTGAACATTATAAGGGTCAAAAATTATCTAGAGCTATTATATTTACTTTTCTTCTATTACAATTACTTATTCCTTGGCGATATTTGCTTTATCCAGGAGAAGTATTTTGGAATGAACAAGGGTATCGTTTTTCTTGGCGTGTAATGCTGATGGAAAAAAAAGGAAGTTCAGTTTTTAAAATTAAAAACTTGAAAAATAATTCTTTTTTTTATGTAAATAATGATGATTTTCTTTCTGATGTGCAACAAAAACAAATGAGTTTTCAACCAGATATGATTTTAGAATATGGGCATTATTTAGGCAATCATTTTAAGAGCCAAGGACATCAAAATATAGGTGTTTTTGTAGAAAGTTATGTATCTTTGAATGGCAGACTTAGCCAACAATTCATTGACCCTTCTGCAAATTTAATGGAATTGAAAGACACATTTAAACATAAATATTGGATTAATCCACTACAAGATGAAATTAAAGGATTTTAAACTTTTTGCTTTGTTAATTTTCTGTCCATTTATTTCATTTACACAAGTGAATGTTTTTGGAAATATTTATGATAAATCTTCTGATTTGCCACTGATGTCAGTTGAAGTTTTTAATGAATTTGGTAATTTACTTGCCACCACTAATGTTGAGGGTAGATATGAGTTTACTGCTGCTGATTCTGAATTAAAACTTATTTTTTTCAAATATGGGTATCAGCTTTTCAAAACATCAGTTACAATAAAGGGTTCACAAATAGAAAACATTTTACTTGAACAGTCTGTAGAAGAATTATCTGAGGTGCAATTGGTTGCTGCAAAACAAAAAATTTTCTCTATTAAACGTTTAAAGGATGTTGAAGGCACAGCTATTTATGCAGGAAAAAAAACAGAAGTAATATTAATTGATAATTTAATGGCCAATTTAGCCAGTAATAATTCTCGACAAATTTATAGTCAAATTGTAGGACTTAATATTTATCAAAATGATGATGCAGGTTTACAACTTAATATTGGTGGTAGGGGATTAGATCCTAACAGAACTTCAAATTTTAACACACGCCAAAATAATTATGATATCAGCGCAGATGTGCTCGGATATCCTGAAAGTTATTATTCTCCGCCTTCAGAATCACTTTCTGAAATTCAAGTTATTAGAGGTGCTGCTTCCCTTCAATACGGCACTCAGTTTGGAGGTTTGGTGAACTTCAAAACCAAAGCACCTAATCCTTTTAAAACACTTGAGGTAGTTTTAAGAAACACTATAGGGAGTAACGGCCTTTACACTAATTTTACAAGTTTTAGCGGTACTTCTAAAAAGTTAAGTTATTATGCATATGTGAATTACAAGAAAGGAAACGGTTTTAGACCTAATTCTGAATTTGAATCAAAAAATGTTTTCACTCATCTTGAGTATGCTTTTTCTTCGCAAACTAAATTAGCAGTAGAAATAACGTACTTAAGCTATTTAGCTCAGCAAGCAGGTGGGTTAAATGACGCCATGTTTAATAATGATCCATATCAAAGTGTGCGTTCTAGAAACTGGTTTAAAGTAAATTGGTTACTTTACAATGCAAAATTCACTCATAATTTTTCTGATCAAACACGTTTTAGTTTTAATTTCTTTGGATTGAATGCTAGCAGAGACGCAATTGGTTTTAGAACAAATCGTGTAGATCAGATAGACTCATTCGAAGAAAGAGATTTAATTAAAGGAACGTTTAAAAACTTTGGTTTTGAACCAAGATTTTTGCATTCTTACAATTTTTTTGGAAAAAAAGCTAAAATACTTCTAGGAGGTAAATTTTATAAGTCGAATAATACTAGTGAGCAAGGACCAGGTTCTAATGGGATTGGTCCAGATTTTGATTTTGAAACTGCGCAATACATAGATTATAAAGCACAGTCAGCTTACAAGTATCCAAATTTAAATACCGCTTTATTTGGTGAGCAAATTATATATATAAGAGACAACCTATCTATTACACCTGGCTTTAGATTAGAACATATTACAACACAGAGTGAGGGATATTATAAAAAAGTTTTTGTAGATCCTGCTGGCAATTTGCTCTTAAATGAAACGATTCCTAGTAATGAAACGCGAAAAAGATCATTTATTCTTTTTGGATTAGGGGTAAGTTATAAGCCTACTAAATACTTAGAGATATACAATAATATTTCACAAAACTATCGTTCGGTTACTTTTACAGATATCAGTATTGTAAATCCAGCATTTGCAATTAATCCAAACATAACAGATGAAAAAGGCTATAATGTAGATTTTGGTCTTAGAGGAATTTTTAATAAAATAATTTCATATGATCTTAGTGTTTTTGGTCTCTTTTATAATGATCGTATTGGTTTTGTACAAAAAGTATTTGAAGATGGTAACGTGAAGTCTGAAAGAGGAAATGTAGGAAATGCTGTAATTTACGGTTTTGAAAGTTTAGTAGATTTGAATTTTACAAAACTGTTAGATATAAACCCTAATTATGGAGTCTCTCTTTTTGCAAATACGTCTATTATAGACTCTAGATATGTAGCTTCATCTATAAACGGAATTACAGGTAAAAAGGTAGAATTTGTTCCAAAACTAAATTTAAAAACAGGTTTTAAATTTACTTACAAAGACTTTGCTTCTAGCATTCAATATACCTATTTGTCAGAACAGTTTACAGATGCTTCTAATTCTATAAACAGTAATTTAAGTGGTATTATCGGTGTTCTTCCTTCTTATGAAGTACTAGATCTTTCATTTTCATATAAATATCAGAACTTTAAAATTGAATCTGGTATAAATAATGTACTTAATCGTGCTTATTTTACAAGACGCGCTACTGGTTATCCCGGTCCAGGAATTATTACGTCTCCCCCAAGAAATTCTTATTTAACAATTGAATTTAAGTTTTAGTCTAATCTCCATCATTATCTGTAAAAGTAATTGTTAATGATAGAGTGCTCGCAACATCTACTTTTAGTAAAATAGTTAAATTTTTAATTTGGTTATATAGCTCTATTATAATGGGATTCTTATTTTCAATAGCACTCTTTAAAGTAGTATGTGATAAGGATGCTATATTAGTTTCTATAGAAAGAAAGGTTTTAGCAACAGCACTATTTATAGTTTCGTTATTAGTTATGGAAAAGATATAATCATCTAGTCCTTCAGGAATTCCGTAATAAACAGATTTTACAGCTTTAATATTTTCTTGTATTAATTCTAAAGAAATTTCACTTCTGTAAGCTTGTAGTATGCTTGAATTTATATATGCAGAGTTCTCTAAACCCGCCGGTATACCTATTTTAAAACGTACTACATTTTCTAACAAAACATTTAATTGATTCACAATTAAATTGATACTTCCATTTATACCAGTGGTTAAAGTATTGCTAATAAAAGAAGGACTGTAATTTTTCCATTGTTCCTCTAAAGACTCAGATTTTTCAAGCAAATTGTAGGCAAGGGCTGTTAGAAAACCTTTTCTTCGCAGGTTAGAAAAAGAATTTACTGTTGTTTCTAAATCTGCATCAAATAATAAGTATTCAATAGCACTCAATCCTCTAGAATTTGTTGGTAAACCAATTATAATACCTTGTTTAATAATATTTGTAGAGGCAATAAATTCTTCTATTTTAAGTTCATTTGCACCCCAGCTGTAGATAGATAGGTATATGGCAGAAGCTTTAATTTCTCCTAAATTTCCGATTTCAGTTTTAGAAAACGAAATTGCAGTGTTTTTCCAAGATTTCTTTAAAATTAATAAATTTTCTTTGTTGGTGTTTTCTGTAAATTTTATGGATGCTTCATTTAAATTCCTCACCTCTGAAACAAACTTAGTGATTGCAGGGTGAATCAAATAATCTGTATATTCCTGATGATAATTAAAGACATCAAAAGTTTTTTTTTCGGTTAAACCGTCTTTACTGCAGCCAAGAAGTAAAGTGAAACAGGCGATAAATACACCAAATATTACTGTTTTCATATTATAGAGAGTTTATAAAAGCAAGTACATTTTGCCTTTCTTCTTTAGTTCTTTTTTTGTACATATTTTTTGATTCATTAGCCTCACCACCGTGCCATAAAATAGCTTCTTCTATATTTCTTGCTCGCCCATCATGTAATAAAAATGTATGACCATTTACTTCTTGGATCATTCCAATTCCCCATAAAGGTTGGGTTCTCCATTCTTTTCCCGTTGCTAAAAAATCGGGTCTATTATCAGCTAAATTATCACCCATGTCGTGCAATAAAAAATCAGAAAAAGGTCTTATCGTTATATTTTCTAACAGAGTATTGAAAGAATAATCATTGGATGTTGTAAAAACTTGAGTATGACAAGTATTACATTTTAACTCTCTAAATATTTGTTTGCCTTTCAAAACATTTTCATCCTCATAATTTCTTCTTATTGGCACCGATAAAGAGGAGATGTAAATCATAATGTTATTTAAAGAATTTTCTGGAACTTCTGGGAGCCCCCCATTTGGTGAATTGATGGAATCTTGTTGAGGGGAAGGACAATTTTTCTTAGGAAAAATAGATGTAGTTAATCCCATATCTCCACTAAATGCGTCTGCAACTTGCTGCAGTAGAGTAGGCTGATTTGATTTCCATCCAAATTTACCAAGTTCATTCTGATTTGTTGTATGATTCCAAACATAATTTGGTTTTCCAGAGATACCGTCATTATTAGTGTCAAATTCATCTGCATTATAAAGTATATCTTCTTTAGATAAAGCATCAATTAAGCCCAAACCAATTACTTGTTGCCCAACTCTTGGAGAAGTTAAAACCCCTTGTAACGATCCAAATTGTTCATTAGTAATTGTATAAATTGGTTTGCGAAGTTCGTAGGTTTCACCATCATCAAACTCACCCTTTAAAGTTGTGTAACTAATACCAACTTTAGCTTCAAAAGGAACTCCTAAATTTGCTCTGTCTTGTATTTGCCCTCCATAGTTTGATACGTGTTTGGGTCCTCCAAAATTACCCGTTCCAACTTCACTTATACGCATTAAGAAACCTCCTGAAAACTCTTGACCAGGTTTAAGCGGTGAACCCCTGCCATCTTTATTATGGCAAGCACTGCAAGCCCTTGCATTAAAGGTTGGTCCTAAACCATCTCTTGCTGTAGTAGATGCAGGAGAACTTACCCAGTTTTGTCTAAATAAAGAATTTCCTACAAAAAATAGTAAATCGGTATTCGTAGGTAGGCCAGGCACTGCTTGATCAAAAGCATTTGCACCTAAAAGAGAGGTTGTTAAACTACCAGCAGATAATTCTTCTCCTTTTTCATATGTATTTAAGGGGATGTAGATATCTTCTTTGCTGCAGGATATATTTATTAAAATGGTAAAAAGTAGAAAGATTAAATATTTCATTATTTTTTTTAAAAAAGAAAACCAAACCACCTCTTTGAAGGTCGTTTGGAAATCTAGTATATATAGGGTGAATGTAAAATAATTAAACACTTGGGTCAATGGTGTCTCCGGTTATAGATTTTCCTGCTTGTGCAAGCTCATCTCCTTGTTTTCTTAATGTTAAAACAGCAGACATAATAGGATTGTTAAAATTATCAATCGTTTCAATCATTAATTGATTATCAAAATAGCCAGTAGTAGCGATTGTAGTCACTTTATTCATTACTTCTGATGCAGTAGCGGTTAAGCTCGCTGCTTCATTTGTATTTATAAGTTTTAAAACGTCTAATAAAGATGTGCCAGAGATTATAGAACCATCCGTATTTTTATAAGAGCCATTAATAATATTATTAATTGACTGTGCATTTAAAAATACATCTCTATGAGTATTGTCAGAGAAACAAGAATGTTCATCTTCTTGGTTTTGATTCTCTACAGCAACTGCCATTCTTTCTCCGGCTAATTCTCCCTTACTTAATTTTGCAGCACCAGTTAAAATTTTAGTTATTGTATCATTTGATGTCATTGCTAAAAAAGAGTTTCTATAGTTTGCTCCAGGTTTCCATTGATTGACAACAGATTTTAAGTCATCTACTAAAAGGGCTGTAACTACTTTTAAATATTGCCCTCTTCTATCAGCATTTGTTGCGGTTGTGTAATCAGTTAAGGCCCTTTGTCCTTTCATTTTTAGAGAAGGTGAAGTATTGTCTTGACCCCATAACAAAAATTCTATAGCATGAAAACCAATAGTCACATTAGACTCATTGCTCTCGTAACCTGATATTTCTTTTAAAACATCTTTTGTTAACGTTGGATACGCCGTTGTATTATTTATAATATTCTGTCTGTTATCTGATAAATCTTGTCCACCAGTTCCATCAGTAACATAATCTATCAAAGCTTCATCTAACGGCCAGGCATTAATATAACCCTCTGGTTCTCCATCTGAACCATCAATAGGACCGTCATAAAAACGGTATGCTTCTGTTTGCCCATATGGCTCTCTAGAAATTAACCAGTTGTTTTTCGCAGCTTGAAATGTTGTAGATGTCGGATTCGCAACAAAAGTATCTATTGCTGTTTGTAATTCATTAAGTTTGGTCATTGAATCTTCATAACTAGCTAAAACGATATTGACATAGTTATCTACAAATTCTTTCTTCTTATTTTCAATTATGGTTGCAGGATCATCAAAATCCTTTTCATCATTACAAGCCATAAATAATAGGGTAAAACATACTAAAATTATTGATTTTTTCATTTTATTTTTTTTTATTTGGGCAAATATACATATCAAATCTAGTTACGCAATCTTTATTTAGAATAAATAAGAATAATAAATTAAGAACTTATTATTTACTTGTCAATTTTCACTTATAAATGAAAAGATATAAACGTTTCTAGAATCAATAAATAATTGTAAATTTGTACGCAATTATACTTTAATTGCACCATGACAGCACACAACGACAAAATTTTAGGAGAAGGTTTAACATATGATGATGTTTTATTAATTCCAGCCTTTTCAGAAGTACTTCCAAGAGAAGTAAGTATTCAAACAAAATTTACTAGAAATATTACCATTAACGTTCCCATCGCTTCGGCAGCTATGGATACCGTCACGGAATCTGCTTTGGCAGTAGCAATTGCTAGAGAAGGTGGTATTGGTGTTTTACATAAAAACATGACTATTGAGCAGCAAGCCCAAGAAGTTAGAAGAGTAAAACGTGCAGAATCTGGTATGATTTTAGACCCAGTAACTTTGCCTTTAACGGCTACGGTTGCAGATGCTAAAAATAGTATGAGAGAGCACAGTATTGGCGGAATACCAATTGTTGCAGAAGATGGTACTTTAAAAGGAATTGTAACTAATAGAGATTTACGTTTTGAGCATGATGGAACAATTGCAATTGTAGATGTTATGACAAGTAAAGACTTGGTAACTGCTGCCGTTGGAACTTCTTTAAATGATGCTGAAAAAATTCTTCAAAATTATAAAATAGAAAAACTTTTAATTGTAGATGATGCATACATTTTAAAAGGACTAATTACGTTTAGAGACATTACAAAAGTGACTCAGAAACCAATTGCCAACAAAGATTCTTTTGGTAGACTAAGAGTTGCCGCTGCATTAGGGGTTACTAGTGATGCTGTCGAAAGAGCAGAAGCCTTGGTAAAAGCTGGTGTAGATGCTGTAATTATAGATACTGCTCACGGACATACAAAAGGTGTGGTTACTGTTTTAAAACAAGTAAAAGCTGCATTTCCTAATTTAGATGTGGTTGTTGGTAATATTGCAACCGGTGCAGCTGCTAAATATTTGGTAGAAGCAGGTGCAGATGCTATAAAAGTAGGTATTGGTCCTGGTTCTATTTGTACAACTAGAATTGTAGCCGGAGTTGGTTTTCCTCAATTCTCTGCAGTCTTAGAGGTTGCTGCTGCTATTAAGGGCAGTGGAGTGCCTGTCATTGCAGATGGTGGAATTAGATACACAGGTGATATACCAAAGGCGATTGCTGCAGGTGCAGATTGTGTAATGCTAGGATCTTTATTAGCAGGAACAAAAGAATCTCCAGGAGAAATGATTATTTACGAAGGAAGAAAATTTAAATCTTATAGAGGTATGGGATCTGTAGAAGCGATGAAGCAAGGCTCTAAAGATCGTTATTTTCAAGATGTAGAAGCAGATATAAAAAAGTTAGTTCCTGAAGGAATTGTAGGTAGAGTGCCGTATAAAGGTGAATTAGATGAAAGTATTCATCAGTTTGTTGGTGGTTTACGCGCAGGTATGGGGTACTGTGGTGCAAAAGATATTGCAACTTTAAAAGAAACAGGAAGATTTATTAGAATTACTGCTAGTGGAATTAATGAGAGTCACCCACATGACGTTCATATAACCAAAGAATCTCCTAATTATAGTAGAAGATAAAATTACAAATTTTATATTTTTAAAAACTCAAGATTTAGTTCTTGAGTTTTTTTTGTTTTTTTGTTTTTGAGAATTCACAAATCTATGTTAAAGTGCGAAATATAACTTATTTGAATTCCTATATTTGTAAGATAACCAAACGCTTATCTAAATGAAAAAAATTATATTTCTTTTTTTATTTGTGTCCTTTTCTACAATGGCGCAAAAAGTAGATTTATCTTATTATTTACCAAAAGACGTAACGTACAACCAAAACATACCAACACCAGCATCTATAGTTGGTCATGAAGTAGGCGAGTGGCATATTACGCATGATAAGTTAGTGGAATATATGAAAGCTTTGGCAGCCTCATCTGATAGAATTTCTATTGAAAATAGAGGAAAAACTTTCGAAGACAGGCCTTTGTTATTGTTAACAATTACTGCACCAGAGAATCATAAAAATATAGAACGTATTCGCAAAACACATATCGCGGTAACAGACAATAATACAGTTGCTGTTTCAGAAAACCCAATTGTGGTTTACCAAGGGTTTTCTATTCACGGAAACGAACCAAGTGGCTCTAATGCTGCATTGGCGGTTGCTTATTATTTAGCGGCAGCACAAGGAGCAGAAGTAGATGATCTGTTAAAAAATGCCGTTATTTTATTTGATCCTTCTTTTAACCCAGACGGTTTACAACGTTTTGCATATTGGGCAAATACTAATAGAAGTAAAAACATCAATCCAGATCCTAACGATAGAGAATACACAGAAATTTGGCCAAGAGGAAGAACCAACCATTATCAGTTTGATATGAACAGAGATTGGTTGCCAGTGCAATTGCCAGAGAGCAAAGCAAGGATTGCAAGTTTTCATAAATGGTTGCCTAATATTTTAACAGATCACCATGAAATGGGAAGCAATTCTAGTTTCTTTTTTCAACCCGGAATTCCGAGTAGAACAAATCCGCTAACACCTCAAATAAACCAAGATTTAACGAAAGAAATTGCAACCTACCATGCCAAAGCATTAGATAAAATAGGTTCTCTTTATTATTCAGAAGAAAGTTTTGATGATTTTTATTACGGAAAAGGCTCTACGTTTCCAGATATTAACGGAAGTATTGGTATTTTATTTGAACAAGCAAGTTCTAGAGGGCATGCTCAAGAGACTGTAAATGGTGTTTTAACGTTTCCATTTACCATTAGAAATCAGTTTACTGCGGCGCTATCTACCTTAGAAGCTGCGCGTAAAATGAGAATTAAAATTTTACAATATCAGCAAGATTTTTACAAAGAATCTAGATCTACAGGAACAGATAAAGCGCTTGTTTTTGGTGATGAAAAAGATGCTGCTACAAGTTACCATTTGGCAGCAGTGTTAAAACGGCATCAAATTAAAATTCATGAGGTAAAAGAAGACTTTACACAAAACGGAAAAATATTTAAGAAAGGCTATAGTTATGTAGTTCCTATGAATCAAAAGAATCAACGTTTGGTAAAAGCAATGTTTGATGTAAGAAAAACATTTAAAGATAGTTTGTTTTATGATGTTTCTGCTTGGACTTTTAACCATGCCTTTGGAGTAGATTATGCCGAAAACATTTCACTTAAAAAAGCGGGTAACGAGATTACTGATTTAAAAATGAAAGAATGTATTGTTTCTTTTAGAAGTGAATATGGGTATTTAATGTCTTGGAATGAATATTACACGCCAAAAGCGTTAAATGCTATTTTACAAAAAGGCTTGCGTGCAAAAGTATCTATGAAGAATTTTAAAAATGGTGGTATTTCTTATGAATACGGTACTGTTTTTATTCCTGTTCAGAATCAAGATTTAAACGGATTGGAATTGTATCAATTTTTACAAACAACGGCAGCGGAAAGTCATGTTACTATAAACGGAGTTAATACGGGGTTAAATGACGGAATAGATTTAGGAAGTAATAACTTTAGCAATATTAAGAAGCAGAAAGTAGCCATGTTGGTTGGAAACGGAATTGCAGGAAACGATTCTGGAGAAATCTGGCATTTGTTAGATCAACGTTTTGATATGCCGTTAACGCGCATAGATATGAGCTATTTTACAAGAATAGACATTAGTAAATACACGGCAATTGTAATTCCTAGTAGTGCTAATTTAGGGAAAGTAGCAGAGGAGAAGTTGAAAACTTGGGTTAAAAATGGTGGTGTTTTAATTGGGTATAAGAATACAGCAAAATGGTTGGCTAAAAGTAAGTTTATCAGTTTAAATTTTGAGAAAACAAAGATGGATGCCATTCAGAATGTTTCATTCGAAAACAAATCACTACAATCTGGTGCTCAGTATATTGGTGGCGCTATTTTTGAAGCAAATGTAGACCGTTCTCATCCTGTAAATTTTGGTTATAAAAATGACAAATTAGCGTTGTTTAGAAATTCTACGTTGTTTATAAAGGCGGATACCAAAAGTTTTAACAATCCTATTCAGTACACAGCAAAACCTTTGTTAAGTGGTTATATTTCTAAGGAAAATGCAAAAATAATTAAAAACACAGTTCCTTTTAAGGTAGAAAGATTGGGCAAAGGACGTGTTGTTGTTTTTACAGACAATACCAATTTTAGAGGATTTTGGTATGGTACAAATAAGTTATTAATGAACGCCATTTTCTTCGGAGATAAGATGTAATTCGCAATTGCAGTGACAGTCTAAAACAGGCTGTCTTTTTGCGTAATCTTTATCTGTATTAAAATTATGTCTAAATTTTAGTACTAGAAATTTTATTATGTTTTTATTCTTTTAGAAGCACTCTCTATTATTACTGTAACAAAATGGTTTATAACTCGTCTTAATTATATCCTCAACTAAAACGACATTATGAGCTTTTTTAGAGTTTTATTCGCAATTATTTTCCCGCCACTTTCTGTAATAGACAAAGGTTGTGGCTCTGTATTTATTATTTTTTTATTGACACTTTGTGGCTGGATTCCTGGAGTTATTGGTGCTTTGGTCATTTTAAATAATCCTAAGAATTAATTTTTATTAAAAATTTAGAAAATATTAGTTACCCAATCGTTTCACCATTTTTAACTGCTTTAGAAGCTCTTAATAAAACTACCTGTCCTTCTGTATTATAAATACCTAAAACTAAGACTTCGCTCATAAAATTAGCAATTTGTCTGGGTTTAAAATTTACAATTGCAGACACTTGTTTGTGTAGTAAATCTTCTTTTGAATATAAATCTGTAATTTGAGCACTTGTTTTTCTTATTCCTAAAGCGCCAAAATCTATTTTAAGTTGATATGAAGGTTTTCTAGCTTTCGGAAAATCATTTACTTCAATAATAGTTCCTATTCTAAAATCTACTTTTAGAAAATCTTCAAAAGTTATTTCTTCTTTCATAATTCTCAACACTTCATTAAGTAAACTAGTTCCTCCCTAATTTTTGAATTACCCAAAGCGGCCCAATTAGTAAAAACTGCAAATCTTTTACAAAAGAAGGCTTTTTACCTTCTACTTTATGTCCCCAAAACTGGCCAATCCAACCAAAGACAAAAATAGTTAAAGAGGCATATAGTAGGTTTACGTTGTTACCCAACCAGAAATTTCCAATAATACAAAGTAGCATAACAAATAGCATTTCTATAAAATACCAAAATCCTAAACGCATGTAAAAGAATGAGATAATAACGCCAATAATTGCTGCCCAGTTTTCTACTAATGGGTTGTATAAGCCAAAAGTATTTTCTAATAAGGTAGCGGGTATACTCATTAAAAGACCAATTACACTAAAGAAAATTACGGGAACACAAATATAATGTACTCTTTGGTTGGTTGTATTTTGATGACTAACAGCGTATTCATCAAACCATTCTTGTGCAGTTCTCATATTTCTAAAATTTAGAATTTAAAGATATGAGTATTTTAATACATAGAAAAATAAAAAATTGAAATGCAATTTATTTATAATAATTATTGCAAAATATGCTACTAAATCTATTTTTTATTGAGCATCTCTAATGTTCTCAAAGACCCTCTGTTTTCTGGGTTTATAGACAATGCTTTTTTATAATTTACAATGGCATTTGTGGTGTCTTTGTTTTTTAAATATGCATCTCCTAAGCTATCGTAAGTGTTTGAACTAGTGGGATATAAGAACGTGTTTATTTTTAATATTTCAATAGCACTATTCAAATGTTTATTATTTAGATAGTTGTAGCCTACTCTGTTTAAAACACTTTGTTTAATAGCTGGATTTAAAGAATCTGTTTCCTGAATTTTAAGAAATCCAATTTTGGCATTCTTAAAATCTTTTGCATTAAAATATTCTTTTGGTGTTTTTTCACCTGTATTCATTTTTCTAAACTGATATTTAACCCCTTTGTGTTCTGTCTTTTCCACCAATTCTATGTGCATCTTCGGGGTTGTAACAAACATTATTTTCTCGTTTAACTCTTTCATGTAAAAAGAACTATCATTTATTTGAAGCGGCTTTATACCTTCTCTACCGCGCCACTTTACTAACAATATTTTTTCTTTATAATATACTTCTAAGACCTCATTAGCATTAAATAAATAGCGGCCAGTGGTGCCAGTAATAAAAGTTTTAGAGTTTCCAGAATTTGAACAACTTAGACAGATTAGAAGTAAGAAAGAAACTAATAAATAATTTTTCATAATGGTTGGGTTAATTCTCCTTTATAGACGATTGGTTGATAGGTTTTGTTACAATTTTAGCTTAAAAAATAACAACATTATATTTTAAATATTAAGAGAACGGTTTAGATTCTTCTTTCTTAATTTTTTATTTCACAAATTTAGGAGTAAGAATGTATGCATTCACAAACACAAAAACTCTTAAATGATTCTAAATATTTTCAACAAAGTTTAAAAATACCTTTTTATGCAGTTCAAGATCTAAATCAGGAGAAAGAGAAGCACGCACAATATAATCTTTGTCGTCCTCTTTAGTCGTTCCTTGTGTGGATGTTGCAGGAATCGTCCAATAACACCCTTTTAATTGCCCATAACTTACACAGAATTTACTCTCATTGGGTATTTCTGTAATCATTAAATTAATTAACTTTAAATTTAAAACTCTCTTATTAGATTCTCTTTCTGTGTCCGTGGTTCCTGTAGTAGGAAGGTCTAGTGAAAAAACAGAGGGTGTAAAACCTTGTTGTGCCAATTCTTCTGAAACAAAATTAATTTTAGCTGTTGGTAAAGTTTCCGTAATAAAATTTACAAACGCATTCGTATTTTTATATGCGTCCTCAATTCTTTGATTCATAGATGGTAATTGATTTGCTAATATTTCCATTTGAAGCAAGGTTGCTTCATTATCGCAAAGTTTAAGATGTAACTCTATTTTTTCTATTAAAGTCTCCGTTTTTATATTGCCTACGCAGTAACCTGCGGTGCACTTTCCACCACTTGGAAACTTAGAGCCACTAGCATATGAAATAGCTCTAATTGAAGATAATATTGCTTTTTCTCCTAAGAAATGTACATTCGGACAAAAAGTTTGGTCTAAAATAAAAACAGGATCTACGGCGATATCACCAGAAGCAGTTGTTCGTTCTTTACTTAAAACTTCCTTTAGTTTCATTAGGTCGGGTACTTCAACTCTTGGGTTTGTAGGAATTTCTGCAATAATATAAGGTACACCGTTTTCTTTTGCAATTTTAGTTAAAACAGTATCAATACTTTGTACCATATCATTGGCTCCATCTACAGGTAAATCTACCACTTCAACCATTTCTAAACAGGCAGCAACACGTCTTGCTTGATCATTTGTACCACCATAACAATTTGGCGGAACAATAATTTTAATAGCTTTTCCTGGGTGTTTTTCTAAGGCATCATGAATTAAGCCCATTATAATAGCATACTGAATAGACAAACCGCTAGAACCAACCAAAGGCTTTGTGGTGGTGCCGTTAATTTCTTTAAGAGAATTTAAAACACTTATTTTATCTGCTTCAAAATTATTTTTTGGATGCACAATAGCCATTGCTGTTAAAAGATATTTTAATGCGGCAAGAGCATTTACAGGCGTCATTGCTATAGTTTCTCTTCTTCTTACATGCTGTATGTCTGAAATATAATGCTCGTTTTGTATACCATTTATGACCAACATACTTCCTAAGTTTGCATAGTTATGAATGTGAAAATCGATATTTTTGGTACTATTGAAGCTACCAATTTTTTCTTGTTCAGAAATAAAAATTGTACTGCCTTCAAATAAGGAAACAGCTGCAGAATCTTCAACTTTATGCATTTCAAATTTATAACCGTATACTTTTCTTAGAATTTCTGCATCAAAAAAAGTTGGTAATTCGTGGGTGTAATTAATTTGTGTCTTTTTATTTTCTAGTAAGTTATTTCTAAGAATAGCTAATATTGGTATTGTTTGTGATGAAAAACTAATTACATTTTCAGATTTCTGATGGCTTAAGTTCGCAATTGCCCATTCTAGAATACAAGACAGTGGGTGGCCTAGACGAATATAATCGTAAGCAGTAGGCAATCCATTCAATGCAGAAGCTGTTGTATTATTTTTGTTAAATAAAGTTTCAAATTGGTCTAAAAACGCTGTTTTAGCTAGTTTTTCGTCATAAATATCTAGTCTATGCGTAGTTAGGTTCAGCCAACTTGTTGGCATGTTTTCTAGTACTTTACTTATATATTTTAGGGTTTTACTGTCTTGCATAATTCACGTTTTAAGAAAGATTGCTAAGATACATTATTTAGAATTTTTGTGGTGTTCTGCGTATTTTGTTTTTAGCGAATATTTAAATGAATAAAAAAAGATTATTTAAGTAATCAGATTTTATCAAATTAATAAAACCATTCGACTATAAAATTAATAGACATCGTATTTTAAAACGAGTCAAATATTTGATTTTCAAATATATAAAACTATCTATATCGGTTGAAAATAATACCAAAACATGCATTAAGCGCAATAAAACCCAATAAAAACCTTATTTTTGAATACTGATTATAATTTGAATAATTAAAGAAGAAAAAAAATGGCAAATACATTATTTGATAAGGTTTGGGATTCACACGTTGTTCGTCAGGTTAAAGACGGGCCAGATGTGTTTTTTATAGACCGTCATTTCATCCATGAGGTTACAAGTCCTGTAGCTTTTCTAGGATTAGAAAGTAGAGGAAATAGTGTTGTATATCCTGCGCGTACATTCGCAACAGCAGATCACAACACACCAACAATAAATCAGCATTTACCAGTAGCAGACCCTTTATCTGCAAATCAGTTAGATGCTTTAGAAAATAATGCTGCAAAGTATGGTATTTCGCATTGGGGTTTAGGAGATGAAAATAACGGAATTGTGCATGTTGTAGGTCCAGAAAACGGAATTACATTGCCAGGTGCAACCATTGTTTGTGGAGATTCTCATACCTCTACCCATGGTGCTTTTGGTGCAATTGCTTTTGGTATTGGTACTTCAGAAGTAGAAATGGTACTTTCTACACAATGTATCATGCAACCCAAACCTATGAAGATGCGTATTAACGTAAACGGAAAATTAGGCTTAGGTGTAACTCCTAAAGATGTTGCTTTGTATATTATTGCAAAACAAACAACTTCTGGTGCAACAGGTTATTTTGTTGAATATGCAGGAGACGTTTTTGAAGAAATGTCTATGGAAGGAAGAATGACCGTCTGTAACTTATCTATAGAAATGGGTGCAAGAGGAGGAATGATTGCTCCAGATGCAAAAACATACGAATATATTAAAGGACGTGCACAAACACCTAAAGGTTCAGCTTGGGACAAAGCCATGAAGTATTGGGAGACTTTATATACTGAAGAAGGTGCAGCCTTTGATGTAGAGCACACTTACCAGGCTTCAGATATAGAACCAATGATTACGTATGGTACAAACCCAGGAATGGGAATGGGCGTAACAAATTCAATACCAACTGCAGAAAGTCTAGAAGGTGGTGTAGAAACGTACAGAAAATCTTTAGGATATATGTCTTTTAATGAAGGTGATTCTATGATTGGCAAAGAAATTGACTTTGTATTTTTAGGTTCTTGTACAAACGGTAGAATAGAAGACTTTAGAGGCTTTTGTTCAATTATTGAAGGAAGACAAAAAGCAGCAAATGTTACAGCTTGGCTAGTACCGGGTTCACATAAAGTAGTAGATCAAATAAAGGCAGAAGGTTTAGATAAAGTTATTACAGCGGCAGGCTTTGTTTTAAGAGAGCCAGGTTGTTCTGCTTGTTTGGCAATGAATGATGATAAAATTCCTTCAGGGAAGTTATCCGTTTCAACATCTAACAGAAACTTTGAAGGAAGACAAGGGCCAGGTTCTAGAACACTTTTAGCTTCGCCACTTGTTGCAGCAGCATCTGCAGTTAATGGCGTAGTAACAGATCCTAGAACATTACTAGTAGGTTAGTAATATAAGCATTAAGCATCCCGCAGTGAGGGTTTATAGGAGTGAAACCTGTCTAAATAAAATAGATTATAAAATTAAATAAGTAATGCCAACCGATACTGGCAACTGAATACGAAACAACATGGCTTACGATAAATTTGGAGTATTAACTAGTACAGCATACCCGTTACCAACAGAAAACGTAGATACAGATCAGATTATACCCGCTCGTTTCTTAAAGGCAACAGAACGTGTAGATTTTGATGTGAATTTTTTCCGTGATTGGAGATACAATCAAGACGGAACACCAAAACCAGAATTTCCTTTAAACAAAGAAATTTATGCAGGTTCTAAAATCTTAGTAGGTGGTAGAAACTTTGGTTCTGGTTCTTCTAGAGAACACGCCGCTTGGTCTGTTTATGATTTTGGATTGCGTTGTGTAATTTCATCGGCATTTGCAGATATCTTTAAGAATAACTGTTTAAATGTAGGTGTTTTGCCAGTGCAAGTCTCTGCAGCCTTTGCAGATACTTTATTTGCGGCAATTATGGCAGATCCTAAAGCAGAAATACATGTAGATTTACCAAACCAGAAAGTAACTTTACTTGCTACAGGGCAGTCTGAGTCTTTTGCAATTAATACCTACAAAAAAGACAATATGCTAAATGGTTTTGATGATATAGATTATTTAAAAAACATTGAAGGTGAGATTACTGAATTTGTAAAAACAAGACCGTTTTAGGGTTTAGTTATGGTAAGAAGAAAGATTGAAATAATGGATACGACACTGCGTGATGGCGAACAAACATCAGGAGTGTCGTTTTCAGTTTCCGAAAAATTAACCATTGCAAAATTACTTTTAGAAGAATTAAAAGTAGACCGTTTAGAAATAGCTTCTGCTAGAGTTTCTGAGGGCGAATTGCAAGCAGTTAAAAAAATAACTTCGTGGGCTAAAGAAAACCAGTGTTTAGATAAAATAGAGGTTTTAACTTTTGTTGACGGAGGAAAATCAATCGAGTGGATGGTAGAAGCTGGCGCGAAAGTTCAGAATTTATTAACCAAAGGTTCTTTAAATCATCTAACACATCAGCTAAAAAAAACACCAGCACAACATTTTACTGATATAAAAAACAACATAGATTCGGCTTTTAAACAAGGTATTAAAACCAATGTTTATTTAGAAGATTGGTCTAACGGAATGCGAAATTCTAAGGTTTATGTTTTTGAGTATTTAGATTTCTTAACAGCACAAAAAATAGAACGAATTTTATTACCAGATACTTTAGGAGTTTTAACTCCTGATGAAACTGCTAGGTTTATAACAGAAGTTCGCGAGAAATACCCAACAACCCATATAGATTTTCATGGTCATAACGATTATGATTTAGGTGTTGCCAATGTAATGGAGGCCGTAAAAGCGGGTGCTAATGGTTTGCATTTAACGATTAACGGAATGGGAGAGCGCGCAGGAAATGCGCCAATGGCAAGTGTTATTGCCGTGATTAATGACTTTTTAAAGGAGGTAGAAATTACTGTAAACGAAAAAGCATTAAACAAAGTAAGTAAGTTTGTAGAAACATTTTCTGGCTTTAGAATTCCTGTAAATAAACCTGTTGTAGGTGCAAATGTTTTTACGCAAACTGCAGGAATTCATGCAGACGGAGACAATAAAAACAACCTTTATTTTAACGATTTAATGCCAGAGCGTTTTGGTAGAAAACGTAAATATGCGCTAGGTAAAACATCTGGAAAAGCCAATATTCAAAAGAACTTACAAGACTTAGGTTTAAGTTTAAATGATGACGAGCTAAAGAAAGTTACACAACGTATTATAGAGTTAGGTGATAAAAAAGAAGTAGTATCTCAAGAAGATTTACCCTATATAATTTCTGATGTTTTAGACAGTAATACTATTGAAAAACGGGTTGTTGTAGAAAATTATGTACTTACACATTCTAAAGGATTAAAGCCGTCTACTACCATTAAGTTAAAAGTAGAAGGCGTTATTTATGAAGAGCATGCGCAAGGAGATGGGCAGTTTGATGCCTTTATGAATGCTTTAAAAAAGCTTTATAAAACACATAGTAAAAAGGAATTACCTAAGTTAATAGATTATGCAGTAAGAATTCCGCCAGGAAGTAATTCTGACGCCTTATGTGAAACTATTATTACTTGGAAAGGGGAAGAAAAAGAATTTATTACTCGTGGTTTAGATTCAGATCAAACAGTATCTGCAATTAAAGCTACAGAGAAAATGTTAAATATTATTTAAAAATTTATATTTAAAAGAGGCAATCATTGCCTCTTTTAAATTTTAATACACATAAAAAAATGAAATTAAATATTGCATTATTAGCAGGAGACGGAATTGGACCAGAAGTAATAGATCAAGCTGTAAAGGTTTCTGACGCTATTGCAAAAAAATTCAATCATGAAATTACTTGGAAACCAGCATTAACTGGTGCAGCAGCAATTGATGCCGTTGGAGAACCTTACCCAGATGCAACACATGATATTTGTGTGGCTTCAGATGCCGTTCTGTTTGGTGCAATTGGGCATCCAAGATTTGATAATGATCCTACTGCAACGGTAAGACCAGAGCAAGGATTGTTAAAAATGCGTAAGAAATTAGGCTTATTTGCAAATGTAAGACCCACCTTTACATTTCCCTCGTTATTAGATAAATCTCCTTTAAAAAGAGAGCGTATAGAAGGAACCGATTTGGTTTTTTTACGTGAATTAACTGGAGGAATTTATTTTGGTGAAAAGGGTAGAAGAGATGGTGGAGAAACTGCTTTTGATAATTGTGTGTACACAAGGGCTGAGGTGCAGCGTATAGCGGTTAAAGGTTTTGAATTGGCAATGACACGTGGTAAAAAACTATGTTGTGTAGACAAAGCAAATGTTTTAGAAACTTCTAGATTATGGAGAGAAACTGTACAAGCAATGGAAAAGGATTATCCGGAAGTAGTAGTCTCTTATGAGTTTGTAGATGCGGTTGCCATGCGTTTAGTGCAATGGCCAAATAGTTATGATGTATTAATTACTGAAAACTTATTCGGAGATATTTTAACAGATGAAGCTTCTGTAATTTCGGGCTCTATGGGTTTAATGCCAAGCGCATCTGTAGGAACAGAAAATGCTTTGTTTGAGCCTATTCACGGCTCATATCCTCAAGCGACAGGGTTAAACATAGCAAACCCAATGGCAACTATTTTGTCTGCGGCAATGTTATTTGAACATTTTGGCTTGCAAGCAGAAGGTAAAGCAATTAGGGCTGCTGTAAATAGTGCTTTAGAAAAAGGAATGGTAACAGAAGATTTAGCAGACGGTGGCAAGGCTTATGGCACAAAAGAAGTTGGAGATTGGTTAGCAGCAAGTATTTAAAACTTTGCTTACGTCTTAATTAAAAAAAGTCCTTTGAAAAAAGGACTTTTTTTAATAGATATCATTTACAATCCTTTGTAATTTATTGGCTATTATATTTTAATAGAATTTTGCAAAAAGATTTATCAAAACGATTATAAACTAAATTCTTTGATTTTATTTTTTTTCTTTCAGAAAGCCTTATTTATTTCTAATCCAATATGAAAACTATATTCTACTAAATTAACTTCCGTTTTTTTTAATTATATCTTATTAAAAATAAGCTAAATATTTTTGAACCTGCTTTTTGCTAAATAGTATTTAGTTTTTAGAAGATTTCTTATATATAGGCTGGCTTTTTTAGCTTTAAATGATTCTTTTTAGAAATCTCCAAAAGCAACATGTTCTTGGTTATATATTAAATTAATAATTGTATTTATTTATTTATTTATTTTTCAATTATCCAATTTTCTGCATATCTCAATGCAGAAGCAATTAAATTGTTTCGGTCTTTCGCTTTATTTTCAAAATTATCTAGAGTCTCTCTACTCAACTTCCTTCCATTTACAAAAACACTTCTTGGTTTTTTTAATGCAGACAAGTCTAACAACGGATTCTGATCAATTAATATCAAATTGGCAATTTTACCTACTTCAACGGTTCCCATATTATTCATAATCGCGTGTGTTTTTGAAGCATTTACTGTTGCCGTTTTTAGCACTTCGTAATTAGAAAGGCCGGCTTCTTTATAAAAGGTAAGTTCTTGATGAATAGAAAACCCTGGTATAGTTATGCTTATTCCAGCATCTGTCCCACAGATAAATGTAACCCCAACTTTATGTAGTTTTTTGATGATTTTTATATGAAAATCATGCTGTTCTTTTATCGTATTAACAATCGAAGAATCTCTTAATTTAGAAGTATACCATCTTTCAAATTGGGCTTTAGTTTCTACTTTTCTAATAAGAGGATTCATGAATTGCAATTGTACATCTTCTAGAATATAATCATCTATTAGCATTTGATAAATGTTATTATAAACTGTTAATGTAGGACTAAAAGCAGTTTGTTTTGATTTCTCAAAATCATTAATTACTGTTGTTAATTTTAAGGTATCTAATCTATAATTTAAAGGTTGCTGTATAATATCTTCTACATGTTCTATAGATTTTATTTGAGAATTAAAATGATAGGAATACGCAACTTTCTGAGAAGGATGAGAAATAACATCCATATCAGAAATTATTGCTTGTTTTAGAACCGCATCAAATATATTTTCAGTTAAACCGTAATAGGTTTTAATAAAGTCATATCCTCTTTTTTTATATGAAATCACTTTTTCTTTGGCTTCAGCTGGGCTCATAAGGTTTAAATTATCATTTCCAATAAATTCTGGACCCGTTAGTTTAGGACCAGTTGTAAAAAATATAGGAGAAATAATCTTATTATTTTTTATATCTTCTTTAATTCTTAAATGCATTGGCATTCCCCATAAGTTACGAACAGATGTAACACCGTTAGAGAGATATAAGCCAAGTTCATATCTATCCCATAAATGAACGTGCATGTCTATTAAACCCGGCATAAGGTATTTATTTTTTGCATCAATAATTTTAACATCCTTAATTTTAATATTGTTGGAGATGTTTTGAATTAACCCATCTTTGATGTACACCATTTTATTTACTAAAATAGTGTCTTGATTCATTGGAAGTATATTTACATTGGTAATTAAATAAGTGTTATTCGCCAGTGTAGTATTCTCAATTTTTAGGTAATTGGTGTTTTGTTGATCTATAAAGAGAATAAAAACTACAAATATTAAACAAAGACCGAATACTATGGTGATAAATTTAAGAATTCGTTTTATTAATTTCATGTGGTATTTAATTATGGTAAAACTATGTTTAGAAATTTAGTAGCTTTGGCGATGAACAAAATTAGTAAAAGATAACGAACTAGATAAAATTAACAAAGAATTTAAAAAGAAGGCGTAGTTAATAGCTTGTTATATAAATTATTGAGTTTTTTTTAGTCTGTTATTTTTCTCATTATCCATTCTAAAGGTCCAGACTTTTTGTGTTTTTTCCAAATTACAGCGAATAAAATACAAAGTAAACTAAATAAGATTGCATAGGTAATAGAAAATTCAATGGTGTATTTTCCCATCTTAGAAGGGTTTATAACTTCAATCATTCCCATTCCAATAAGAACGTGTGCCACGTAAAAGGTCAATGCTAATTGTCCTGTTTTATGGAGAGCATTAATAATTAAACTGTTTTCATATTTCTTTGCAATGAGTATACAGGCTGAAATTATTGCAAAAGCAACTGCAATGCCGTTAAACATATAAATAGGTAAAGGTGGCATCGGTTTTGTTCCTAATATTGTCTCTAGTTCTGCTACCGCTTCTTGGTTTCCTTCTGATAAAATTGAGATAGACAAATAGGACAAACCTTGAATAGCAATAAAAATAATAGTACTCATCCAAAAAGTTTTTCTTAGGAATTTATTATTATTTAAATCTTGTTTTCCAAACCAATAGCCAAAGAGCATAAAGGCAGTCCAAGGAAATGCTGGATGAAAGCCGTTAAAAAACAGATTTCTTATAAATCCCTTAAACGTCCAAAGATTTTGATAATCTAAGGTTTCAAAATTCCAACCTGCCTCGTAATTTAAAACTGTTATTAGAATTGGATAGGCTAAAATTATGGCGATACCTAAAATTAAGATTGTATGCTCTTTTTGGGTTAAGAGTACTAATGTAATTGCCATATAAATACCGTAAAAATGTAGAATATCTGCTGGCCAAATTGAGATATAAGAAATTCCGAGAATAAAGAGAAATAAAGCTTTTTTAGCGATTCTAATCTGAGTTATTTTTAATTTAGCTTTATCATTACTTTTAATTGCAGAGTTTGTCATTAAGGCAAGTCCAACACCAGCCAAAACAACAAATGTAGCGGCGGCTTTCCCATCAAAAATACTAGCAAACGATTTTACCCAAGATTGCCCATTATCTCCAAGTACAACTTTAAAATTAACGATAATCATTCCAATAACTGCCAGTGCTCTTGCTACATCTATCCCTATTATTCTTTGTTTCATTCTATAGTTTCCTTAGCTTGTATTTAAAGAGACGCCTTGTTTTAAATAATGGTTGTCTCGGTCTTTATATTTAATTTAGAACTGTTCTTTTATAAAGGAATAGTTATAAATTTTAAAGTTAGTAAATAAATTACAGATAGAAAGTCCTTGAAGATTTTTGAAAGTAGGCTAGAAGAGAATACTTCAATTTACATCGTTTTGCCACTAACTTTATTTTTTTATTTTCCTATGGTTACTATTCATTTTTAGTATTTTACTAAATACAATAAGTTTTAGTTTCGTAAAAAGCGGTACTAGTTTCACCAAACAATACAATCTGCCTTTTTAGTTTTTTCTATGGGAATAACTAAATCAGGTTTTAATTCCATTCTTTTCCGATTAATGTGGACCCTAATTTTTATAATTACTTTTTGTTTTTTAGATATAATTACTTTAAAAACTTAAAGGTTTTTGTAAATAAGTAGAAACCTCTTAGATTTTTTATATGAACTTTGTATTATAAATTTCAGACTTTTCAGATTCGGTAAGTTCTTTTCAAATTCAGTTTCTCCATTATCTGTCATAAGTCGCATAACAACAAATGAATCTTTTTCGTTATTGGAATAGAAGGCTGTTCCGCTTTCTTTTTTTTCCGAAAAATCATATTTTTCAGGTTTAGTCGGAAATTGTATTGAAAAAATTGAATCTACTTTTGTCTGTCCAAAAAGTGAGGTTGAAAGTAATAATATCAGAAGAGTTATTCTCATTTTTGTTAATTACAGGTAACGATTAGTATAAGAGCAGTAGCGGATTAAAACACATACACTTTCAGATTGCAATATACTTAATTAAACACAAAACGGCTTGAGTTAAAACCCAAACCGCTATTGCTTTTATACCTTGTTGTAAGTAGTTTTTTATCTAATCAATTTCTGTGATTAAATCTTCTCTACTTTTTCTTACTTTTTTTAGATTGACTAACCAATCGTTTTCAGTATCTCTATAACCTATTGGCAACATTACACAGCTTCTTAATCCTTTTTCTCTCAATCCTAGAATTTTATCCAATGCAGCAGGGTCAAACCCTTCTAATGGAGTAGCATCTACTTGCTCAAACGCTGCAGCTGCAATCGCTTGTGAAAAAGCAATATATGCTTGTTTTGCTGCATGATTAAAGTTTTCTTCAGCATCCTTTTGTGGGTAACTACCTAATAACATTTGACGGTAGTTTTCCCAACCTTCATTTTTAAACCCTCTAACCGTATTAGTTAAATCAAACATCTTGTTTATTCGATCTTCTGTGTACGTGTCCCAAGCTGCAAATACTAGTAAATGCGAACAATCAGTTATTACGGATTGGTTCCATGCAATAGGTTTGATTTCTTCTTTTACTTTCTGATTCGTAATTACAAAGACCTCAAAAGGTTGTAATCCGCTCGATGTTGGAGCAAGTGATATCGCTTCAATAATATTATCTACTTTTTCTTGAGGTACTTTTTTGCCGTTCATTGCTTTTGCAGCATAACGCCAATTTAATTTATCTAATAATTCCATATATTTATTTTAATTCTTTTAATAAAGTTTCTGCTGCTAGTTTTCCTAAATTATTTGAAGCCAAGGGGCTTGCTCCCGTAATTAATTTTCTATCTACGCATACTGTTTTGTCCATTTTTGTATTCATCAAATTAACTCCCAAACTTTTTAATTTTTCACTTAAACCCCAAGGCATTTGTCCTGGTAAATATCCCATCATAGGCGATTGTTTATCTACGGAATCAGGAAATACAGCTATGTTGTATCCTTCATATAAAAATTTCTGGTTATTAAGTGTTGTTGTTAATAATGAACCTGGTCCATGACATAGTGTAATGGTAAACAAATCGTTTTGATGTGCCCAATTCAATATTTTACCAACGTTTTTATCTTCTGGAATACCCAACATAGCTCCATGTCCTCCGGGAACAAAAACTGCTGCATAAGATGCCGAATCTGTTAATGAATTATCTACAAAATCTTGTAACTTACTAGGCTTTTCAAAATTAGATTTGTAGTCATTATAGATGGCTTTCACATGTTCATCTTTTTCGGGAAAAGCCCACATTTCGAACACGACTGGCTTCCCAGTTGGTGTAGCTATTTCAAATTCAAAACCTGCATTTTTTAAATGTAACATGGGCAATAAGGCCTCCACAGGATGATTTCCTGTAGAAAACAATTTACCATTTTTCATTTTTAAGTTTTTTTGTTCTGTGAAAATTACTAAGATTTTAGATTTCTTACCTTGATATTTAGTGTATGAAATTTTTTCATAATCTGTTTTATCAACCGTACCTAATTTAATGGCTAATTTTGATGGGCTAAACGAACCATCTGACTCTAATTTGGGAGCAATTCCTAATATTTTTTTAAGCATAATTTTTTGTATTTATTAATTTAATACAAAACTAGAATACTGTTGCCTCAAAAAAATAACCCTATGGTAAGAAAACTAGTTTTTTGCTCTCTCAACTCTTATACGGCTTAAGCTTTGTTGTGTAATACCTAAATAAGATGCAATGTGATAGTTTGGCGTGTACTGCTCAATGTCCTTGTATTGCTCTACGAATAAGTCGTATCTCTCTCTAGCAGTTAATTGTAATTGATTTAAAATTCTTTTATGGAGACTCACCACATGCTGTTCTAAATTTTTTCTTTGAAAAGCTTCAAATTCAGGAAATTGAGCATATATATTGTTTAATTTAGATGCGTTAAATTCAATCACTTTAGATTCTTTAATACACTCTACTGTTAGTTTTGCAAGTTCATTGTTATAGATGGCAATAAAATCGCTTATCCACCAGTCTTTAATTGCAAACTGTAAGGTGTGTTCTTTACCACTTTTATCGGTGCAAAAAGACCTTAAACATCCATCTGAAACAAAATATGTTTTCTTTACAGTTTGTCCTTGTCGGATTAAAACTTCTCCTTTTGAAATAGTTTTTTCTTTCGATATGGAATAAAGAAATTCTTCCGCTTCCGAAGTTAGATCTAGACTGCTTTTTATTTTATTGATAAAATGTTCCAATTTATTTTAATGGTTTGTCTAATTACTTACAACAACTGAATAAAGAACACTAGTGTTCTTTATTAGCGTTATATGTTTAATCCAAATTTAATAATTCTATTGGACTTTTAATAGCTTTTATGTTATTTATAGTAAATGTGTATAAATTCCTGTGGTTCTTGTAAGCTATTACCTAGTAGTCTTGAATGTATCTTAAATCCGTTCCATTTTCCAGTAAGTGAGTGGTAAAACTAGGTCTTAACATTAGTCAAGCTTGCATTCATCCTTGGCCTATCGGCAAGACGAATGCTTAGTTGTTGCCACACGTTTTTACTCCTTTTCTTTTAGGGATTTAATATCAATAATTTTGTCTAAAATCAAATAAGTCGGAATTTCAAATTCAGAATCTTCGTTTGCAGTTGCTTCTTTATAAGCTTTTAAATAACTTTCTTTCGCTCCAAGTAATTCTCCGTTCATTATTTGCCAATAAGCTAAACCTCTCAAGCGATATTGCATCTTTCTGTAATCATTATTGTCAGTCAAAGCTTGTTTAGAATGCATAACTTCCTTTTTAGTATCAATACTTTCTCTAAAACTATAAACTTTCCATTTATTCTCTGTTTTGTCGAGATAGCTGTAAATCGTCAGCAGAAGTTGGACTCTAAATTAGTAAATTTAAGTCACACTTTCTCAAACGAAGGTTAACCTTCGTTTGAGAAACAAAACAACGAATTATGGTACGTAAAAAGAGTTCAGAATCA
>Ga0308012_10000382_pt1 | contig 27546 bp, 24 predicted proteins | sample Neamet179_FD_203133 | JGI IMG/M metagenome (GOLD analysis project Ga0308012, IMG submission 203133) | Marine microbial communities from water near the shore, Antarctic Ocean - #179 | ecosystem: Environmental > Aquatic > Marine > Unclassified | place: Southern Ocean | collected 2014-07-25 | reverse complement strand
TGATAAAAACCACAGTAACTCTATTTCTAAAGATGAGTTGAAAGATATGGTTATCGAGTTAGCACTCTAACCTACATCTTTCCGATTAAGCTCTGTTCGGCTAATCACAATACCGTTCGCAGGCTAAAATACTTTAGCCTTATAAACTTACCTCATTATAAAGCTTCCGTTGCTTTACTTTAAATTCAGCGTACACTTGTACACCGAATTTTTCAAAGAAAGCTCATTATGACTACTCATAAAAAAAACTCTCCCGCCACGACTCAAAAAACATCTAATGATTTAACGCCTTATAGCAAATCCGAAGAAATTCTTAATGCGACTAGCCATGCTTTAGGCTTAATTTTAAGCTGTATCGCACTCTTTTTATTACTACAAAATAGTAATGAAGATATCACCCGTACTATCAGTTTTACTGTGTTTGCTAGCGGTGGTATTTTACTTTTTTTAGCGTCCACTATTTACCACAGTTTAACTAATAGTGATGCTAAAGCATTATTCAAACTACTTGATCACTGTGCAATATATTTACTCATTGCAGGTACCTACACACCATTACTCGCCATTACTTTAGCCGGAAGTCTTGGCTATACTTTATTAGCTTTTATTTGGTTTTTTGCTCTCGCTGGCATATTGTTTAAAATAAAATTTGGCAATAAATACAAAAAAATATCGTTAGGAACCTATTTAGGTATGGGGTTTATTTCGTTAGGTATTTTAGGTGAACTATATAAAGCACTCCCTGTACAAGCAGTAGAGTTGTTAGCATTAGGTGGCTTAATTTACACACTTGGCGTATTTTTTTATGTTAAAAAATCAGTACCCTATACCCATGCTATATGGCACCTTTTCGTTTTAGGCGGCGCTACTTGTCACTTTTTGATGATTTATTGGTATGTTTAAAGGGAATATATTTAAAAACTGTACGAGTAAATTCAGACATAAAAAAACCGCAATAATGCGGTTTTTTATCAAACTTGAATCTGCCAAATATAAGAAGTGAAATTAATTATATTAAGTTGTTAATCGCAACTTCTGGGCTAACGTCGGCATCGTAATCAACACCTGCAACAGAAAAACCAAACAGTTTTAAGAACTCTTGATGATAAGCAACATAATCTGTTAATTCATCAATTGTGTCTGTATCAACTTTGTTCCAAATATCGGTAACACGTTGTTGAACACTGTCTTCTAACTCTTTGTAGTTTTGGCTAAAACGACCGGCGTCATCTAAACGTGGAGAATCACTGTAAATGTTCTCTTTGAATAAGTTAGAAATTTGCTCAATACAACCTTCATAAGTACCGTCAGCTTTCATCACTTTGAACATAGCTGAAATATATAAAGGCATAATAGGAATAGCTGAACTTGCTTGTGTTACTACGGCATTTAAAGATGTTACGCGTGCTGTGCCGTTTAAACTAGCTGTTGCGGCATTAATAGCCGTTGCTGCTCGGTCTAAATCTTCTTTCGCTTTACCAATAGTCGCTTTACCGTAAATTGGCCAAGTTAACTCTTTACCAATGTAGGTATAAGCCACGGTTTTAACGCCTTCAGCTAATACGCCTGCGTCACTAAGTTGGTTCATCCATAATTCCCAATCAGCGCCGCCCATTACATCAATGGTTCCTTGAATTTCAGCATCATTTGCTGCTTCAACAGATATTTCATCAATAGTACGCTTTGACGTATTAAGGTTTTTAGTGGTAACACTTTGACCAATTGGCTTTAACGTAGATGAATAAACTTCGCCAGTATCTGGATCCGTTCTACGTGGAGAGGCTAATGAATAAACCACTAAGTCAATTTTACCCATATCGGCTTTAATTGCTTCAATGGCTTTTGCTTTTATTTCATGAGAAAAAGCATCTCCATTAATGTTTTTAGCGTAAATTCCCGCTTCATCTGCCGCTTTTACAAACGCTGCAGTGTTATACCAACCAGCAGAGCCTGTTTTCTTTTCTGTTGGTGGCTTTTCAAAGAAAATACCTAGCGTTTTAGCATCATGACCAAAAGTAGCGGTGATACGTGAAGCTAAACCATAGCCTGTAGATGAGCCGATAACTAAAACATTTTTAGGACCAGACGTTGCTGAAGTTTGTGCTTTTACATAAGCAATTTGCTCATTCACATGTGCTTCACAACCAACGGGATGAGCATTAGTACAGATAAAACCGCGAATTTTTGGTTTGATAACCATAAGTAGACCTTTTTATTTATATTCTTATTTATAGTAATAACTCAGCTACAGTGATTTTAATTACATAAATCATAGCCAAGGTTTGAAAGAGACTTTCAAATAATTGCGCCATTGTACCCTGACTCGAACATAAAGAGGTACGACCAGGTAGTATAATTAATGAAAGTGGTGCTTTTTACTTATTTTCCACCGCCTAAGCAGTTTGGTGAATTTGGCGTGTTGTCAGCATACTTATCTTGCCACTCTTTTTCTGTATAAGTATGTAACGCTAGCGCATGAATTTTTTCAGATAGCTCTTGTGAAAGCACGCTATTAACTAAACGGTGACGTTTGATTAAACGTTCACTTTCAAAGGCTTTAGCTACAATAACCACTTTAAAATGTGACTCACTGCCCGGCGGTACATTATGGTTATTACTTTCATTGATCACATCCATATGTAATGGTTGAAAAGCATCAAGTAATTTTTTTTCGATAATTTGTTTAATCGTTACGGCAACAGTCATTATTCTCTCGCAGAGTGTAAAGTACGGCATAAGTTAAGCGTATATAAAGTGACAAATATTTTAGCTGATTTAAGTGGATAGACCAACAATATGTTGTAAATTATGCAACAATAGTCGCCAAATTTTTACCGAACTTTAGCCAATTTTTATGATCAGTCCATTTATTGTTAATGATAAGAACTTATTTTTAAGTCGTTTCCCTATTGCACAAGTAAACCGTAGCTTACAAGCATGGGACTCTGCTGATGAGTACCTAATTAATCACATTACTGATCAAGGGTTAATTGACCCCGACAAAAAAATAGCACTGTTTAATGATGCTTTTGGAGCGCTAGCTACCAATTTTTGTCATTCAGGCACTGATAACCCAAAAATTCTTTGTATTAATGATTCGTATATTAGTAGCCAAGGGATCAGTTATAACATTGAACAAAATTATTTAGATGACAGTAAGGTTGAGCAAATCACTTCGCTTGATAGCTTGCCTGACGATATTGATATTATTTTATATAAAATCCCTAAAAGCAAAGCGATGCTTATTGAACAATTGATTCAAATTAAGCAAATGATCCGAGACAGAACATCAGATAAAGAATGTATATTTATTGCCGCTGATCGCGCTAAAGAAATTCACAGCGCAACTTTAAAAGTATTTGAAAAATATTTAGGTACCACTAAAACATCGTTGGCAGTAAAAAAAGCACGTTTGGTTTTTTGTCAGTTTGACTCTCATTTCGGGAATGCCCAAGACCATAAATCACCTTTTCCTACTGTGTGGCCATTAGCGCATAAATCTACCAATGACTTACCTTCTCGTGATTTAACCATAAGTAATCATGCTAATGTTTATGCTCGAGAAAAGTTAGATATTGGTGCTCGTTATTTTATTGAAAATTTACCTGAAGTAGCCCCTAATACTACAGTAATTGATTTAGGGTGTGGAAATGGCGTTCTCGGCCTAACCGTTTTAGCAAACCAACCTGAAGCGCATGTTCATTTTATTGATGAATCATCCATGGCAATAGCCTCAGCTGAGCAGAATATTAAGACAAATCTACCAGGTTTAATTGAACAATGTGAATTTACTATTAACGACTGCTTAAGCGATATAGAAGGTGGTAGTGTAGATTTAATATTATGTAACCCTCCTTTTCATCAAAATACCGCCACCACTGATCACATAGCTTGGCAAATGTTTAGAGACAGTCACAGGGTATTAAAAAAAGGCGGTGAGTTACGTATTATTGGTAACAGACAATTAGCGTACCATATTAAATTACAACGCCTTTTTGGTAATGAAAAATTAATAGCCAGTAATGATAAATTTGTTACACAGTCAGCCATAAAATAATAAATAGCTAAATTATTCAACCAAACAACTGGATAGATAAAAACATGAATTTCAATAGCTTTAAGTCAATAGCCCTATTTTCTATACTAATAAGTATTGTGGGTTGCAGCGCAGTACCTACGCATTTAATTGTGTCACCTCAGGTTAATTTATCACCTTCGAATCAGTTATTAGGTAAGGAAACACAATTAAATGTTGTTGATATGCGTACAAGTCCACATATCATCCAAATACTAGAAAAAGACGAACCAGCATTTATTCTTTCGTCAGAGAAGCGCCTTGAAGAGATTATTCAAGGAGTATTAGCTAAACAGTGGCAAGGACAAGGTTTATCTATAACAACTACGGCAAATAATAAAATGACCGTCACTATTGAAAAAGCCATCATTAGTGTTGACCAAGAGAGTGTCAGTTATAGTACTCAGAGTGAAATTATCATCACGGTCTCCGTTGATAATACTAAACAAACATTAACGAATCGTTTTAAAAATAGAGCACATAGTGAAGGTGCTCTAAATGCTGACATCGCTGCATTAGAAGCTGAATTTAACCAACATTTATCTTCATTAATAAAGCAAATATTAATCAGTAAAGATATAAAAACTTTTTTATAGTCGTGAACAGCCCATACCTAAAGACTTATTAATTGAGTCTATACCCGTTACCATTCAAGATGCAGGTTTCAGCACTTTGTACGGTAACGGGTATATAGGTATTTAACTTTATTTAATGAATGGTAGGTTATTTTGAAACATATTTTCCGAGTTAAATTTTTCCGAGTGATTATTACAAGTATTTTACTCATCACCAGTATCTCTAGTTTTGCTGTTGATCCAACAAATATATACCCGAAAGTACAAATGGTAACCTCTATGGGCGTTATTGTTGTTGAACTCGATAGAGTTAAAGCCCCAATAACTGTAGATAACTTCCTAGAACATGTTGTGAAAGGTGAATATAACAATACTATTTTTCACCGAATAATAGATGATTTTGTCGTACAAGGGGGTGGTTACAACGCTAAATTCGAATCTAAAAAAGTGGGAAAAAATATTTTCAATGAGTCAGGTAACGGCTTAAAAAATGAAGTAGGTACTATTGCTATGGCTAAAGAAAATGGTCCACATACAGCTAATCGTCAATTCTTTTTTAACCTCATAGATAACAAGACTTTAGATCCTGGTAGAAAATGGGGCTACGCTGTTTTTGGTGCGATTGTTGAAGGCGAAGAAGTATTAGAAGCTATCGCAAAAGTACCAACCGATTATGATGAAGCAATGGGCTGGAATGACGTTCCCGTGAAGCAAGTAATGTTAATTAAAGCCACTTTATTACCAGCTACCGATTAGGTGATATAATATTTTTGTAGCGTATTCGTTACAAAAATATAACAAAAAACAGGGCTGTTTTTTTGACATTAACGCAATTATCACCGATAAATAGTGTAGCCAATAAAAATTCTAGCATACAACCTTCGCATATAAATAGTTGAAGATTGGTTAACATGAATAAAGAATTAGGGTGCTAACGCATTGCCGGAAATATATTCTTAGTTATTAAAACTTAATATTAACCCGTCATTTTCCGAAAAAATTCCCTGTATTGTATATGTAGTTAAGGTGTTGTCATGATAATCGAGCAGTTTATCGACCAAAAAATACTTCAAATGAATGCCTATGTAAGCGCAGTAATGGAACAAAAAATTCACTATACTGAATTAGATAAATTCATCCTAGATACAATGTCTGACTGGACTTTATTAAAAGTAATGGATGAAACACCACACAATGCTAAAGAGCGTGTATTTTGGCATTTAATTCATGAAGTTAGCCTTCACGGGGCTCAAGCGCTTAACCAAGATCTATTTTTTAAGAGTGAAATGAGTACCTGTTTAGATTTTTTCAATGGCTCAGGTAGCTACCCTATCGACTGTATAGGTTGGCGTCCAATCGCCTAAAAATTAGTTTTAATAAAAACATCTTAATTTTCATCGCCTTTCCTCTTTATCAGCTTGCTAAATCAATCAATCAGCTTATTATTAGTATCTCTCTAAATCAGACCTAAGATCTAAAGTATGTGCAGCCTACCAGTAAAAGGTGATATTTTAATTTGCCGAATTCCGGCCTTTATAATCATTGGTTTCAACTCTCTTTTTAGCACTGACTTTCCTTTAATACACCAACGTTTCTCCCTCGTTTTATTCAAAGGTAACGACTAAATGCAACAAAATAAAACATGGCTGCAGAGCGCTAAAATTTATTTAGAAAAACGTGTCGCCACTCTATTTTTCCTAGGTTTCTCTGCCGGTTTACCTATCCTTTTAGTTTTTTCAACACTTTCATTCTGGTTGCGTGAGGCTGGTGTCAGTCGTGCTAATATCGGATATTTTAGTTGGATAGCACTCGCTTATGCATTCAAATGGATTTGGTCACCGTTTGTTGACCGCCTATCTATCCCTATTCTAACTAACTACTTGGGTCGTCGTCGAAGTTGGCTATTACTCTCTCAGCTTTCGATTGTATTTGCGCTCGTTGGTATGGCCATGAGTGATCCACAGGTCAACCTAACTCTTTTCGTGATTTTTGCAATGATTGTGGCATATAGCTCTGCCACACAAGATATTGTTATTGACGCATACCGAATAGAGTCAGCTCCTGAGAAGTTTCAAGCCGCAATGGCTGCTGCTTATATGACAGGGTACCGCCTTGCTATGATTATGGCTGGTGCAGGCTCTCTTGCTATTGCTGCTTGGGCAAGCCCTAGTGATGCATATCAACTGAGTGCATGGTCACTTTCGTATCTTGTAATGGCGGGTTGCATGTCTGTAGGCATAATAACGACTTTTATCTGTCATGAACCGGATTACCACGATAATCTCAGCAAAGAGCGTAAAAAAATAGAAACTAAACTTGAACATCAGAACATTCCACATTTTTTTTCACGTTTTATAGCATGGCTTGATATCGCGGTTATCGCGCCTTTTTCTGACTTTTTTAAACGTTATGGAAAACAATCTCTATTAATATTGTTATTAATCGGCACCTACCGAATATCGGATATTGTCATGGGCATCATGGCCAATCCTTTTTATGTGGATATGGGCTATACCAAAGGAGAAGTTGCCGCTATAACTAAAGTCTTTGGTGTTATTATGACGTTAGTTGGTGCAGGTCTAGGGGGAATACTATTAACCCGATACAGTACTTATTCGATTCTTTTTTTAGGTGCTTTTTTAGTCGTGATCACCAACCTTATTTTTGCTGTGCTTGCTTTTGTTGGCAAAGACCTTGTTCTTTTAACCGTGATTATCTCTATGGACAATATTAGTGCAGGTATTGCTACAACAGCCTTTATTACTTATATATCTAAACTAACCAATATAGAGTTTTCGGCAACACAATATGCGTTATTTAGCTCAATGATGTTGTTATTTCCCAAGTTTATTGCAGGTTTTTCAGGGGTCTATGTAGACGGTTTTGGATACGTAAACTTCTTTGTCAGCTCTGCCTTAATTGGTGTACCTGTTTTAGGCTTAATTATACTATTGAAACGGGTGATTAAAGAAGATAACAACAGTGATGTTACTCAAAATTCAGAAAAAATTAACAAGGTAATAATATGATAAAATTTTTCTTTCTACTCCCAATTATAATGTGTGCAATCTGGACTTGGTATCTTAATGAACGAGGATATAGCTTAAAGCAAGGCATCAAAGGGTTTACATATATATTAGCTTTTAATGCTATTATCATCGGTTTTTTTGTCATGATGATTTGGGTTACACATTAAAGCCTCATCTAATTTCAAGTTAATGAGAGAGGCTCAGCCAATCAATTAGATCAGAAACAAAGCAAAAAAATGTTTTATGTAATACACTTAAGTTATGTTTTTTATAGCGTTTTATTAGCCTTATGTTAATTGTTGATCAAAGTGTATTAGATGATATTTCCCGTGGCTTCTCTGTTCCCGCTCAGCCAAGACTTCTGCTTGAGTTATTAAAACTAATGGCTGACGAAAGTCCCGATATTAATGCTATTAGTAATGCCATCAGTAAAGATATAGCGGTTAGCGCAGCCATTCTAAAAACGATTAACTCTCCGCTGTATGGCTTAAGCAGAACCATTACTGATATTAAAATGTCAGTTAATTATATTGGTATTTTTGGTGTAGTCATGTTGGTTACTGGGAGCTTGCTTAAAAAGAGTTTTGACCCTAAAAGCTGTAGTATTAATTTAGAAGAATTCTGGCTTTCTGCTTCTGACATTGCAAGTGCTGCCATGTTGATTGGACAAAGATACAAGCCTAGAATTGCCAATGATAAATTTTTTAGTTTAGGATTGTTTCATGCCTGTGGCGTACCTGTTATGGCAATGAAATATAATGATTACCAAGAGGTATTAGATACCTCATTAGCAACACCGGAGATCGCACTTACTGAAGTAGAAGAAAAACATTATGGCGTACATCATGCGACTATTGGATATTATGTAGCAAGCTCATGGCGTTTACCTAAAGACGTTTGCCAAATTATATTACAGCACCATGACAGAGGTTTTATAAATGAACCTAATGGCTCTCAAGAGCAAGATTTATTTGCCGTACTTAAATTAAGTGAGCAGTTAGTTTCACTAAAGCATTCTGACTGCAGCACTTCAGACTGGCCTTATGTAGAAGAAAATGTGCGTCAGGTATTAGATATAGACGAAGACAGTTTACAAGCTTTAGCGGCCGAATTTACTCAAAGTGAATCGACTGATTAATACACATAATACATGTTTACCAAGCAATTTTAGATGGATAAACTTTACCTGTATTTTACTTAAGTTAACTTAACCGACCTAAATTGACCTAACGTAAACCGTTGGTGAATTGTCCCCAAGACAATAATAAGGCTCTAAAGTCATCTAAACCACAACCCGCCTCTTCATTTTGATCTAAGTGGATATGATCATCGGTTAACATCTCAGGTAAACCTTCCCCATGCTCATCTAATGAACCGTTCATACTCACATTGGTTTGAACCGAAATATCTTCGCGAGTTAACGTTATTGAATATTCACTACCTGTAATAAGTATTTCTTGTGAGCGTCCCGTTTCAATATTATCTATCGCGGTAAGTAACTCAGTAAGCTTAGTAACATCATTTCCTAATTCAACTTCCATCCATGGCCCCATAACCTCATGTTCTAAAGAAAATAGCGCTCTGGCTTCGCCTGTTATGGCATCGTGTACAAATTCATATTCCATAGCATTACCTATAAATGGGAGTTTAAAATAGCTGTATTAAGTGTAGCAAAACTTTATCTATTTCATTCAGCTTTCGCCAAAAATAGTAAGCTTTATCGGGGTAGTTATTGTTAATAACAAAGGTATGGATAATTACTGCGCTTGCCAGGAGCAATTAATCAGAACCGGATTTACCGTCTCGGTATTTTCGTCCGTCAAGAAAACCTGACCAACAAAGTTATCATCTTTAGCTATAACACCAACACCTTTAGGTGTACCTGTCATTACGATATCGCCATCTTCTAATGTTAAAAATGATTGTAACTCTGATAATATTTCATCAGGCTTTACCATCATCAGCTCAACTCCGCCCAGCTGTTTAAGCGTATTATTAATTATTAAAGATAATGTTAATTGACTGATATGTTGTTGTGAAATACTGACAAACTCGCTAAATAGTGCCGAGCTATCAAAAGCTTTAGCGCGCTCCCAAGGAAGTCCTTTAGTTTTCAGCTTTCCTTGTACTTCACGTTTAGTTAAATCTAAACCTAATGCTACAGCAGTAAACTGACCTCTTTGATATAAAAAGCTTAACTCGGCTTCGTAATGTAGGATATCGTCGTTATGTCTCGCATTAAGCTCCTCACTAATAGCTGAATTCGGCTTTAGAAAAACCACCATTTCATCCGGAGTTTCATTGGCAAGCTCTTTTATATGTTCGACAAAGTTACGACCGATACAAACAACTTTTGATGGTGTTATTCGCTGAAGTGATTTTTCGGCTGAAACTAAAGTGACTGTATTCATAAAAGGCCTTTAACTTACGATGATTTGTTAGCGAGCATAATAATCAGTTACGAGGCATGGAACAAGTTGAATTTAGGACTAAGAGAAAACTGATGAATATTGTAACAGGGTCACACGGATTTTAGTTTGAAATATCAACCATATGATTGTCCCAACGCAAATTCTTAAAATCGGCCTCTACTTGATAGCTTGTGAGTGGATCTATCTGCGAAACAACACGACCTCGTCCTGTAGAGGCGATAAAACGGTCTTTCATTAACGTAATACCTGCGCCATCTTTAAGCTTATGGCTAGTAATAAATTCGTTAGAGTCTAGCTGCCAAAACGTTAATAAATCAGCTTTAGGGCAAGTAATAGCAACAGTGTTTTCTTTACTGTTTACACACACACTCGCAGTATAGTGCTTCATGCTACGCCAAGTATTACTATCAGCCTTTAACAAAGACAATTGGTCTTCTCCATGATGTGAAATACCAAGCGGTACTTCATCGGTTGATGCCCCTTGATATTGAAGCCCTGCAACCACTTTACCTTGAGAGCTTACATCTAAATGGCGAATACTTAACTGCTTATTATCTAACTCAAACGTCCCCTCTATCTTCCCTGTACCTATCGACATATACGCTAAATTAGCTTGCATTGAATTAAGGTTTAGTTTTTTACGGCTTTGTTCTGGATGAGTTTTAATGCCGCCATTGGCAATAACAATCTGCTTTTCATTTGAGTTTGGCATAACAGCTAATTGGTGCGGCCCGATACCACCGGACTGATATTTCTCAATAATTTGTTGCGTTTGTCTATCTCGCAATACAATAAGCCCATTGCCGGTTTGATAATCGTTTTCTGTCGTTAGCAAAATACTGTCGTTATCTATTAATACGCCATGTCCATAAAAACGCTGCCCTGTACTTGCTTCAATTGTATTCACTACTTCACCGCGCATGAAATCAATTTCTAGAACATAACTCCCTGGACGACGAGCAAAAACTAAGGCATGTCCTGGTTTACTTTTAATAGCGATAACATCATGACCACGGGCAGGTAAGGCAATCTTATTGATTAATTGACCTTGAAGATCAAAGGCAGCAACGAAGTAATTACTTTTATTATCACTACAGCAGCTTACCAGCCACTGATTATTATCTGTTGAGGAGCCTTTTGATAAGTCTCCGGATAATAAGGTGACAGCGCTAGTGCTTATAGCGCCAACCGCACTTATTGCACCTAAACCTAATAAGAATTTTCTACGACTATTCATTACTTCAACTTTTTACACATTCAGTTTATTCGAATCTACTAATAAACTAAAAATTATACTTAACACCCACAATCACTTGTGTAGGTTTACCTGGGCGAGCACCAAACGGACGACGAGAAACAATAACTTCTTCACCCGTTATATTGTCTATTTTTCCGTATACCTTGAATTGATCATTAACTTGGTACCAAGAAGAGAAATCAACTTGCATTAACTCGTCGGTCATTAGTCCTTCAAGTTCAGTATTAGTACCTGCGGCTTCGCTCATTTCGCTCATATATTTAAACATCAACGATACTTGCCATGCATCACCTTGCAAGCCAGTTTCTATTGATAATTGCTGTTCCGGTAAATATGGTAATTCATCGCCCACTTCAACACTGCCCCATTGTGAAAAGGTTGAATCGAAGCTATTTTGAAATTCTGATTGGCTATAGGTATAAGCAACCTTAAACGGTACCGTTAAGTAGTCAGTTAATTGCCAACTAAGGTGAGTAGACGCTTCAATACCATAAACATCAACTTCACCGCCATTGAATTCTTGGTCTAACGCTTGTGTACAACCACTTGAGAAAGTACAAGATCCTTTTAGATTACTGTAATCATTATAAAAACCAATCATTTCACCCTGAAGATCATCGCTACTGTAACGCCAGCCAAATTCATAATTCCAGCTTTCTTCTGGATCAACATTACCGGATTGCCCCGGACTATTTGGCACATAACCTTTATTTACACCAACAAGTAAACCTTGCTCTTCTGTTAACTGATAAAACAACCCTGCGCCTGGTAATAACACCGTATCTGAATTTTCACTCACACTAGGCATATCTGATACAGAACCAGTACTATCTAAATAATCTAGCGCCTCACCTTCAATGTGTTCAACACGTAAGCCAAGGGTTATATGAAAACTATCAATAACTGCATTCATGTTAGCAAAAGCGGCTAATGCCGTAGCCGTATCATCATTTTGTGTAATTACGTCACTTGGCGTACCGTTAAGCACCATAACACCCGACAGCATGTCATAATAAGTCGCCGTATGTTTACGCGTGACGTTGTCTTGATGAAGTCTAACGCCGGTATCAAAAACGATTTCAGCTGAGTCGAATGTCGTATCCCAAGTCAGTTTGCTTTCAATACCTTTGGAGTAATATCGTCGATCGTTTAGAGTGAAAACCAAGGTTTCTGTTTCGGTCAAGCTATCTCGATCTCCACGAAGTACATCCATAAAGAACTGATTAACCCCCGTGTCTGGTGACGTTAATATCGTTTGCATACTACGGTTGGTGTTGAAGCTATTAAATCGATCCCAATCTCTGTCAAACTCTCGATGATATGCCTGACTAAATAAACTAACTTCAGGGCTTAGCTCTATATAATGAGACAATTGAAATTGATAGTGTTCCCAGTCCATATTGTCTTTTTGGCTAGCAAGGTAACGTACTTTGCCGTCTTGATAAAAATCTTCATCTGTTAAACCTAAATAGGTTTCTCGAGATTCTTCTTCACCGTAAGCCATCTTAAATTGAAAAAATTGATTACTCGGTGAATTTGCTGGCACATAATTAAGCTTCACTACCACTTCATTTTTATCAAAGCCCGTATCAAGGTCATTACCATCTAAATCAGTTAATGTTTTAAAACCATCTGAAGCCAAATGAATACCTTCAACTAAGACTCCAACGATGCCCTTTCCTGTTAAAGCATTATCGGTGGCAATATTTTGTGAATAATAACCATGGGCTTTTTGATAATTGTCTTGACCATAAGCCAAGTCAAACATGCCTTCGCCACCTTGCTCTGCTGAATTTTCAGTAATCCCACGTGATACCATATTAATAGCACCGCCAACAGTATTAGGGCCATATCTAATAGCCGAAGGACCTTTAAATACCTCTACTTGCGTCATTCGTGACATCATTGGAAAGTAATAAGCAGCTGGAGCCGCATAAGGTGCTGGAGCAATTAAAACTCCATCTTCCATAATCGCAATTTTACTACTTCGTTCTGATGTCGCACCACGAAGACCAATATTAGGGCGTAAACCGTAACCGTCTTCTTCACGTACATAAACACCCGGAACACTTTGTAAAACACGATGAATATCATCAAACTCGAACAAATCTAACTCAGCCTCACCAATAACAACGGCAGAGCCTGTCGCGGTTTCTAATTGATTATGACTGCCAAAAATACTTATCACTTCAACTTGTTTATTAATCGATGGGGTTTCATCGCCATTGATATTACTTTGTTCAGGGCTTGTAACATTACTTTGAACGCTATTTTTAGCGGCACTGTCTTCAGCGGCAAAACTTGCTTGAGTACTTAAGGTTAAGATAAGCGCTAAAATAATTTTTGTGACCAAAGGGTTTTTAATCATTACTACGTTCTTCATTTTTTAGCCTTTAATCGCCGTCATTTGAGTTAAAGCCGATGTTAATATCAGTTGCTTGTACAAAATCGACAGTGAGTACATCTCTAATTGCACGCAACGAATCAATCGTCTCAGTAATTTGCGCACGACCTTCTTCTGTTTTTAATAATGTTTCATAGCTTCCGCCAGTACTGAGCGCATTAGCCAACGTTACCGCATTATCAATAGCTGCTAACATTTCAGTCGCAATATTCTGCTGGCTTAAATGTTCAATTAGAATGTCATCAAAACCATGGCCGCCTCCAGCACTATAAATAACGCTAAATATCGCTATATTTTTCTGAATACTTGCCACTGATTGATCACTTGATACATGTTCCGCAATACTGGGAATTCCTGGGCTAGCATTTGATAAAGGTACTAATAACTTCTCGTCTTTTACACGCTCAATTTGTTCTAGCCAATTAGTCACTAATTCTTCCACTGCATCTTTTTTACTGCTGAAGTCACCTGTGCCTTGAGTTAATTGTGCATGGTAATTACCCTCTACAATTTTCCATTCACTATTTACTGCTTCACTAATCGTTGCCACATTTGCCGTTATTGCAGTTAACACATCACAGCGCTTTTCTTTATTACTGGCATTAACTAAATTATCTTGGCTATTACTCGTAAACAACAACTGCTCTATCGCAGGCAAACCCTGACTGCCTACGCTACGTGTCGAAATATAGGCTTCAGTAATCTCTTCACTTGAAGCGAGTAAGTTTGTTATTCCGCTAATAACCGTTTCTTTACTATCAGGCCAGTAGTGCAGTCTAAATATTCGGTTATCATCGATAATAGGACCGACTTTTAACCATTGAATAGTTTGCCAACTAGACATCACTTCGCGCCATGATTCTTGTAGCTCCATCAATTCATCATTACTACTTACTGTTTGAGCACAAAAGTCTGTCGCTTCGCTTGATAGTGTTAACGCGTTATCTTGTAAGTTTTGATAACTTGGAAGCACATGATTATTGGCTAAATCGGTTAGCCACAAACCAAATTCATCTTCAATGGTATTAGTAGGCGTAGTTGTACCCGTTGTTGGTTCAACCGGGTCTGGAGTCGCTTCTGTTGTGTCAGATCCACCACCGCAAGCGGTTAATGTTGTCGACAATATTGCAGCAAACAGTATTCGTGGTAATAACTTTCTTTTATGTGTATTCATGGGCAGTTTAAGTTTCATAATATATCTCTAAATTACCTTAAATTGATTTAACAAATTTAATTAAGGCTTCACGTTGTTGTTTTGTTAATGCGACATACGCTTTTTGCGCAGGAGCGGCTTCGCCACCATGCCATAAAATAGCTTCGCTAATAGTGCGCGCTCTTCCGTCATGTAAAAAACGTTGTTGTCCTGTTTTGTCTTTCTGTAAACCGATACCCCATAATGGCGGAGTTCGCCATTCTTGACCATTGGCATCAAATTCGTGTACGCCATCAGCCAAGCCTTCACCCATGTCGTGTAAGGCTAAATCGGTGTATGGCCAAATGGTTTGCTTAGCAAGAGCTTTCACTGGATAAGTCTCATCCGTAACATAACTTGGTGTATGACATTGCTGACATTTAAGCTGATAGAACACTGTTCTTCCTGCTTGTACTGTTTTACTTTGTAGATTTCTCGCAGGCGGCACACCGAGTAACTCATTAAAGGTCACCGTAAGATCAAGACGATTATCAGGTATTTCTAAGTCGGCTAAGCTATGTCCGCCATACTCACTTGCATAATTACAGGCCACTTGTGTAGCGGTGCAAGTTTCTTCTGGGAAGCTGGAATTAGTGATGCCAATATCATCTCTAAAAGCAGCGGCAACTTGCTGATGTAAATTTGGCTGTTTAGCTTTAAACCCAAAACGCCCGACCTCAATTTCACCCGTAATTACATTGGGTACACGGTTATATTTAGCCGAAATACCATTACCATCTAAGTCGTCAATGTCTTCTTGCTGGAGTAAATCATTTACGTTAATGGCATTAAGTAAACCCATACCAAAAATATTTGGCGCAAGTCTAACCGACAAACCAATATGCGGTGCAAGCTCACCATAGGCTAACTTGGTTAATTGATAATTAGGTTTAAGTAACTCGTATGTTTCGCCCTTAGTATTAATATCTTTACTGTCAGTGGCAAAGTGACCTTGAACTTTGCTATAACTTTTATCTAACCAAGCTTCACCGACGTTATCGGTATATGCGTGTTTTTTTAGTATCTCGGCATCCGTTAAACGATAACTCATTGCTCGTGGTTGAATTTGCCCCCCATAAACAGGATCAACACCTTTATTTTTAGGATCTTTACTACCCAAACGCACCACTAGAGACAAAGGTAATATTTGACCCGGTTGATCAATATTGGCGCGAGATCCTGCAGTATGACAATCAACACAAGATCGCGTATTAAATAAAGGACCTAACCCGTCGCGGTTACCCGTCGCACTGGGCGCCGCCAACCAAGGATCACGGAAAAAAGAAAAGCCACTCCAAAAATCTAGTTTTTGTTTATTACTTAACTTTTCTCCTGGGTATAAGTAACTTGCGAATAAACGCTTATGTGTCATACCACCAGCAGGTTTATTCTCGCTTAGATCAAAAGCAGGAACGTTTGCAACATCCTGCATAGACTTATTTTGACCACTTTCACATGCAGACAAAGCGACTAAAACACCAAAAGCGGCTGCAAACTTAAGTGCAACTAAGAGCTTATTTTTATAGATGAATATCAACGTTTTCAAACTGAAAAACCGCCTTTACAACGATGCAAGAAAGGCAAGTAACTGTGCACGTTCTGCTTTACTGTAATTCATAAACGTTTCTTTAGACGTTTTTGCTTCGCCGTTATGCCATAAAACCGCTTCTTCAATAGTTCGCGCACGGCCATCATGCAAAAAAGATGAAGCTGCATTCACAGTTTGTACCAAACCTAAACCCCATAACGCAGGTGTTTTCCACTCAGTACCACTTGCATCATTTTGAATAACACCATCAGCTAATCCGTCACAACGTTGAACATATAAACATTCTGCTCCGTCTGTACACGCTAACTTTTCAGCTGTTTCACGTGTCACTTCACACGAACCACCCATGTCATGCAGTAATAAATCGGTATAAGGGTAAATAGTTTGGTTTGATAATACCGCTATGTCTTCCGCTTGTTGAGTATCAGTATTCGCAATTAAACCACTTAACGATAGCTCACCTAACACGCTACCTTTAGCATCACCTGTTACATGACGAGGTGTATGACAACCTGAACAATTAGCGTCTAAGAATAGGTTACGTCCTGCACTTATATCTTCATCCCACGTATCGTTATTTTGATCATAACCACGACGTGCTGGAACGGCTAATACACGGTTGTAAAATTCAATCAAGGCTAATGAGTGATCGCCTAAATCAACAACATCGCCGCTGTTAGTTTCTTGTTCTGCAGCTAATAAACAAGCCAATTGAAAATCAGAACATTGTTCACCAGAAAATACACTGGTAGAAACCCCCATATCGCCATTATTTGCGCCTGACACTTGTTGTAATACTGTTGGGTTTTGCGCTTTATAAGCAAAACGACCAATAACTTTATCGCCTTCTTTATCAAAAACATCTGTCACCATAGATGCGCGACCTGAAATACCATCATTGTCAGTATCACCTTCATCAACTAATGCTAATAAATTATCTTGTGGTATCGCACCCAATAAACCTACGCCAAACGCTTGCGGTGCAATACGCGCAGAAAAATGAATATCGTCAACAAAGGCGCCATAACTTAAATCTTTTACTTTATAAATAGGGTTACGTAATTCATAAGCCGTGCCGTCAGGATATGATCCTGTAATCGTTTCAAAAACAATAAACGGAAAAGCTTCACCGTATAATTCTGTACCACTAACGGAACCATCATGCTTAGATAAACCATCGCTTAAGGTATTACCATCAATGAATCCATTAATTGAAAATGGTTGAATTTGGTCGCCATACATTGGGTCGACATTACCTTCGCTGTCCGCTAGTTTCACCAACATGCTGCTCATCGGCGTTGTAGGTGAATCAGGCACTACGCCTCGACCATCATTTAAATGACAGCCCTGACAACTACCGGTACTTAAAATGGGTCCAATATTATTATCAGGGGTACGAAAAAGGTGATCGCCTTGAGTAAAATGACCATCAGCTTGAAAGTCATCAACTATCGCCGCAGGTCTTCTGCTAAATGCATTTTCATTACTAACAAACGTGGTTGCGTCACCGCCAGATAGATATTCAGACTTATCAATAGTCTTCGTGTTTATAGGTGTTAAACCACTGTGATCAAGTTCAGGTTCAGGTTCAATAACGATCGGTTCTTCAACTATCGACTCTTCAATAGAGGGATCTTCAATAGTAAATTCTGGAACAGGGTCAGAATCATTACAACCCAGTAATAACGTACTTGTCAGGATTAAAAACAAGGAAAAGGTTAATGTGATTTTATGCATTATTGTGCTCTCAATTTATACATGTTATTTATATTTGTTAGGAACTAAATCATCATCTAAAACGAAAAAAGGCTCCAAAGGAGCCCATTATATACAAATAAGAATGATTATCAAAACAATTAAGATTTAGATTTCTTGTTCTGTATCATCTCTAAGATCATTACTGGTAACACCAAGTGCATCAATTACTGCTTCAATGTCATCAGTTTGTGCAACTAAAGCGTTGATAACCGCTTTAATATTTGGCTGACCTATACCGTATTGAATTAATACATCAAATGGAGTTCCTGTCTTAGCTTTAGTATCTATAACGGCTGCAGCTGACATAGTCGCTTCTAAAGAACCACGTAATTTGTTAGCTAATTCATGTTGATCTTCCACTACTAGCAAGTCATAAATTGAAGCACCTTCAATAACTTCGCCGTCAATGCGAACATACTTCGCATTAAAGCTATTTTGAACACCTTTCGCATTTAAGAAAATATCTCTGTGTGTGTTGTCACTAAAACATGAGTGTTCATCTTCTTGGGAGTTTTCAAGTAACGCGATATTAATTCGCTCACCCGCTAATTCTCCAAAACTTAAACGACCCATCCCTTCAAGTATTTTTGCCAAAGAAGTATCGCCGCCTGCTACAAAGTTATTGTAATGTACACCAGAAACAGGTTCCCATTGAGCTGTAACAAGTGCTAATTGATCAATCAATAATTGAGCAGTGACTACTAGGTATTGACCACGACGTTCACAAATATCGTCTGTTGTGGCAAGAGTACCTGACGTACAAGCACTTGCTGTATTAGAGTAATCAGATACTGGGCGTTGACCCGCAGTATTATCACGTGTGCCAGCACCGGTTAAGTCTGCATTTAAATCTTGGCCCCATAATAAAAATTCAATGGCGTGATAACCCGTAGTGACATTTCGACCATCTTCATTATGTTCAAAAAGGCCTTCTAATGTAGCACCATCAATAGTCGGGTAGTCTGTAGTATTTGCGATAATATTGTCAGTAATTGCATTAGCAGGGCTTTCTGGACCCGATAAACCATCAACCGGTTCAACGTAATCAATAATTGCTTCGCCTAATGGCCAAGCATTAATTAATCCTTCTGGACCTTCGCCAGCATCGTCGCTACCTAAAGTTCCGTCACCTTTCAATTCATCAATTGGCCCTTGACGGAAACGATATACTTCTGTTTGTCCATAAGGTTCACGTGAATCTAACCAAGATTTTTTAGCTAAGGCGAAATTTTCTGCTGTTGGATCAGCAACAAATGTTTCAAGTACTACTTTCAATTCAGTAGCACTAATTAATGAATCTGAATAAGCGGCATAAGCAATATTGGCATTTGTTTTAATGACATCTTCACGCGTAACAAAAGTACTTACGCCACTTGTACCTGAAGAACCGTCTGCTCCAGCAGAACCCGCTATTCCTGCAACGCCATCATCGCCGTCTTCTACACAGGCAGTTAAAATTAATGCTACAAACAATGCCGCTGATATTTTTGAAAAGGAGCTAAATTTCATATTTTCTAATCCTTAAAGTTTTAATTACAAATGATAATGGTTCGCATTATAATCACTATTACGATTAAGTCTACACTTTGTTACAGGTTTTTAATAAATGCATCTCTTAAACTATTCTTTACATACGCACTTTTATTGAATTTATTATTTTTACTCTTTTTTTGACTAGTACGATTTACAAGAGCAATATTAATCTGTATTAATAATTACAATCGGACTAATCCTTTGATCCGTTAGGTAAAAAACTAAATTTATTGTTAGGGATAATATGAAAAAGCTTAAACAATTGAAAAAACTATTATTACTATCCGCGTTAGCGTTTAGCAGCACAGCTACATTAGCCGATGAAGGTATGTGGCAACCGAACCAATTACCGACAATAGCCAAAGAATTAACTAAAGCGGGTTTGGCATTAAACCCTAATGATTTAACAGAACTAACAGGCTTCCCTATGGGGGCCATTGTTAGCCTTGGTGGTTGTACTGCGTCATTTGTCTCTGATCAAGGTTTAGTAGCAACTAACCATCACTGTGTTTACGGTTCGGTACAATACAATTCAACGGCAGAAAACAACTTACTTAAAAATGGTTTTTTAGCTAAAAAATTCTCCGAAGAGCTATCTGCAACACCGGGTAGTCGCATTTATGTAACCGAAGAAATTACCGAAGTAACACAGCTTATAAAATCAGACTTAACGACAAAAATGACCGGAAGCGATCGCTATAAAGCCATTGATATCAATTCAAAAAAATTAGTCGCTGAATGTGAAAATGATGATAGATACCGTTGCAGTGTGGTTAACTTTCACGGCGGCTTAGAGTATTACCTATTTAAACAACTAACTATTCGCGATGTACGATTAGTTCATGCACCAGCTAGCAGTATTGGTAAATACGGCGGCGATATCGATAACTGGATGTGGCCTCGTCATACGGGTGATTACGGATTTTATCGCGCCTATGTGGGTAAAGATGGTCAACCCGCTGACTTCAGCAAAGACAATGTTCCTTACAAGCCTAAGCATCATTTAAAAGTAAATAAAAGTAGTGTTGATAACGGTGATTACATCATGGTGATTGGCTACCCTGGTCGTACTAACCGCTACCGTACAGCCTACGAGGTTGAAAACACTTTTACTTGGACTTACCCGCAAGCTAAAGCTTATCGCGAAGAAATTATCGATTTAATTCATACGCATTCGGCAGTGGGCAGTGAAGCGCGAATTAAGTACGAAAGCACATTAGCCCGTTTAGCTAATTACGCCAAAAACTATGGTTCAATGGTTCACAGTTATAATAAAGGGTCATTTTTACAGCGTAAACAATCACTTGAATCAGATGTAACTAAGTGGTTAAACAGTAATGCAAAACTTAAAGTACAATACGGTAAGACGTTATCGGGTTTAGACGCCTTAGTTAAAACTGATGATAAACAACAAGCCCGCGATTTAATTTTAAGCTACATGCAATACAGTAAAATGTTGTCTACCGCGAAAAAACTTCACCGCTTAGCCATTGAAAAGACTAAGCCGAACATTGAACGTGAAAGTGGTTACCAAGAGCGTGATATCGCCCGCTTTGAACAAAGCATGAAATCTGTTGATCGTCGTTATGATAACAAAATTGATAACGAAATTTTGGTGGCAATGCTAACTCACTATGTTGCTTTGCCTAAAGCAGAACGCCTCAAATCATTTGATAAGTTTTTTGGTTTAAGCAATACCACAGCTATTAATTTTAACGAGAAGAAACTTCGCAAACAGTTAAAAAGAATGTACAAAAGCACCAAACTTAACTCTCAAGAGCAACGTTTAGCGTTAATGAATCAACCGATAAAAGCATTCAATAACAGCAAAGACCCATTTATTCAGTTAGCTGTAACTAGCTTTAAAGAGCGTAAAGCGATTGAAGATAAGTCAAAAGAACTAACCGGTAATATCCAAGCATACCGTCCGAAATATATGGAAGCACTCATTGCTTATTTCAACGACAATAACTTACCTGTATATGCGGATGCTAATAGCACATTACGCATTACTTACGGAAATGTGAAAGGCTACTCACCTCAAGACGGTATAAGGGCTACACCTTATACAACGCTTGAAGGTATTGTTGCTAAAGATACAGGCGTTGCTCCATTTGACGCTCCACAAAAGCAATTAGACTTAATCAATAAACAACATTACGGCGAATACGCGAAAAAATCTCTTGGCTCAGTACCTGTTAACTACTTGGGTACGCTTGATATTACCGGTGGTAACTCAGGATCGCCTACATTAAATAACAAAGCTGAATTTGTTGGTTTAGTGTTTGACGGAGTTTATGAAAGTATTATTGGGGATTGGGATTACGACACTAAACTAAATCGTTCAATTCATGTTGATGTTCGTTATATGCTTTGGGTTATGGAGCATGTAGATGGCGCGACTAACCTCATAGAAGAAATGGATATAGTAGAATAACGAAATAATTAAATATGCGTGATTAAGTGAAGTTCAATTGAATTTAGCTAAGTTGGATTGCCCAACTTAGCTAAAATTCAGTCACTTTTTTGGACAACGAAAAAGGTTATATGAATTTATAAAGTCATATTACCGATAAAATAAAAATCCTAACATCGAAAAAACTACGTTATAAAAATAAAATCATCTTGTATTTCATTGATATTATAAAAGAAAATCAAACCCTCTACTTCTGCTCTGACTGAGTTCACTAAATATCATCCAAGTTATAACAAAAAATGCTATTTGTAGTTTCTAAATGATTGAAACTATGTGATATTAACATCGATTTATTAAACTTAAAGAATAGACATAATTGAAAGGTAGCTACATAACCTATTAAGTTTTAATTCGATTTAGGATTCAAAATTCATCAAAAACAAGGAGAAAATAGATGAGTGAAGTAGTAGAACAAGAAAGTTCAACAAATGAAGCAGTGACAACACAAGACACAGCTAAAATCGTATATATTTTATATTTGGTCGGCCTTTTATTTGGTATTACGGGCATTGTGGGTGTTGTTATGGCTTATATCAATAAGGCAGATGCACCAGATTGGCTAAAATCACATTATCAATTTCAAATTAGAACATTCTGGATAGGTGGATTGTTTCTTTTTATTGGATCATTGCTTTCACTCGTTCTAATTGGATGGTTTATTCTACTATTTTGGGTTGTTTGGCTTATTATTCGCTGCGTAAAAGGTATGAAGTCACTAGAAACTAAAGAAGCACACCCTAACCCAACAGGATGGTTTTTTAGTTAAGGGTAGATTAAAGAAAATAAGCGGAAAAATACTGTTGGCTAAGGTTAGTTCCTATAAAGTTACAGCCAATGCTATTAGCTGCTTAACTTTACGTTATATATTGTTCGAGGTTGTAGAGCGCCATGAAATATCAAAATAATATTGAGCCTGAAAACTGTTTGGGCATGGAAGATATTCGCGTTGAAATAGACAATATGGACCAAGACATAATTGCTATTTTGGGTAAACGTTTTGAGTATGTAAAAGCGGCTGCAAAATTTAAAACGTCAGAAACATCAGTACGTGCACCAGAGCGTTTTAAGTCTATGTTAGAACAACGTAGGCTTTGGGCAACAGCAGAAGGATTAAGTCCTGATGCTATTGAAAAAATGTATCGTGATTTAGTTAATCACTTTATCAACGAAGAAATGTCTAAATGGCAAATAGAGACATCAAATATTTAACAAACCATTTAGAAAATTTAATTTTATCAACAAAAAGGAGAATCCAAAATGGATCATTTTATAGGCGCACTAAAGAAATATGCTGATTTTACTGGCAGAGCACGTAGACAAGAGTATTGGATGTTCGCACTGATATATTTCATTATCAGTATTGTATTAGCAGTATTGGGATTAGAACTCATTTCTGCAGTGGTAGGCCTTGCGCTACTAGTACCAAGTATAAGTATTGCAGCAAGAAGGCTACATGATACAGGCCGTTCAGGTTGGTGGCAGTTAATAATATTAATACCAATTATCGGTTTTATCGTGCTAATTGTTTTCTTAGTCCAAGATAGCCATGATGCCAATGATTACGGTGTTAATCCTAAAGCGGCTGTGCCCGTTTAAAGCAAGGCAGTAACTGGATAGTTACTAGAAATAAAACTCTCAGTTTGACTGAAGTTCGTACCTTACGCATTTCAGTCAAGCTGTTTATCCATAAAGCACTTCAGGCGTATATATCACTGTATTTATTATCTCATTACCATTAATACTATAATTAATCCTCCTAAATTTAATTTCATGGCTATTCTCATAAACACAATTTATTATCTTATTACTCGGTCTACCATGATTTCACTGACAGCGAAAACGATATAATAAAATGATGAATAAACATAAAGCTTATTTTGATCGGATAAAAAGTGATCTGCAGAAAATAAGTACTAGTGAGAAAGCGGAATCAAGCCGTCGTTACTTTCCAAATGGTATTGTTTGTATTGGTGCAACCGCCGCAGACATAAAAACCATTATTAATAATTTTCACACTAAACACGCTGATTTGAGTGCTGAAGACGTATTATCTCTCACAGAATACCTACTAAAAAACGCTGAGTTTAATGAAGAAAAGTTAATCGCTTTCGGGCTGATTAATAAGTTTGTGAAGCGACATTATAGCGATGATTTATTACTACGCTTTGAATACTGGCTAGAGCATTACGCCAACAATTGGTCGTTAGTTGATGATTTGTGCATAAAAACAATTTACCTGTTTTTAATGGCACGACCTCATTTGATTATAAAAACACAATATTGGGCGTGTTCAGAGGTATCTTGGTGCAGGCGCGCGAGTAATGTTGTTTGGGTAAAGTTCATCAAAAGAAAAATAGGTAAAACTACCTACTGTTTAGATAAAGAACTTATTTTAAAAAACTGTGACTTGCTACTGAGTGATGAAGATGAGTTTGTACAAAAGAGTGTTGGTTGGCTTTTAAAAGTAACCGCCGCACAACATGAAGACAGTGTTATTAACTATATTGAAAGTAATATTGAAAACATGACACGACCAACAATTAGGTATGCCATTGAAAAAATGAATGTGAATACCCGCAAAAGAATACTATCTATTAAACGCCTACCTCAAAAAAATTCGGTGTATTAAATCACTAAAGGTCAAGAATAAAGGCCAATCGGTGGAAGAAAACCAAACTTATATAGCAGAAATAATGTGACCAAAAGAAGTTTTTATTAAATGTGGTTTAGTCCCTTAAAGATAACTCCCATTAAAGTAGTTTCTACTCAGTTTTAGAAAAAAATAGAATAAAATTCAGCAAGAGCATCAGATGTGATAACGTCTAAATTTACCATAATCATCTTTATATATTAACCGTTAATAACAGATGATGTAGTCACAAAAATTCCGGAGTATGTATGAAGAGCTATATTTTTTTTATGTTCACCTTATTGCTTAGTGGATGTGTTTCTTCATCTTATGTAACAACCATAGGGGCTAAAGCAGTACATGGAAAAACGACAAAAGAGTCTACAGAAATTAACTTAGGTTACTCTGAGCGGTTTACTAATTTTTTTGGGGATGGTTTTTTACCGTATACCAACTTATATGCTGACAGTGAAATGAATCAACCTGTGACAGCTGCTTTTAATTACGATGATATTGTTTGGGAGCCGGATAAGTATAAAGAGGGTTCGATAAAGATCGAACTTGATGGAGAAAAGTATAAATTTAAAGTGCAGGGGTACCCTAATCAGGTAGAGGTAGTTCACGATTATAGGGAGTGGTATAGCTACCCCGCTCAAAGTTTATTAGTGCTCACTATGCCCTTAGATATTGTAATACTTGTTGTTGCCGTACCTATATATGGCATAGTTTTACTAACTTATGCCATAGCTATGGAACCGCCAATGCATTAATTTTAAGATGTTCTATCGATGGCAGAATTAGTTGAAGTAATAAAAAGGATAAAGCTCAAGTAGAAACGACTTGAGCTTTATTTTTTATTTATTCGTCTGTTTATTTCAGTAATTACACTTTGCCTTTTAACTAAACTTTTAGCAAAATATTTCAGCTAAAAATTATATTTAACCGTTGCACCAAAAGTACGTGGGTTTACGTAAACATTACGACGCGTGCCAAAGAAGCCTTTTTCACCATGGACGATAGCCGTATCATCATCAAGCGCATTGCGTAGCCATAAATATACATTTAAGCCATCTACACTGTGTGGCTCTATAGATATATTGGCGTTTAAAATACCAAAAGCTTCAACAGTGCCTACATCAAGAGTTGCACCTAACGCTGGGTCACCAACAGGGATTGATGTTTCGCCAGTAAGATTAGAGTTATAACCACTTTCATAGTTATAGTTTGCTGCAAACGTTACATCAATCGCAAGGCTTGATAGCGTATACATATATTCAGCCCCTAAATTAGCGGTAAAATCTGAAACACCTGGCAGCGCAGTTCCTGATAAGTCTTCCCCATTGTTGCCTCCGCCTGGGTATTGGGTAAACTCACCGTCAAGCACACCAAAAGACGTTAATAGCGATAAATGCTCTGCGACTTGGTAAGTCGCTTCAATCTCAGCTCCTTTAGTTTCAACTTCTGCTGCATTACGAATGCTAATAGCCGTAGTACCTGAGCCTAAATCGACTAACTGATTCACTTGATAATCATCATATTGCGCAAAAAATAGCGCACTGCTAAAGCGTAACTTTCCGTCAAGTAACAAACCCTTAAAGCCTAATTCATAACTGTCTACTGTTTCTTTATTGTATTCTAAACCCGCATCAAGTTGTGCTTGTGTTAAAAAATCAACATTATAGCCACCACTTTTATAGGCATTGGCGTATTTTGCATAAGCATTAAGTTCATCGTTTAATGTCATATTTAACGAGATCATCGGCGAAAAATGGTTATCGGTACGTTCGTCTATTACCGTGCCATTGGCTAATTCGAAAGCAGGAATAACCGGAACATTTGTATTGGGATCAATACTTGAAATGGTCCAATCTACTTTTTTAGTTTCTTCGGAGTAACGTAAACCTGCGGCAAGTTCAAACATCTCGGTGAATTGGTAACTGGTATTTACAAAGGCTGAATAACTTTGTGTTTCTACGTCTCCAATAGTGGATAATTCACCTGGTTGAAAGCCATATAAAGAGAACATTGCAACAGGATCACCACTTCCCGCTAGCCCTTCAATCTGCCCTCGATGACAATCATAACCAAAATATGGCACATGCTCTGTAGGATTAGTATTGGTGGGATCGGTAGGAATACTTGGACAAAATAAAGTTAACGTTTCATCACCTACATTAGAAATACGTTCGGTATGTGCATCTAGATGGTAGAGGTATAAACCTGCAATATATTCAAAATCGCCAACAGGAGAAATAAACTGTAACTCTTGGCTCCACTGGTCATAATCGTCTAAATACTCAAGCGCAGAAATGTCTTCAACAGAGAAATCAAAATCGTTGTTATATTCTATTGTGGTATCACGATGTCCCGAAATAGATTTAACAATGTAATCATTACCTAAAGCCCATTCAACGGTAAGTATTTCACCGTTAATGTCTTTTTCTTCCCAAGGGTCTAGCCCAATACTGACTTGGTTTTGTATGGGTGCTTCCGTATTTATATTATTGCCTAACGTATCGGTAATAGCTTCACCATCAAAAGATAACCGCTCTGAAACCAATCTATCTACCGAGAAGTTAATATCAACATTTTCAACAGGTAAATAACGGAACTGACCTCGGTATGAGTAGTTATCT
>Ga0308012_10000374_pt1 | contig 28102 bp, 26 predicted proteins | sample Neamet179_FD_203133 | JGI IMG/M metagenome (GOLD analysis project Ga0308012, IMG submission 203133) | Marine microbial communities from water near the shore, Antarctic Ocean - #179 | ecosystem: Environmental > Aquatic > Marine > Unclassified | place: Southern Ocean | collected 2014-07-25 | reverse complement strand
TGGCTGTCAAAGTGTTTGCCACCGCCATGAAAGGGGTCACCGCCTGCGTCATAGGACAGGGGGTGTGTTAGGAACCGGCTTCGCAGCGGATCTTCGCCTGCGAGACTAAAACTGCTGGCCGAATCGAAATTCATTCGCGACTGCTCGTCGGTCCAAAATAGTTGGTGGTCTTCGAGGGGCTGTATTCTAAAACCACTACTGCGCGTATGACACTGAATGCAGCGAACATTGCCTTCACGCTTGGAGAGGAAGATTGGTTGCACTTCGTTCTTGAAGTAGTCGAAATCCAGTTGAACATCCTGCGCGAAGAGAATGCTGGAGTAGAACAATGTGACTAGGCTGAAGAGCTGAACACTCGTTCTCAATCTGATGTTGGGATTCATAGCGTGGCCTCGATTATTTTGATTCAGGACATTAACACTTATTTCTAGCTACTCTAGCAGTTGCACCGCCCCTGCGCTAGGCAACGAGACTCCAAAAACCTTCAGGTAGAGACGCCTTTCTTCGACAGCCATTCGAAACTCGGAAGACATATAGTGACTTCCGGTGGCTGCATCTGTATCCGGGGGCAGCAAATTGAGGACAATCGGTTCATTGAGCTCGCCATCGCCATTCGAATCAACTACCAGCGTAACTGCTGTAATTGCCTGCCCTTGTGCTAGCTCTCCCGTCTGCTCTTTACTGACTTGGAATTCAATTCGATTCGTAACCGCGCTGTATTCGAAGCGCGCGCCGACATGAAGCGAGCCTCGGCTGAAGACAAGCTTAAAAACCTGCGAAGCCGGGGCGAGCCCTGACTCTAGAGCGGGTGTTGTTGGGGGAGCGCGCCTACTACTCATCGCCGATTCATAAGGCTGTGCGATAGCCAACAGCTCGGCATCTTGTAAGAACCCGCCCAAGAGTTCCAATCCCACCGGTAAGCCATTGCTAGTAAACCCTGCAGGCATCGAGAGGGCTGGCAAGCCAGAGTTCGCACTAAGACTGCAATTGCTACCCGGCTGCGATTCGCCAGTGAACACCTGTGTGCGCTTAATCGTTGGGTAGGCGATCGCATTCAGACCCTGCTCACTCATCACCGACTCTATTGCAGCACGCAGCTGGGACCTAACAGCGATTGCTCTTCGATAGGCCTGCTCGTCGAGTTCCGATGCGTTCCGCCGACTCAGCACACCATCGACCGCCTCATGATAGAGGCCCTGGCTGACAATGAAATCTAGATTCAGGCTTTCATCCATAGAGAACGTGGCCAGATATTGATTTATGTCCGGCTTAAACTCGTGCCCGATTAATCCAGAGCGTCGAATTAGATCCGCCATGTCGGGAATCTCAACATCAACAATCTCGGCACCCTGCTGCTCGTACCAATTCAGAGCGTCTTCTATTGCTGCGCTCACTGCGCCGTCAGAACCCTCGAAATACTGTTGTAGTTTACCTATGCGCAGATCCGCCAGATTCGCAGAATACAGCCTATCCATAAATGCTGGAGCAGCCGCTGTTCTCATAACTTCCGTCGCCTCATCTCGGGGATCATAGCCGGAAACAATGTCGAGAATAATAGCGAGGTCTTCTGCACTGCGTGCTAACGGGCCTGCTACATCCTGCGTATGAGAAAGCGGAAGAATGCCGTAGATGCTAGAAAGCCCCTTGCTGAGTCGCAGTCCAATTAGATTATTAAATGCGGACGGTATGCGAATCGAACCACAGGTATCCGAGCCGAATCCAGCCGCGGCAAAACTAGCTGCTACCGCAGCACCGGTGCCACCGCTGGAGCCGCCGGGAACTCGCCTCGGATCATAAGGATTACGTGTCTGTCCTACTAAGGAACCGATACTCGTGATCCCCATGGCATACTCATGCAAGTTCGTCTTCGCTAGGATGATGGCGCCTGCGCGCATCAGTTTATCCACCTGCGCCGCATTTTCGCTGGGAATAAAATTCGCTAACGCTACAGAGCCTCCCGTTGTCGGCATGTGATCGGTGTTGTAGTTGTCCTTAACAACGATAGGGACGCCGTGCAGAGGGCCGCGCGAACCCGTTCTCTGCCGCTCCGCATCGAGTGCTTGCGCTTGAGCGAACGCCTCCGGATTTACGCGAACTATGCTATTGAGCTTTGGGCCTTGCTTATCATAGGCCTGTATTCGGTCCAGATATTGCTGAACCAATTGCACAGAATTAATCTCGCCCTGGCTGAGTGCGTTCTGTATCTCACTGATACTCGCCTCGAAGACATCAAAGTTTGACTCCGCGATAGCTGCGAACGGGGACAGTAAAGATAGAATTAATAAGAGGCAAAGAATACGAATCATGATGCACACCGATAAGTAATAGAGAAAAAGCGGGAAACAAAGTGTATGTGAATAACGAGCCTATGACCACCGCCTCCCTTTCAACAGCTCTACAGAAGGAGCACAGCATTCCGTCTAAGAGGAATGCTGTTAGAGGTGCTACGTAAATCTGCAACAATCGTCAGAAGCACCATCATTGAATTCGAATGCGACAGAATACTTCGGCGAAAGCTGGCCTAAAGTATGACTACTCAGCTTTCTTATCGGCGGGCAATAAAAGGCCGCTGTGATGACTTAGCATCACAGCGGCCTTTTAATACTTCTGCCTATTCTTTCGCCTTAGCGAAAAATTTTCTTAGTCAGGCACTCTCGCAGCACGAATTTCGATCTCAATTAGCCAGCCGGGGACAACCAAGCCAGCAATCTCTACGAAAGAACGAACTGGCTTCATTGCATTTTTCTCACTGCCAAAGAACTGCTGATAACCTGCATTAAAACCGGCGAAGTCCAATTCTCCATCGGCACCGGATACGGCGAATGCGCGCACCTGTACGATGTCTTCTAAAGACCAGCCCTGCGCCTCCAACGTTTCTTGGAATCTGCCAAATGTATCAATTGTCTGCTGCTCCATATCGCCCCACGTGCCGTCAGCTTGTTCCTGCGCACCGGAACCGCTGAGGTATAAAGTCTCGGCACCAGCTGGAATCATAATATTATTGTAAAAGTTTCTGCCCTCGCCAGTACGTACAATTTCTGCAGCACTTGAAACAGCAGCAATGCCCAGGACAACGGCAAGTGATGCAGCGATGGAAATCGCAGTGAGTGGCTTCTTAAATTTAATCATTGTTTTTTTTCCTCTATTCCAAATAAAACTAAAGCTTACTTATAATTTTTGTAACTGTGCCTCTGGCCTAGTTGCTTCTCTGGCAGCGTCCTTGTCGCCCATAATGCGGGTAGTGATCATTCCTGTTGTCATCGCTCCGTTCACATTCAAAGCAGTACGCGCCATATCGATCAAAGGCTCAATTGAAATTAACAGTGCGGCAATCATCACTGGAAATCCCATCGCGGGCAAGACGACTAATGCAGCATTGGTCGCGCCACCGCCGACGCCTGCTATACCGAATGAACCGATCGCGATAATTACTAGCAGGCTAACTATGAAATTGAGATCGATCTCTACACCCATCGTAGGCGCGACCATTACCGCGAGCATCGCTGGGTAGATTCCCGCGCAGCCGTTCTGCCCTATCGTCGAACCGAACGAAGCGGCGATGTTGGCAATCGGTGCGGGCACATTGAGTTCTTCTATCTGTGCGCGAATCGTCAAGGGAATGGTTGCCGCGGAACTGCGCGTGACGAATGCAAAAGTGAGAACCGGCCACACTTTTTGGAAATAGGTTTTAATGTTAGCGCCTAAGCCAATTATGATCACAGCGTGTACCGTGAACATGAGGGCGATAGCTACATAAGATGCGATCACAAAGCTGATCAAGTTCATGATGGCGTTGCCATCGGATGTCGCTATCACGCGAGTCATCAACGCCAGAACGCCGTACGGCGTTAGCGCCATAACAATCTTAACGAGGCGCATGATTATCGCCTGCAGTGTGTCGACTGCATTACGGATGCGCGACCCTTGCTCAGCGTTGTCTTCCGCCACCAACAACGCGGCTACACCAAAAATCAAACCGAAAACCACAACACCAATAATAGACATGCTGCGCTGTCCAGCAAGGTCCGAGAAAATATTGGTAGGAACGAAACTAACGAGGGTTTCGGCAAGACTCAGGTCGGCAACGCTACCCTGCCTTGCTTGCAATACTTCTGCGCGCGCCAACTCTGTGGCACCACCGACTAGATCGTCCGCATTCAATTGGAACACGGTAGCCATCATGATGCCGATAAGCGCGGCGATTACCGTGGTTACGATCAACGTTCCGACCACCGTGCCGCCAATCTTGCCTAGCGACTTAATCTCTTCCACCTTTACGACGGCAGCTATCATGGTGATTAGAATTAGTGGCATGATCATCATGCGCAGCAAGGCGACGTAACCGTTCGCGATTACATTTGTCCACTCTAGCGTAGCATCCATGACTACAGGGTTCACAGCAAACGCAAACTGCAGATACAGCCCGAACACAGTGCCGCCAACGAGGCCCATGAAAACACGGCGGGAAAGCGTAAACGCTTCATTCTTAGAGAACTGGTAAAGCAGGCTCACTAAGGCCGTAAAGAGAATCAGGTTTATTATCGCGATAATGGGCATTTGCGCAGCTCCTGTTGATGGCAGCACCTAGTCTAACGGGAAAGCAAGTTGATGTAACTCACTACATTGAGTATGCCAGCCTCATTGCGCAGGGTGCTCACCATGGTGCGCATCTGTGCCCCATATGTATCATCCGGGTGCGCACCTCTGTACCCGGCTAGGAAGTTCTTCAGCTGAGTGACGAGATACCAGTCATTCTGTCCCGCCAAGGCGGGTGCGCCAAGGCTCTGATTGCCCGTCGCGTTTGCTCCATGACAGACCGCACAACCACCATACAAGCCTCGGCCGCGCAGTGGATCACCGCCCTTTATTGTTGCCTCCGCCGGTATGTAATCCCAGCTGGATATCCAGTCGATGATGTCATCGATCGATTCATCGGTCAGTTTCGTCGCCATGGGACGCATAGCGGTACCTTCTCTATCTTCAGCGTGAACACCACGGATATCGGCGCGGAAATTTTCCAATTGTCGCCTCAGGTACCAAGGTTCCATGCCAGCAAGTCGAGGAGCCTGCACGCCTTCGTTGCCGCGGCCGTCTGTGCCATGACAAGTTGTGCAATAGCGATCGTCGAATGGTTCGCGCTCCGATTCAGCCGCGCTGGTGCCTCCAATACAAACCATGCAAAGACTAAATACCAGAAAGGTCTTCAACATATTCTTATTTCTCCAAATCTTGGAATAACTCACTCAATCAATATTGACGAGCCTTGCGGTCAAGCATCTGAATCTTGAATAACTACGCTTGCAACCGCTGATCAAAATCAGCCAACGCCCACTGCGCCGACATCACCGCACTCTCTTGCCATGCTGAGTGCATGCTCACCTGGTCACCGATCATATAGTGGCGACCGTTAACTGGCTGCTGTAGCACGCGGTACAACTCTTCTTCCTCATGGGTCCAACCGTCACTATCACGCTGCCAACGCGCAGAACAGCCAAGCATGTGATTCATGCGATGCCAGGCGATAGTGATGGGTTTCTCAACCTGGTTACGGTAGTTAGGGTGAATCTTCTCACCATCAGTTAGGTGAGCCTCGATACGCTGTTCTTGGGTCATCGCGGTGTGTAGCTTGCCGTCGATATAGTCGTAGGCCCCAAGTATTATACCCTTTTGTTTGTGCATGCCAGCACTCGGATACCAGATCTGTTTACTCGGATTACTCATCCAGCTGATACCGCCGTAGATATCTTCTTTTTCCCAGAAACGTTCCTTCGCTTGAAAGGCAGACTTGTACGCTGTTCCACGACGAATATACTTCAGCGCATCCACATATTGCGTTGGGAAATTGTTGGTGATACCAGTCATTATATGGCTCGGTATGCAATTGAAGCAGAAATCAGCCTGTAGTAAATGATGCGTGCCATCCTGATCGTAAGCGATGTCGATTCCGTCATCTTTGACTTCGACAGCATTCACCATCGAACGATAATGAATTTGATGACCTACATGATTGGTGAAGCCTTCAATGATCTTGTCCATGCCGCCCACGGCTTGAAACAGCATAGGCCCGGTATCGCCCTCGCTGGCATTCAAGAACCGGCTCCCCATCTGCGTTTTCAAAAGCTCGCTCATGGCAATGATATCTTTCTGAACACCGTGCTCTAGGAATCCACCAGAGGCATAGCCTGCACGTAAACTCCCCTTATAGAGATTGTCCTCGTTTAGGTCCCCGAAAGAGCGAATCAAGCTCATCAGGGTTTCCGCTTCTGAGTCGGTAAATGGCTGGTCCATTTCTCCAGCAGAGAGCGACTTCGCCAATAATTCCGCCAGAAATCCCCGCGTATGAGTTGTGTAGTCGATATTGCGAATCGGCTTCCCACCATTCAGCGCCGGATCTTGCATAAAGGAGGTCTTGTTCTCGTTGATGAATACTTCGAGATCGATCTCCAGTTCTTTGCAGTAGGCCAGCAGGTTTCTGTGAGTACTTGGAATGCGCGCCGCACCGGCATTGAAGTACATGTGCGGCTCGTCATCGAATTCACAATATTGGCGGTTGCCAATTTCATCGATTAAGTCACCGTGGCGTACTGTGAAAACTCTGCCGCCTGGCCGATGCGAGGATTCCAATATCGTGCATTCGTAGCCAACCTTGCTGAGTTCATAGGCAACGGTGAGACCCGACAGACCTGCACCTAGGATAGCAACTTTACGTTTCGCCGGATTAGCTGCACGCAGGTCCAAGGTGGCTGCCTGCGCTGTATGCGGAAGCAGACCCAGTGCCGAACCAGCTTTAAGCGCTGCCGCGGTCCCGCCGGCGGCACCCAATAAATTTAGAAACTCTCTACGTGTAACTTGTTTGGACACGCCTACCTCCAGAGGTGGCATCGATCTGGGCATGCACTCGCTAGCTGCCAGATCAGGGTTAAAAAAATAAATAGTTTCGAAAATGCAGTGAATTCATAAAATAAACGCCACTGCAGCTTAAATCAACGTACCATTTGAACTCGTGGATGAATAACGACACAAGTACACCTATTTCCAAAAGTCACTGCGGTACGCGCCGCGAGCGCACGAACACCCCGGAGTCTTTAATTCCAGGCCTTCCGCTCTATTATACGGCTGAACATTAGACACCAAAAGACTAATTAGCCACGCTTTCTCTGCAGTCGGATTATGGCTAATGCAATATTAGATAGTCCTGTCTGAAGCCTACTAAATTCATTCCATATGCCTTGGTAAAGACTGCTATCCTCGATGGAATTCTTAATTATAATCGGCAAGCAGCTACTATAGAATTGGGCCCCCTGGGTTAGTAGATCGTGTCCAGATACTGAAATCCATTAGCAATTCTGAATTCCTTACACAGATTTGTGCTGCTTCTGCCCTAGTGTAGTAGTGCGGGAGGTAAATATAAGAGCCCTTGGAAAGACCGAGCCACATCGGGGTGCTAAGCTCTGTCGCGAGGAAGCACTAAGCTACCTCCAGATACAGCAAGCCTGCGAATAGTCTGCAGGCGAATTTTCAAAATTTTTAGTTCAAGCGACTAAAATGAAATACCCCTTAAATATCTAAAATCGGAACCTTTCATGCCCTTATCTGACTACTACCCCGACCTAATCTGCAATCTCCCAAAGTTCAGCGGCCGATTCGATGCGAGGAAATTGTCCGCTGAGAACTGTGACGTACTATTTGCTACCTACCCTGCCGGCACCCTCATCGAATCGCACCGGCACGACACAGACAATGTTGGCGTGATTACTAAGGGAGAACTGCTGCTAACTGTGGACGACGCAACGACAAACGTCTCAACTGGCCAGTGGTACCACGTTCCAGCTAACAAAGAACACAGCGCCGAATTTCGAGAAGATACCTGCGAGATTGAATTCTGGTTCACTGAATAATAAGCCTGCTTTTTTAACTCTGGAGCGAGCCGGCAACTCGCTCACTCGCTAAGCGTTGATGTCATGGATTAAGAAGTGCAGTAAGCGCAGAAGGCAGAGTCGGGTACTCCAACTGAATACCAAGATCGGCTAGCTTATGTGAAGTAACTCGCGAGCTGCCCAGCAGCAGCGCCTCCCCCATTTCGCCGAAAAGCAACTTCACCATAAAGCCTGGCAACGGCATAAAGTGGGGCCTATGCAGGGATTGCCCAAGATATTCGCTGAAATCTAGATTGCTAATAGGTTGCTGGGCAACGAGATTGATCGGGCCACTTTCGGGATTATTACTAATTAGATTGTGGATAATTTGTATAACGTCAGCGATGCTAATCCAGCTCATACCCTGTAGCCCACTCCCAACGCGCCCGCCTAAGCCCAGCTTAAAGGGCAGCAGTAGCTTCTTAAGCACACCACCGCGTGGGCTTAACACGATCCCGAATCTAAGATGAATAGTATTGATGCCAGCTACCTCAGCGGGCGCCGTTGCTTCTTCCCAAGCCAGCGCTACTTCTGCCAAAAAATCGCTGCCTACGGGACTGTTTTCATCGACGCTGAATTCGCCAGTTTGACCGTAAAAACCAATCGCCGATGCCGAAAGAAAGCTTCGAGGTTTGTTATCTGACTCGGCCAGTGCTGTAGCCAAAGCATGTGTCAATCGCTGCCTGCTATCTAGAATTTCGCGCTTCCTACCCTCGCTCCAGCGCTTGTCGGCAATACTGGGGCCCGCCAAGTTTATAACCGCTAATAGCGGAATTGACGGATCCATATGCACTCGGCCGGCAGCTGCATCAAAGTAGAACAGTGCGTCGCTGGAATGGCGACTTAGTTGATGGACCGCGAAGCCACATTTTGAGAGGTGCTCAACCAGCGCACTACCTATCATTCCCGAGGCACCGGTAATCAGTATGTTATTGCTTTGGGTTTGCGACATGGAGTTATTTCCTACTTTTTATCTAATAACTTGAGGTTACGCTTGTATGTACCATCAAGATCACCCGGCTCTCCTAAGACACGCAGTATGTTCATTTACGTTCACCACCGCTAAAAGCTATTGCTCAATTTTACCGGTTCGGTATAGATGCAAAAAAACTGAATAGAGGTAACGGGCGTATTATTGTCTTTCCTCCTCTAAAAAGCATCTAGATGGAAATAGCCCAATTTATTATCCACGAAACAGGAAATATAATGACAAGAGCGATCGTAGTAGGAGCCAATAGCAGTATTGCCCAGTCTGTTATCGAGCAGCTATTGAGTGGTCAAGTGGTCGAGCAGGTTACCGCGATAAGCAGAGATACAAACTCGCAACTACAAGAAAAATTTGGTTCCAGCCTGCGGTGGGTATGCTGCGACTACTCTGAAGAAGCGATGAAAGAAGTGTGCGTCAATCTACGCTCCCCAGAGAACGACTTTTCTCACGTTTTCATTTGCAATGGCCTCCTGCACACAGAACAGATAGCACCCGAGAAACGTCTCGAGGATATCAACACAGAAAAGCTCCAGACGGTCTTCCACGCCAATACCATTGTTCCGATGCTCTGGCTCGCCAACCTCGCTCCGCTACTTAGAAGTAAGATCGATTGCACGGTCGCCGTATTCAGTGCGCGTGTCGGCAGTATCGAAGATAATCGATCTGGTGGTTGGTATGCCTATCGAGCGTCTAAGTCGGCATTAAATATGCTCATAAAGACGGCTAGCATCGAATACCGGCGCCGCGCTCCCAATGTAAAGCTGATTGCGTTTCATCCTGGAACTACAGACACGCAACTCTCAAAGCCTTTTCAATCGAATGTACCAGAAGGAAAGTTATTCACGCCGAATTTTGTTGCGAGTTCCTTGGTTGGAATTATGGAAAACCTAGATAGAGAAAGCGGTGCAGAGTTTCTAGACTGGGCGGGGACGCCTATAACTTGGTAACGGAAAGCCTAAGATTGAGACATTACCCAGCACGACACGACAATGCTCAAACCAAGGAACTAATTTTTTAATGAAAAATAGCTTGAGTAAACTTAAGGCGCCAAACTCGATCTAGCTTGTGTGCCCCAGTGGCCATCTATCTTCGTAACTATGTATAACGATTCATAAGTGGCAAGCACCTCGTTGCTACTATTGAATCGCTGAAAAACCGTGGCAATATGAACCTTCGCCGATGAAACCAAAACCACGTCTCGCGTCAGCCAGTGAGAGTGATCCCACCCCGATGCAGGCAAAGATTCGAAGGCGAGGGTTTGCGCAAACTCTTCCGCACTGTCCCAGAAAGTTACCGTACCGCTGGCGAATCGAACATGTGGGTAGTTCAATGAAGCGGCCCATGCCTCAGGATCTCGTGCGTTGAAGCCCAGCATGAATGCATCCATGGCTCCCATTGCCCCGGCAACTGCCTCTTCTTCCTCCGCGGAATTTTGTGCTACTGCACTGATGCTTAGAACACTGAGTGCAACTAAGACGCAGAATTGCTCAAAAAAACGGCTGGCAATACTGGAGAAATGATTCACGGTGCCACCTTATATTCAATAGCAGTTAGTCCAGAATAGCAGAGATAGTAATTGAGGAAAAGACTGCCCATTTTCATTCAGTTCGGTCTAGTAAAGAGCAGTTCTTTACACCCATCCTAGGCAGTCAGATGACCATCCTTCACCCATATCAAGGCCTCTTATCCAACATAGGGGTGTGCGTGCTCATGCGCGGGCCGCGTATCCAGATGGCTGTGGGATAACGCCCATGCTCATCAATGAAATCACCACAGACGAAAAAAGTTTCTTCGTCACCCATATGTTCATGTATATGAAATTGTTCTCCCTTCGGCCAATGCACGAGGGCAACTGATTCGGTTTCAAACTGATGTAGGGACAACTCTTTTAGAGTTCCCTGCCCTGTGGGCTGCGGGTCAACTAACACAATCGCCAAAGCTGATTAGCTGCGCAGCTTATAGCCGGTCTTAAATAGGTAGTAGACCACCCCAAGACATGCAAACATAAAAATAAGAATGCTCGTCAGGCTCAGCATCACACTGACCTCAGAGATTTCGTAGAAACTCCAGCGTAGGCCACTCACCAGATACAATACCGGATTGAAATGAGAGATCGTCTGCCACGGCTGGGGCAGCATATCGATGGAATAGAAACTCCCCCCCAGAAAAACTAGCGGCGTCACCACGAGCATCGGCACTACCGAGAGCTTCTCAAAGTTATCTGCCCAGATCCCCAGAATAAAACCGAAGAGGCTGAAGGATACTGCCGTAAGTAGGATGAAGACCATCATCATGATCGGGTGAGCAATCTGCAGATCTATGAAGAAACTTGCCGTGATCAGAATTATTATCCCTAGTATCACGGCCTTAGAGGCGGCGGCACCGACATAACCCAACACCACCTCGAGTGTGGATACTGGCGCGGACAGCATCTCATACACCGTACCAACGAACTTCGGAAAATAGATGCCGAACGAGGCATTCGAGATGCTATGAGTCAGCAGGTTGAGCATGATCAACCCGGGCACGATGAATGCGCCATAGCTAATTCCGCTTACCTGATCGATTCTTGAGCCGATTGCCGCGCCGAAGACGATGAAGTACAGAGATGTGGTGATAACGGGTGCGACAATACTCTGCACCAAAGTGCGCTTGGTACGTGCCATCTCGAATTTGTAGATCGCCATAATGCCGTAGATATTCATGACGACTCCTCAACTAGATTAACAAAAATTTCTTCCAGGGAACTCTGTGTCGTGTTCAAGTCGCGAAACGCGATGCCGGCTAACTTAAGATCATCCATCAATGCGGTTATGCCAGTGCGATCTCCCTGCGTAGTAAAGGTATAAACTAGCTGTAACCCGTTCTCGCTAAGCTCAAGTTCGTAGTCGGCCATACTTTCGGGTACAACGCTCAATTGATCGCAGAGATCCAGGATCAATTGCTTCTTGCCAAGCTTCGCCATCAGCTTGTCTTTGTCTTCCATCAGAATGATCTCCCCATTGTTGATCACTCCAACTCGATCCGCTATCTCTTCAGCCTCTTCAATATAGTGTGTGGTTAGAATGATCGTTACGCCTTCAGCTTTTAGTTCGCGCACGATCCCCCACATGTCTTTCCTAAGATTGACATCCACACCCGCCGTAGGTTCGTCGAGAAACAATACAATCGGCTCATGGGAGAGCGCCTTTGCGATTAATACGCGACGCTTCATGCCTCCGGACAACGTCATGATCATATCGTCTTTCTTGTCCCACAGAGACAGAGAGCGAAGTACTTTCTCGATATGCGCAGCATTCGGAGGCTTGCCAAACAGGCCGCGACTAAACGAGACCGTATTGAAAACAGTCTCGAAGGAATCGGTCGTGAGCTCCTGAGGAACTAGGCCTATGATCGAGCGTGTCTTGCGGAAGTCTTTAATGATGTCGTAGCCATCAACTCTCACTGTCCCAGAGCTAGGATTCACGATGCCGCAAACGACTGAGATAAGAGTTGTCTTACCAGCACCGTTTGGTCCGAGTAGAGCGACAATCTCCCCTTTCTCAATTTCGAGGTTTATATCTTTGAGTGCGTGAAAGCCGCCCGAATAGAATTTATTCAAGCCGTTAATGCACAGTATAGATTTTTCGTCGGAGCTCATGGGCGAAAGAGTATGAACACAGTCACATGCAAATACAACTTACGGTGTGGATGAGTTCTATCCGGCGCCAGTGCCACCTATACTAGCGCCATGTCTGAAGAACTCCATGTGGGGATCGACCGAACGATTCCCGCGGTAGCCGCTATTGCAGCTGCAGTAGCCTGCTTCTATCTGAGCTGGGTGTTAGCCAACGTATGGTGTGAGCCGATGATCTGAAACGATGACAATTGAGTACGCCTTAGTGTTGGTCCGCTCCTGCTCGAACTCATCCTACTGCACTCGGGCGCCTTAATGGTCGGCTTACTCGGTCAGCAACAGAACAGCAAACAACAACTAAAAGTAGCTGCCACCCTGTTCACTTTCTATTCAGTAGTAGTATGGGTCTTTGCTATGTCTCTGGACACACAGGCATTGCTTTGGGTTTTTGCCAGCATAATATTAGGGATCAACTACTGAACCCCAAAGAAAGCAAGAAGGCGCTTATGGCGAGACCGGGCATTGGCGTGCTACTTTATCTGCCTGTCGTATTTGGTACGGTGCTCCTCCCGATACCCGAGCTCGGTATTGAATGAGGGCTATCCAGACCGAAGCGGCGGCCTCTGGGAGAAAGAGAAAGAGAAAGAGAACTGAAGCGTGTAATCGCAGGCACTGCACTGTGTATCCTAATAGGCCTCGCCGAGATCACCGTGCTGCGGCCATCGAGCAAACTGGGCAGCGGCAATGCTCCAAATGAATAAATCAGCTATTAAGATAAGAAGACGCAAATGAACCGATTGAACAACAACGACAAACACTCGAAGCTTTTAGAGATGTTGAATGTAATGAAACTGAGAAGAACATCTCTGCTTTTATTGTCCGTATTCTTTTTCACGTTTTCTGCATATGCGCAGGATACTGTTGAGCCCTCACTCAACACCGAAGAGATTGCACTCACTTCCTGGCTGGATTCGCAGGAAGGAAATATGCTCGAGATGCTCGAGCGGATCACCAATATTAATTCAGGAAGTCTCAACAAGCAGGGCGTCAATGAACTCGCTTCGATATTTAGCGAGGAGTTACGCCAGCTAGGCTTTTCACTCTCTACCTTGCCCGGAGAAGTCATCGAGATGCCGAGCTGCCCAGGCAGCGACTACAACGTCGACGTCGCCGATCATATTCTTGCGAGCAAGAACGGCAGTGGCTCAAAACTATTAATAATGGGCCATCTGGATACGGTGTTTCCGCCAAGCAGCCCGTTCCAAAAATTTAGTCGCGAAGGTGACACCATGTATGGACCTGGCGTATCCGACATGAAGGGCGGTTTGGTCGTGATGCTATATGCACTCAAGGCGCTGAACGAAAGCGGCGAGCTGAGGGATAAGTCTATTACCGTGCTACTCAATAGCGACGAGGAAATGGGCTCGCTCTCGTCCAGAAAGTATCTCGAAGAGCAGGCGCTACTTCACGACTGGGGCCTAGTGTATGAATCATCTGGCAATAATCGACTCACTAGAGAACGCAAGGGATTGGGTCAGGCACGTTTCGTCGTGCATGGCAGAGCGTCTCATGCAGGTGGCGCTCATGAGCAAGGCAGGTCAGCGATCAAAGAGCTAGCCTACAAGGTCGTGCAGATTGAGAACATTACAGATTATGAGACCGGAGTAACCGTCAACGTGGGCGTGATTAGCGGCGGCGAAGCACGCAATACAGTCGCTCCCTGTGCAGAAGCACTAATAGATCTGCGCTATCCAGAAGCACAGCAAGGTATTGATGCGGTCGCCCAGTTCGAAGAAATTTTCGGTACCGTCTTTAGCTATCCAGTGGACTCTGGAGAAATAACGACAGAAAGTTGGACCAATCTACATCGCCCGGCAAAGATAGCCACACCTGAATCGGACTATCTATTGAACAAAACCATCGCCATTGGCCGCCTGCTAGGACAGGAGTTAGGTGTTGGTGATTCCGGTGGGGGAACCGACGGATCACTTACTCAGGCAGTTGGGCTGCCGACGCTGGATTCCCTAGGCAGCGCCGGCACCGGCGGCCACTCCAATAGGGAGCAGGGTCGGGTGAGTTCGCTGGTTGAACGCGCGAAACTCAGCGCGGTACTTATCCGTAGACTGGCAGCAGAATAAGTGTTTTGATGCTATAGATCGAAGCGCAGTCAATGACCTGGGCTCTTAGTACCGGTTAGATTCTTTGCTGACGGGTGAAAAAAAATAACGCTGAGGACAGCGAATGACTGCAAACCTTGATAACAGCTCCGAAAACACCTCGGAAGATTTAGCATCCAACTTGTCGCCAGAAAAAGTAGCTGCCGTCAAAGCCTACCAGAACCCTTATTACCGCTATCTAGTGTTAGGCATTCTCACCGCCGCCTACGTCTCTAATTTCGTAGACAGGCAGGTCATCAATGTTCTCGCGCAATTCATCATCGACGACCTACAGATTAGCGATGGTCAATTCGGCATGCTATCCGGCCTCGCCTTCGCATTAATCTACACAACCCTTGGCATACCCATCGCACGTCTGGCCGACATCAGTAACCGACGCAATATTATTGCCATATCAATTACCATATGGAGCATAATGACAGCTCTCTGTGGAGCGGCGAATAATTTCTTTCAGCTATTCATGGCTAGGTTTGGCGTCGGCGTCGGAGAAGCAGGCGGATCGCCCCCAGCTCACTCTATTGTCTCTGATATTTTCCCAGCGGAGCAACGGGCTACGGCTTTATCCATCTATTCTCTCGGAGTATACGGCGGCATTCTGGTCGGTACAGTCGGCGGCGCCTATCTCGTTCAATATTTCAATTGGCGTGTTGCTTTTGTAGTGGTTGCCATTCCGGGAATATTTCTCGCGCTACTCGTTAGATTCGTAATCAAAGAGCCGCCACGTGGCATGGCCGAAGCGCGCAAAGACGTGGCGCCACCGGGTTTTCTGCGTGTGCTGCATTTTCTTTGGGATAGAAAATCGTTCCGACACCTCTCCTTTGCCTGCGCACTGCATGCCTTCGTTACCTATGGCATGGGCAACTTTATGCCGCTATTTCTAGGGCGCGTCCATGGCATGCCAATTCTAGATGTGGGCTGGTACTACGGCCTGATCGCGGGGATCGGTGGTTTGGCCGGCACCTTCTTCGGTGGTTGGATGTCAGACCGTATGGCCAACAAGACCGGAGACAAAACCTGGTATGTGTGGATTCCCTTCATCTCAACACTGGCGGCAATTCCTCTAGGACTGATTACTTTTTTGGCGATGCCGAACGGGTATACCGCGGCATTTTCCTACTTTCTGCCGGTATTCTGTGGCGGATGGTATCTTGCGCCCTGCATTGCATCCACTCACTTCCTAGTTGGCATTCGTATGCGCGCCATGGCATCGGCGATATTGCTGTTCATGTTAAATTTAATCGGCTTGGGACTAGGCCCAATGCTAACTGGCTTCATGAGTGATTTCTTCGAACCAACCTACGGCTCTGATTCGTTACGCTACGCGATGTCGATTACGCTGCTGGTGAATTTCTGGTGCGCCTTCCACTATTGGAAAGCGAGTCGAACGATTGCTGCAGATTTCGATAGGGCTCCAGACTAACTGGCTTCTAACCAGTTGACCGGGATTTCGAAAGGAGCGCAGCTCTACAAACCGCACCGTTATAGCGCGGCCAGAAGGGCGAAGGATTTAGCTAAGATAAATTCTGAGTCAATCTCTCACGGTCGATCAAAGTACTGCCCCTTTGATCTTATTGGTTGTTAGGAGAGTTGCTAGATCGCCTCGAGAGCCTGAGTAATTTTGCTAACGCCGATTACCTCAATCCCTGGAATCTTGTTCTTCGGCGCATTCGCCTTCGGTACGATAGCTCTAGTGAAGCCATGCTTGGCAGCCTCCTGCAATCGTTCCTGCCCACCGGGCACAGGTCGAATCTCACCCGCTAAGCCCACCTCTCCAAACACGACCAGATCCTTAGGTAGGGATTTATCCTGAAAGCTGGATACTATCGCGAGCAACAATGCCAAGTCGGCACTTGTCTCGGTCACTTTGACCCCGCCCACGACGTTAACGTAGACATCCTGATCCGCCATATACAATCCTCCATGACGGTGTAGAACTGCTAGCAGCATAGCTAAGCGGTTCTGCTCGAGACCCACTGCCACTCGACGCGGGTTACCCAATTGACTGCCATCGACCAGAGCTTGAATCTCCACCAGCAAAGGGCGCGTGCCCTCCCACAACACCATGACTATCGAGCCAGGTGTATCTTCTTCGGTTCGCGCCAAAAATATCGCAGAGGGATTCTTAACTTCTTTGAGCCCAGTTTCCGTCATCGCAAACACGCCTAGCTCGTTGACTGCTCCAAAGCGATTCTTCTGCCCGCGTAGGATGCGATACTTACTGTCGTTGCCGCCTTCCAACATGATGAAGCAATCGATCATATGCTCCAACACCTTGGGGCCCGCCAGATTGCCATCCTTGGTCACGTGACCAACCAGAAATAAAACCGTGTTGGTCTGCTTCGCATACTGAATGAGATAGGCGGCGCACTCGCGCACCTGAGAGACACTGCCTGGTGCCGACGCAACATCGCCGCTATGCATGACCTGAATCGAGTCCACAACCAACAGCTGTGGCTGGTGCTCCTGGGCCGCCTTGCAAATCTGCTCGACGTTGGTCTCTGCCAGCATCTTTAAATTCTTCTCAGGTAGATTCAAACGCTTTGCGCGCATACCAACCTGCTGCAAGCTTTCCTCTCCAGTGACATACAAGGCCGGCTTTCCGGTATTAGCTAACAGGCACATTATTTGTAGTAAGAGCGTACTCTTGCCGGCGCCCGGATTGCCGCCGATCAGAATTGCCGACCCCGGCACCAGACCACCGCCGAGAACACGATCCATTTCATCGATGCTGCTGCTAAACCGTGGGAGTGCCTCTAGGTCTATGTCTGAAAGATTCTGAACATTGGATTTATCGCCGGAGTAGCCCTGCTTGCGGAAATCGGCCTTGGTTGCTGGTGAGGTACTACTGCTATTGCCTAGATTAATCTGCGATAGCGTATTCCATTCCTTACAGGAGGCACACTGCCCCTGCCATTGACCATGTTCAGTGCCACAGTCTGTGCAGACGAATGCGATTTTGTTTTTAGACATACTCTGTATTCAGTTTTCTGTAGTTTGTTTTGTTAAAAATAGGATGAGGAAAAGTGCATCAAAAGTCATCCATCAGTATAGACAAATTCAACTCGCTTGGTGACTTTGCAGAACAATTCGTAGGAAATTGTATCTGCGTAGTGGGCTACCTCATCTGCCGAAAGCCCCTCTCCCCATAGCACTACGTCATCGTCTATCTTTACCGTATCTAGCCCAGTCAGGTCGATCGCGATCGTGTCCATAGATACTCGACCAAGTAGTCCAGCGCGGCGTGGCCCCAGCTTGGAATTGACCAGAACTGGCGTACCATTCTTCGCCGAGCGCGGATAGCCATCGGCATAACCTATGGAGACGATCCCAACCCGTGTGTATTGTTTGCAACGATGGGTCGCGCCGTAGCCTATCGTGCCGCCAGCCTCAACGTTGTTGATGGCGATAATCTTCGCGCGAAGCGTCATGACTGGCAACAGCCCTATCTCCTGCGCAGTGCGATTCGTAAAAGGCGATCCTCCATACAACATAAACCCAGGCCTCACGAATTGATGATGCGTTTGGGGAAGTGACAATATGCCGGCCGAGGCGGCGAGGCTTGCCTGCACCGGCCCCTGCGTCGAGTTAGCGATCTGCTCCTTGAGCGAATCGAACTCCGCTATCTGCCTTTGTGTGAATTCCACCGCGGATTGATTCTCGGTATCGTCGGCGCTGGCCAGATGAGACATGAGTACGACCTCTGTCTCCGGGTGCCTGTGCAAGTCTCCGCAGACTCGTAAGGCCTGTTCTTTGTCGAGGCCGAGTCGATTCATGCCGCTATTGAACTTCACCCAGACTCTGCCAACACCCGAGAGAATTCCGGTCTGCAGATATTTATCGATTTCCTCAAACTGGCACATCGAATGAATCATCGGCTCAATCTTGTGATTGAGACAGAGCTGCATTTCCTCTTTGTTGCGAAAGCCGCAAAGAAGGAGGATCGGAGTACTGATGCCGAGGGTACGCAGCTCCATGGCTTCTCCCATAGAGGCCACAGCAAGGGCTGCAAATTTTCTGTGCATCGCATTCAGTGCCAATGCCACTTTTTCGACGCCATGGCCATAGGCATTCGCCTTTATCACAGGAACGATTTGTGATTCGGGACAATGGCTGCTTACTTGTGAGAGGTTTTTCTTGAGCGCACGTAGGTCTATCGTAGCCCAAGCTCTAGGTGAGGAGTCAATCATGATCGATCCGGATAAGTGGCGACGTGGCTATCCATGGGTGTAACTGTCGTCGTACCTCGGTTGTGCGTGATTCTCGAAGCGAGTGTACTTGCCAACGAAGCTCAATCTAACTGTGCCGATAGGACCGTTACGGTGCTTGCCAATAATTACTTCCGCGACCCCCTTGTCCGGCGAGTCCTCGTTGTAGACCTCGTCTCGGTAGATGAAGGAGATAATATCGGCGTCTTGTTCGATCGCACCCGATTCACGCAAGTCAGACATTACTGGCCGTTTATTTGGTCGTTGTTCGAGGCTACGATTGAGCTGCGACAGCGCTATAACTGGACACTCGAACTCACGCGCCAACAACTTCAGTGATCGTGATATCTCAGAGATCTCGCCGACGCGATTGTCGCCGAAGCCTTTGATTTGCATTAGCTGTAAATAGTCCACTACAACCATACCTAGGCTGCCATGCTCGCGCACAATTCTACGTGCCCGTGCACGCATCTCCATCGGACTCAAGGCGGCGCTGTCGTCGATGAAAAGGGGTCGGTCTTTGAGTTTTGCCACGGCGTTGTTAAAGCCTGGCCAGTCTTCTTCAGTTAGTCGTCCGGTACGCAGCTTCGTCTGATCTAGCTTGCCTATAGAAGAGAGCATACGAAAGATCAGACTCTGTGCCGGCATCTCTAAGCTAAAGACCAATACGGGCTCGTCTGTGCTCATCACTGCATTCTCAACCAGATTCATGGCGAATGCCGTCTTACCCATAGAGGGCCTCCCGGCGACGATAACCAAATCCGATTTCTGCCAGCCGGAGGTCATCTCATCAAGGTCGGTAAAGCCAGTGGACAGGCCCGTGAGGCTGCCATCCATACCAGCAAGTTCATCGATTCTATCCACGGCCTTGCTGAGCAAGGGATTGATAGGAACGGGGCCCTGATCCTGCGGTCGCTCATCCGCAATGCTAAAGACTTCTTGCTCTGCCTCGTCCAAGACGACGGCGGCTTTCTTGCCACCGGTGTTGTAGCCGCTGTTGGCAATACCGTTGGCGACACTGATCAGACGGCGCAGGATCGCCCGCTCTCGGATGATCTCGGCGTAGGCATGTATATTCGCCGTACCTCTAGCATTGTCTGTCAACTCGCTAAGGTACTCGATGCCGCCAGCACTTTCTAATTCGTTTAGACTATTGAGGGATCCCATCAATGTCACGACATCGATAGGACTACGATCTTCGCTCTGCTGCGACATTACCCGGAAGATAATCTGATGCTCAGGGCGATAGAAATCTTCGGGAATAAGCACATCGGCCAGATTGTCCCATTCTGCGTTGTCCAGCATTAGACCGCCCAATACCGCCTGCTCCGCATCGACCGAATGAGGAGGCACTTTCAATGCCGCGACATTACTAATTGCACGGTTCTGAGGATTATGAGGGGTATCGAAAGACATCTTTTGCTTCTATTTGATTGAGACTAGTTCTTAGAAAGAGGGCGAAAAAAAACACCAACTGAATAAACAGATGGTGCTTGATGAAGATAGATTGGTCAAGGGCTAGAAGCAGACTGCTCTAGCCCTTGGCGATTAATCCTAGAGATTCAATCTTAGTCTTCCTTTGTCTCTGCTTTCTCTTCCTCGACTTCTTCCTTCGCAGCCACTTCAGCAGCTTCGGCCTCGATGATCTCTTCGATCATGCTGCCGTCTGCGCTGACGCCTGCAGCGGCATCAAGACCCTGAACTGCGAGGTTGATTGTCGCAGTAACTGCGTAGCCAAGATCCAATACGACCTCAAAGCTGCCCAGCTCGCGAATAACACCGTTTGGCAGCAATACTTCTGCCTTAACGATATCGGAGCCACATTGCGCGTTTAAAGCTTCCGCAATATTCTGCGTACCAACAGAGCCGAATAGTTTGCCTTCATCGCTCGCATTGACCTGCATGCTAAGCGAGGCATCAGCAACGACAGCCTGACGCTTCTGCGCGGCGGCTACGTTCGAATCGTGAGCGGCCATTAGCTCTGCTCTACGACCTTCAAAATCGGCTAGGTTCTGCTTTGACGCAGGTATCGCTTTTCCTTTTGGGAACAGAAAGTTGCGCGCAAATCCAGATTTCACATTGGCGGTGTCGCCAATTTCACCTAGATTTGTCATTTTCTCAAGCAAGATAACGTTCATTGGTTCTTCCTCATCTCTAATTCTTGTCTAGCATTGACTGCCAGTGCTTCATTCTATTTACGCCGGCTTCTGCAGGCGCGTTCTAAAATCGTACCAACTATCTAGTAGTGCAAGCAGCACGATCATATTCGCTATTAATGGCAACACGATTATCGCATACAGCACGGCTAACCAGAGGCTCGATAACTTCTTCGCTGCCACCACCGCATGTATTAGGGCAAGCCCAGAGAACATCAGCGGTAAAACCAAATACAGCATCCAACTCTGCGGGATGAGTATTCCAAAATTTGCCAGCATCATTGAGCCGACTAGGAGCAGTGCTACTTTCTGTTCTACCCGAAGCCCATGGAATTCTTTTTGAAATCCACCGGGATTGAACACTGCAGCCTGCATCCAGCGAGAAAGCATCAGCAGGACAATGGCGAGAAACATATAGACCGCGCCCATAAAGCTGGTCATAACATTTCTCAGCGAATCCAGTTGCTCGCCTTGTATGCCGTTTGCATCGAAGTAGGGCTGCATCTGAAGAAAGATCAAATCCAACACTGCTGGCTGCATACGCAAGTAAATCTCTACGCAAAGACCAACGACGATTGCCCCTAGCAAGGTAAATTCCCAAGACTCTGTAGCTCGAAGAAGCCCTGCTAATCCGGTAATTCCCAACAACATAATCAAGGGAACTGGATCGCCTGCTACGGCCCACCCGCCTATCGGCAAAATAGCCCAAACTAAAACTTGCGTGGCCTCGGTCAAACCTTTACGTAATACGACTAAGCCAACTACGACCGGACTTAAAAAATTTACAATCGGTATCAGACCCAACAGCAGTACTGCCATTATGGCCTGCTTGCGTCCCTTCATTACGAATTCAGCAAGGCCGCGCATGCTTATAACCTTTTAAACCTGATGACTATCCGTATAAGGAATCAACGCCAAGTAGCGCGCACGCTTAATTGCAGTTGAGAGCTGACGCTGATAGCGAGCCTTTGTGCCTGTGATTCTGCTAGGGACAATCTTGCCCGTCTCAGAAACATACGCTTTCAAAGTTTCAAGATCTTTGTAATCTATTTGTACTGTGCCTTCTGCAGTGAATTTGCAGAATTTACGTCGCCTAAAATAACGAGCCATAATTTTTATCCTGTCTGTCTATCTCTATTCGTACTAGGAAAGTGTTCGTGCTTGCAGTGACTTAGTCCTGCTTCTCTGCGTCAGCTTCCGGTGCAGCGGCTTCTTCACCTGGTGCTTCCGGTGCAGCGGCTGGAGCCTCTTTAGCAGGTGCTTCCTCCGCTGGAGCGGCAGCTTCCTCCGCTGGAGCGGCAGCTTCCTCCGCGGCTTTCGCTGCAGCTGCTTTTGCTGCAGACGCTGCGGCTGCGTCATCTTCCATACTGCGCTTCTGCTCGGCACGTTGCTTGCGCTCTTTACCTTCTCGCTCGCCCTTCAGAATAAAAGTTTCTTCCGTTACAGGCGCCTTTGTCTTAATAACAAGGTTACGAATAACCGCATCATTGAAGCGAAATAGAGTAGTAAGTTCTTCCAAAGCTTCACCGTTGCACTCGATGTTCATGAGTACGTAGTGCGCTTTGTGGATCTTATTTATTGGGTAGGCGAGCTGGCGTCTGCCCCAGTCTTCCAATCGGTGAATCTGCCCACCGCTATCGGCCATCAACTGAGTATAGCGCTCGATCATCCCTGCGACCTGTTCTGACTGGTCGGGATGCACCAAGAATACAATTTCATAGTGTCTCATAGAGACTCCTTCTGGGTTAATGCCTTCCATCAGCACTGATGTGCGCGGTAAGACAAGGAGTTATGTAGCTACGGAAACTAGTCCCGCAGATAAAAACGAGGGGGAATTCTAGGGATTCTGGGTGGGGGATGCAAGCTTTACTCATACTTAGAGAAGCCAAATCACGGTTAATAGGCCGTTTCCGGCCTATTAATGATCAATACTGAAAAGTCATGGGTGACTTTTCAGTATGTCGCGCACCAAAAGCCGAGCGTATAGTCTCATTTTACTGGGTTTTGGCGCACTCGCATTGCCCTTAACGGGCAATGGTTGCACACCCCTGTGCAACTTAGTCGACCAGAAAAACACATGATACTGTGGTTTTCTGGTCGAAATTTTAGCAACATTTGAAGCTAAGTGATTAATAGCCCTATCCAGATGCATTTCCTGGGTCGACTATTTACTAATCCGCTGCCTACGGGCCTCATACAAGCAGACTCCCGTCGCCACGGATACGTTTAAACTGCTGAGCGCGCCCGCCATAGGGATAGATATCAGAAAATCGCAGCTCTTGCGCGTCAAACGGCGCAGACCGCGGCCCTCCGAACCCATGATCAGGGCTATCGCACCACCTAAATCTTGATCATAGAGGGAGCTGTCAGCCTGATCGGCGGCACCCACGAGCCAGATGCCCTCTTCCTTCAGCTTGTCCAGACAACGAGCTAGGTTCGTCACCAAGGCGAGATTGACCGTCTCAGCGGCCCCGCAGGCCACCTTGCGCACCGTAGCGTTCAGGCCCACAGAGTTATCCTTGGGGATGATCACGGCATCGACGCCCGCGGCATCCGCGCTGCGTAGGCAGGCCCCTAGGTTATGAGGATCAGTAACACCATCCAGTATGAGCAACAAAGGTGGATGGTCAAGCCCATCCAGCAACTGGAATAGGCTTTTTTCTGACAGAGTGCTGTTCTCAAAGTCCCCGATGGCAGCGACACCTTGATGCACTCCCTCGAATTCTCTCTCGAAGGCTTCCTTGCTGAGTTCTTCTATCGCGACATTCGCGCCAGCCGCTAGCTGGCGAAGCTCATTGATGCGTTTGTCGTTTCTTCCAGCCTGAATTAACAGCTGACTTACCGAACCGGGTCGCTGAACGAGTAGCTCGGAGACCGCATGTATGCCTATTACTTTTCCCTGACTGTCTTTTCCGTTCTGCATGGTGATCGTCGTTATTCTTGTTAAGACCGAGTTTACACTTTCGACTAAGCTAGAAGTTACGCCTGAGGCTTCGCGTTCGGTTTCTTTCTGCGTCTAGACGAAGGCTTCTTTTTAGGCTTTCCAGATTCAGCATTAGCCTTCTTTTCAGGAGTCTTTGTCGCAGTAACTGTTCCCTTTCCAGATTTAGACTCCACATTTGCTTGGCGCTTCTTGTGCTTCAATTTCTTCGAGGGCTTCGCCTTCTTCGAAGAATCAGTTTTCTTCTTGGCGTGTTTTTCTTTTTTCGATTGCGGCTTTTTAGAATCAGGTTTTTTGGCTTTCGACTTGCCGAATTTTTTGGCCGACTGCTTCAGGCCAACCATCTGCAGGTCGATCTTCTTTTCATCCAAATCAACACGCACAACTTTAACTTCAACGCTGTCGCCGAGACGATAGGTCTTCTGACTGCGCTCACCACTCAGACTATGATGCACTGGATCGAAGTGGTAGTAATCGTTGCTAAGTTCGCTGATATGCACCAAGCCTTCGACGTAAATTTCATTCAGCTCTACAAACAAGCCAAAGCTCGTCACCGAGGTAACGGTACCTATGAACTCGTCTCCCACTCGATCCTGCATGTATTCACATTTCAGCGCATCGATAACGCTATAGCTCGCCGCATCAGCACGGCGCTCAGAAGTCGAACAGATCTCACCCAACTCGACCATCTGTTTTAAGTCGAAAGGGTAAATTGTTTTCTTCGCAAGATCTGCCGCTCCAGGTTGCTTCTTAACATGAGCGCCGGGCTTGTTACGAACTAGGTAACGGATGGCACGATGCACCAACAAGTCTGGGTAACGACGAATCGGTGAAGTGAAGTGCGCATAGGCATCATAGCCCAAACCGAAATGTCCTAGATTTTCAGGTGAATAGACAGCCTGCATCAAGGAACGAATCAGCATTGTCTGCAATAAAATCCGATCGGGGCGACCCGCCATCTGCTTCAGTACATACTGATAGTCCGCGGGCTCTGGTTTGTCTCCGCCCGGCAGATGCAGATCCAACTCCTTGAGAAACATGCGCAAATTCTCTAGCTTCGCCGGATTCGGGCCTTCATGCACACGGTACAGAGCGGGCAGCTTAGAGTCTTCCAAAAGGCGTGCAGCGGCTACGTTCGCGCACAGCATGCATTCTTCGATCAAGCGATGCGCGTCGTTGCGAAACACCGGGACGATCTCTCGTATCTTCCTGTCTTCACCGAATACGATGCGCGTTTCCGTCGTGTCGAAATCCATAGCGCCGCCACTATCTCTTACGGCTCTTAATGCATGAAAAAGAGAATATAGATTTTCGAAGTGCTCAATGAGGGACTCATGACGCTTCTTAATAGTTGCCTGTATGCTCTTCTGAGCATCATTCTCAGCAAGTTCGACGATATCGGAAACTTCGTTGTAGGTCATGCGCCCATGGGAATGAATAACTCCCTCATAAAAACTGTAGTTAGTCATCTCACCACTTGCCGATATCTCCATCTCGCACACCATCGTCAGTCTGTCGACTTTGGGCTTCAATGAGCAGAGGCCATTGGAAAGTTTTTCGGGCAACATGGGAATCACGTGGCCCGGAAAATAGACAGAGGTCGCTCGCGTAATAGCTTCTTCATCTAGCGCGCTCCCGATCTTCACGTAGTGTGAGACATCGGCGATCGCAACGAAGAGTGTCCAGCCACCCCCTTTATGCTGCCGCGCAAACACCGCATCATCGAAATCTTTCGCGTCTTCGCCATCTATGGTAACGAATGGGATGTCACGCAAATCGGCGCGCCCCTGAAGATCAGCCTCGCCGACCTCTTCCGAAAAACGGTAGGTTTCTTTCTCTACAGAGGAAGGCCAGACATGGGGAATATCGTGACTGCGCACAGCTACTTCTATTTCTAAACCGGGAGTCGTACTGTCGCCGAGAACCTCGACAATTTTCGCGACCGCTTTGCGTCGCTTGCTAGGATATTCGGTAATTTCCGCGACGACGAACTGACCATCTTCTGCGCTGCCCGCATTCTGATCTGGAATCAAAATCTCATGGCTCACTCGTTTGCTATCGGGAACCAGAATGCCGAATCCATCTTCACGGTAGTAGCGACCAACTATCTGCTCGAAGCGGCGCTTGAGTATCTCGACGACCATGCCTTCGCGCCGGCCACGATTATCGAACCCGGAATGCCGCGCAAGCACCTCATCGCCATCGAATAATTTCTCCATCTCACGCGTACCGAGGAACATGTCACCGGAGCCATCTTCAGGAATAAAGAATCCATAGCCGTCTTTGTTTCCCTGGATACGACCCTTGAGCAGATCCATATGCGCAGCCAAGCCGAATAGGCCTCGCCGATTGCTGATGATCTGACCATCACGACTCATCGCGATCAGTCGCCGACGTAACGCCTCGATCTGCTCCTCGGAAGTTAATTTCATCTGCTCACAAAGCGCCAGATGGCCGATTGGCTCACCTATCTGCTCTAACAGCTGAAGAATAAATTCCCGGCTGGGAATGGGATTGGCGTAGTTTTCAGCCTCACGCTGCGCGTGGGGATCTTTAGATTTTGGGGTTTTAGACATTAAGGAAGGATACTAGAAATAAGAAAGAATCATTATACACCTAGCGATCTGCAAAGTATGTGACAACAGTCACTAGGGACAGGGGAAACCATGGTACTGACAGGCTCGATGGCTCTAGATAGAGTTGCGCTCCGGTCGAAATAAGGCCGAATCCATCTAAGAATATGCCCAAGTGGTGGAATTGATAGACACGCTAGCTTCAGGTGCTAGTGATCGCAAGGTCGTGGGGGCTCACTATATGCGTAGGATTTTTTGGACGCCCGCTTTACAGGGCGCCCCACAGGGTTGAAATGGCCCTAAGGCTCGCCATCATCCATACTATAGCGAAGCCACTTTACTACTAGCCAAAAAATTAAATCTACTCCCTTTTATCACATTGACAGACCCAATGGCTCTCGTTAAAGTTGCGCTCCGGCCATTTCGAGACCGGACCCATCTAAGAATATGCCCAGGTGGTGGAATTGGTAGACACGCTAGCTTCAGGTGCTAGTGATCGCAAGGTCGTGGAGGTTCAAGTCCTCTTCTGGGCACCAATCTATAGTCCGAATCAAGCCACTCCACTGCATGCTCGGTTAAGACATCGGTGATATACGTAGCCTCGTCATAGGTCGTGTGTTCGCCATTGATATTAAGTGTAGCGCCGTAATAGACACCTTGTCCTCGAAAACTTTCCCAGTGATCAAATCCCGGCTGTGGCTCGTCACTGTGATTCCCCATATGCCACTTTCCGAAATAGCTGGTCTGATAACCTGAGTTTTGCAGATACTCCGGAAAAAAGGTGAGATTGCCAGGATCTGGCGACGCGTTGTCGATTACCGTGTGAGTGTGCGAGTAAAGGCCAGTTAGAATCGACGCGCGGGAAGGCGAGCATAGCGAAGTGGTAACATAAGTGTTTGGAAAATAGGCTCCCTCACTGGCTAGCCTGTCCAGATTTGGTGTTTCAAGCCAGGCTACTTTGTCTGTAAAGCCCATAAAGTCAAAGCGATGATCGTCAGTAAGAATGAAAATGACATTCTGTATTCATCATCTGTAAAATTGTTTCTTCTACTGTTATCTAAATTTGTTTCTGGTGTAATTCTCTCAAAATCAAAACTATCAAAGTGTATGTACCCTTCTTTCCATAACCACTTGATAAGTGCATTAATACTCGCTTGTTCATTTAGTAATGTTGCATTAGCAACTGTATTTCTTGTTTGAGACTTTCTTGTTGAGTGGTATTTCTTCATTGATTTACGTGATAAATCAGTAAGTACAGTATCTTTGTGTGCAAACTTCGAAAAGTGCTTTAGTTGAGAAGTGATAGTGCTAAATCTACCTGCTGTAATGTATCCATTACCAACATCATTTCTTCTATATTCCATGTACATCTCAATTGCTGATTTGTATTACTCGACAGTAAATAATATAACCAGATTTCTTGGGTGTTTTCATAAGTAAATATTTTTACATTAATCTATATGAATGATTTTTTGATATGTATTGCCACGATTATCCCGCAGAACTATTGCTTCTCCATTTGCTGGAACC
>Ga0308012_10000373_pt1 | contig 28122 bp, 26 predicted proteins | sample Neamet179_FD_203133 | JGI IMG/M metagenome (GOLD analysis project Ga0308012, IMG submission 203133) | Marine microbial communities from water near the shore, Antarctic Ocean - #179 | ecosystem: Environmental > Aquatic > Marine > Unclassified | place: Southern Ocean | collected 2014-07-25 | reverse complement strand
TAATAGTTCAACGTCTGTAAAGTCGACTTCCTTTGCTTCTTGTTCAGTAATAATACCTTCTTCGCTGTACATTTGTTCTTTAGGTTCACATACCGTTTGCAATAATCTTTCTAATGACTTGTTTTCTTTATGCGCGACTGGCTTAATAAACTCTTTTTTAACAACATGCTGGCGTGATAATTCATTTGCAGGAGCAACTTCTGGCTCTGTTAATAACTCTGACAAATAGGTTTTCATCACACCTTTACTAGCGGTTAACGATTTACTCATCTAGCGTTCAACCTCATTATTTTTTCAATTTCTGCTTGATTAAAAAACTCAAAAGACTTTTGTAAGCTAACGTTCCTCTAGAGCTAGGAGCATAATCTGAAGGCACTTGTTGGGCCGAACTCGCATTTCTCAAGTTGGTATCAACGGGAATTACACCTGGCCATATTTTATCAGTATAGACTTCCTGTAGCTTTTTAAAGGCTAATATAGAGGCTTTTGTTCTTTTATCAAACATAGTGGGTACTATTGTATAATTAAATTGCTCAATTTGTTCACCTTGCATTATTTCCATCGTTTTAATCATACGATCTAGTCCTTTAAGTGCAAGGAACTCTGTTTGAACAGGAATAACTATACGATCAGCTGCAGCTAAAGCATTTACCATTAGCACACCGAGTACTGGCGGACAATCTATCAAAATATAATCATAACAATCAGCTACTTTTTGCACTGCCTTTTTAAGGACTAAACCCATACCGCCTTTAGTACCCATAGAGCGATCTAGTGTTGCTAGCCCCATGGTAGCTGGTAATATATCAATATTTTTATATTGAGTCGGACATAACGTCTGTAAAATTTGTTCTTTGGATGATTCTTGGGTAAATAATTCATACACACTAAGATCTAAATCTTCTGACTCAATGCCAAAATAGTAACTTAATGATGCATGAGGGTCAGTATCTACTAATAGTACTCTATACCCCTGCTCAGCAAGTATGCCAGCAAGCGAAATAGTTGTAGTGGTTTTACCAACACCACCTTTTTGATTTGCCACTGTCCACACTATCAAGAGCGCTACTCACTTAGGTTGTTTTTACATTATTAGTTATTAAAAAGTGGTTTACTGACTATCACTCTCTTAATTTTTTGAGGTCTGACTTTGAGATATATCAACATTTTCTTTAGTCTCATCTCGAGTCGTAATACGAATACCTCCATTATTTAATCGAATCACTTTTATCTTATTTAACTCATCAGTGTTTTCTTCATTCATCGTTTTAATTTGTGTAATAATTTCTACATCTTTCAAATCAATTGTTGGTGTTTTAAGTAAGTTTTTAGTTTCCAAACCATATTTAGAAATAGCGACAACCACTTTTCTATTTTTAGCTCTACCTTGTTCGGTTAAATTATCTTGACTTGGATAATATTGACCATAACCTTCAATAGCCATTCGTGCAGGGTTTAAACCCAACGTTTCTAATACTCTCAATATTGCAGTAGCTCGAAAAACTGACAATTCCCAATTTGACGAATAAATTTCATTATTTATAGCTTGGTTATCAGTATAACCTCGGACCCTAATAAAGTTACTCGACTGCCCAATGACATCATAAATGATCGATATAATTGCTTCTGCGGAGTTTGTTGCAGAAGATGAACCACTAGGAAATAATAAACTACTATTTAATTCTATCTCTAACCAATCACCATCTATTTGTAATTGAGCAAAACCTGACTCAACCAATTCATATAGAGCTGTATGTAACTGTTTCTCCAATGAGGTAAGGTTGTTTCCTACTTGTGCATCTGAGATATTAGATAGATTTTTTTCATTATCCAACAGTTCAGGTCCTGCTACTTCGAGTAAACCATTACCGTACAATTTTTTATTCGTTTTAGCTGTATTAACTAATAAAATACTATCGCCATGACCACGATTTTTAGTCTTATCTTCATAAGCTTGGAATACACGTCCAAAAGATTCGGTAATACTTTCGAAAGGCTTTTCATTTACCATTGCCATTGCATATAAAACAACGAACAACGCAAACATTAACGTCATATAATCGGCATAAGAGACTAACCAACGATGAACGTTTTCATGCTCTATTTCGTGCCTTCTTTTACGTTGTCGGTTCACTGTTCTAGCCTGAATGCCGAGAGTTTATTTTCAATTGCATGAGGATTTTCAGCATGAGCAATAGAGACTAATCCTTCACAAACCATTTCTCGGTACATTGTTTGTTGATGTACGATTGCTCTAATTTTATTTGCTACAGGTAAATATAAAAGGTTTGCAAAACCTACACCGTAAATAGTAGCTATAAAAGCCGTAGCTATACCCTGTCCTAACAACGCAGGCTCAGTTAAGTTACTCATTGCATGAATTAAACCTAGAACAGCACCTAAAATACCAATCGTTGGACTATAGCCCCCCATAGCCTCATAAACGTTAGCTGAACGTAAATTATGCTCTCGATAAAGGTCTAGATCTAACTCTAATGTGACACGAAGATTATCTAGTTCCACACCATCGACTAATAGGTTTAAACCTTTTTGAGTAAAACTATCTTCAATTTCTAAAGCGGTATCTTCTAAAGCAAGATAACCCGATTCTCTGGCCTGAGTAGCCCAGTGCACAATTTCAGTAATACCACGTTCCATATCATATTTTGGTGGATAAAATACCCACTTTAATAATGATATAGCATGCTTAAACTGCACCATTGAAGATTGCAGCATAACGGCACCTAAAGTCCCTCCAAAAACGATAATAAAAGCAGGTAGCTCAAATAAAGCAGAAAGGTGGCCGCCATCAAGACTAAAACCTATATAAATAGCTAAAATAGCAGTTAAGAGTCCCGCAAGACTCAACTTATCCACGAGAAACTTCCTTAGTCATTGCTGCAGCTACAGCGTCTAAAGGAAGTGATAAATCGGATAAACCGGCTTTATCGATAGCTTGAGGCATACCATATACAACGCAAGACTCTTCATCTTGAGACCAAATAGTAGCCCCTTTTGCTTTTAACATTCTAGAGCCTTCTTTTCCATCAGAGCCCATTCCCGTTAATATGACTCCAAGAACTTTGCCTCCAAATGTCTTTGCGGCTGAGCCAAAACTTATGTCAACACTAGGTTTAAAAGTGATTTTAGGAGAATCATCATCTAAAATCTTAATTTTACCCATATTTTCACTACCAGTGATGATCATTTGACGTCCACCAGGAGCTAAATAGGCATGTCCTGGTTTTAACGCATCACCGTCTGCCGCCTCTTTAATGGATATTTTGCACATACCGTTAAGTCTGCTTGCAAATGCTGCCGTAAATGCTGCAGGCATATGCTGCACAATAATAATAGGTAAAGGAAAGTCCTGCCCTAATTGAATCAATATCTTTTGTAGTGCTACAGGCCCACCTGTTGAGGTACCAATAGCCATAAGTTTATATTCTTTACCCGAGCTTCGAGCCAGTCCGCTTTTTGCTTTGGGAATAGGAGAGTGAATAGTTGACGGGGTAATAGGGTTTTTAGCTTGTCTTTCTTTATGTAATGCAGAAACTGATGATCCAACACTAACCGTAGGTCTTGCTTGCTGTAGCCCAGGTTTACGAGCTATTTCAACAACACGTTGCCTCAATAAGCTACCCGCTTCATCACTACTCTTTGCAATTTCACTGAATTTTTTAGGAAGAAAATCTATTGCACCAGCTTCAAGTGCTTCTATTGTTGCTTTTGCACCTTGATGCGTTAAAGATGAAAACATCAATATTGCCGTAGGTGATTTCGCCATAATTTTTTTTACGGCATCAATACCATTTAATACCGGCATTTCAATATCCATAGTGATAACGTCAGGCTTTAGCGACATTGCTTTTTCAACCGCTTCTTGCCCATTAACTGCTACGTCAATTACCTCTAATTTAGGATCTTTATTAAGAATATCCGTGACTCGACGTCTAAAAAAGCTCGAGTCATCGACAACAAGTACCTTATAGGTCATTTATCCTCTCTAATAACACTTAAACCACGCTATAAAGACACTTTGAATTACACAAAGTATTACTATTACAAATAACTAACTGCGTAATTTTGCATTAACTGGTAACTTTTTCGCGTAATATTTCAACATATTAGCTATATCTAAAATGAGTGCAATACCACCATCACTAGTAATCGTAGCACCCGCCATTCCTGGTGTTCCATGAAGTAATCTATCAAGTGGTTTTATGACAACTTCTTCTTGTCCAATTAAACTATCAACAACAAATCCAACTTGTTGATTACCTAATTGCACTATGACTACATGACCTTTATCACGAGATTTTTTAACAAAATCACGTACTAACCACTGATCTAAATAAAACAGTGGTATGGCTTTTTCTCGAACAATTATAGTCAACTGTCCATCGACACTGTTTGTATTCGATAAATCAAGATGGAATATTTCATTAACTGACGCGAGTGGTAAAGCAAATGTTTGCTTTCCAACAACAACCATTAATGTGGGAAGTATAGCTAAAGTTAATGGTACTTTGATCTCGAGTATCGTGCCTACACCTAACTCAGAATCAATATTTACAGTACCGTTAAGCTGGGTAATTTTAGTTTTAACTACATCCATGCCTACACCGCGTCCTGAAACTTCTGAAATTTCAGTTTTGGTAGAAAAACCCGGTGCAAAAATCAGACTATATGCTTCTTTATCTGGCATACGGGCTGCTGACTCAGCATCGAGTACACCACGTTCAATAGCAATGCTTTTTAATTTTTCAGCATCCATACCTGCACCATCATCTTTAATGGTTAACAGTATATGGTCACCTTCTTGAGAGGCAGAAAGAAGGACAGTACCTTCCCTTTGTTTACCCATAGCTTCTCGAACATCTGGTGCTTCTATGCCGTGATCAACCGAGTTTCTGACTAAATGCACAAGGGGATCCGCAAGAGCCTCAACTAAGTTTTTATCTAAATCAGTCTCTTCACCTTTTAAAACTAATGAAATCTCTTTGTTTAAACTACGTGCTAAATCACGGACTACTCTAGGGAAGCGGCCAAATACTTTTTTAATTGGCTGCATGCGGGTTTGCATAACCGCACCTTGAAGGTCTGTAGTTACTGAATCTAAATTAGTAACTGCTTTATTCAAGTCTTCATCGTCTGATATAAGCCCTAAACTTGTTAAGCGGTTTCTTACTAAAACCAACTCACCGACCATATTCATTATTTGGTCGAGTCGTTTAGTATCCACTCGGACTGTAGTTTCACCTTGAGGAGCGGATGGAGCCGCAGCCTTTTTAGCAGTTTCTTTCGCTGGTGCTGCTTTTTTAGGTACTGCCGCTGGCTGAGCTGGTGTGACTTTTCCAGCTGCAACATTCGTTTGAGGTACAGGAGTACTAATAGGTGTTACTTTTTCAGGAACTACAGGTGCTGGAGTTACATTTTCATTAGATGGAGTATCTCCAGCTTTAGGTGCATTACCTTTACCATGAAGTTCATCTAAAAGTTTTTCAAATTCTAAATCATCAATATCTTCACTTGAACTTGCAATATCACTACTAGATGTATCTGGTGAATCAGCAGAAAAGGCACCTTGCCCATGTAACTCATCTAGTAACGATTCAAATTCATCATCTGAAATTTCATCGCTCGAACCATCAGCGGTTGGTGGCGTTGGAGGAGTGGGAGCTGGCTCACTAACACTAGGTGTTGATGAGGCGTTTCCAGAGCCATGTAATTCATCGAGGAGTTTTTCAAAATCATCTTCACTCATTTCGTCACTTGAGTTTGATTCTTCATTACTGGTAACTGGGATATCAGCAGGCTTTTCAGCTACTGCAACAACAGCTGGACTTGCGCCTTCTGGTTTACTAAGTCGGTCAAGTTCTGCTAACAAATTGGCATCGGCTGGAACAAGTGATTCTTTATTTTGAACCAGGACAAACATATCATTAACAGTGTCTAGTGCTGATAAAATAGTATCCATAAGTTCAGCATTTACTGAGCGTTTTCCTGTGCGCAGTAAATCGAATATATTTTCTGCACCGTGGCAAACATCAACTAAATGACCTAGAGCTAAAAAACCAGCCCCACCCTTAACAGTATGGAAGCCTCGGAAAATTGAATTCAATAACTCAGCATTATCTACATCGTTTTCGAGTTCAACTAGCTCCTCTGAAAGCGATTCTAATATTTCACCCGCTTCTACTAAAAAGTCTTGTAAAATTTCTTCATCTGCTTCAAAAGACATGCAGCAACTCCCCTTAAAATCCTAAACTTGATAAAAGATCATCGACATCATCTTGATCTTCTACTACATCATCTCTTTTTTCTGTATTAACTATTGGTCCTTCAACAAGGTTTTCACCTACTCTAGGAAGTATTTTCTCTTCTGTAGATTCTTCTGAGAGACCAAAAGCTGTAAGCATATTTATTAAGCTTTCTTCAACTTCTATTACTAAATCTATTACCTTACGTATTACTTGCCCGGTTAAATCTTGAAAGTCTTGGGCCATTAATACATCAGTCATTAAATCATGAATATGCCGAGTTTCTTTACCCGTATTTTTTAGTAAAGTATCAATATCAAGACATAATGATTTAAATTCTTTTAAGTCTAAATCATTATTCATCAATTTTGTCCATGAAGGGTTCACAGCCTCTACTTGCTCTGCAATCGTATCTACAACAGGAAAAATTGCTTCTACTGCATCCATGGTTTTATTCGCAGCTTCTTCGGTTCTCGTTATGACATAATTCAACCGCTCTTTCGCATCGGGAATATCCGCCTTTGCTAGATCATTTAACTTTGAATCTACTTGGAAATTCGTTAAAGAATCGTGAAGCTGTCGTGTCAACTTACCAATTTCGGCAAAAAGCTCTGAATTAATTGGGCTTTGAATCTCTGCAAAAACAGCATCTGCTTCATCTTGCTGACCTGACTCTAAAAGCTCAACCAAAGATTTTGCCTGTTCTAATGAGATCCGACCCGTCATAGGTATACTCATGCAAAGTCCTTAATACAATAGTTATTCAAACCGTATTTTAGCTGCATACAATGTATCAACTAAAATATGCACATTAAGCTAAGCGTTCAAAAATTTTGTCTAACTTAGTTTTTAATGTTCCGGCTGTAAAAGGCTTAACAATATACCCATTAACACCTGCTTGAGCGGCCATCACAATTTGCTCTTTTTTAGCTTCTGCTGTAATGAGTAATACTGGGATGTGGGATAGACTTGCATCAGCTCGAATAGCTTTAAGCAAATCGATACCTTGCATACCAGGCATATTCCAGTCAGTTACAACAAAATCAAAATCACCACCTTGAAGCATAGGTAACGCAGTACTGCCATCATCTGCTTCTTGAATGTTGGTAAACCCCAAATCGCGTAACAAGTTTTTTACTATACGTCTCATTGTTGAAAAATCATCTACAACAAGCACTTTCATATTTTTATCCAAGGCACCCTCCGGCGAAACATTCAAAATAAATTAGTTTTCTATGTGTTATTTTTACCTAACAAGGTATGTACTTCTTTTACCATTAACTTCTGTTATCTATCACTTAATAACTTATTATGTGTCAAGTCTAGCTAACTTTGCCAAGATTGCATGCGAGATTTAAGTCTATGCATTGCTTGACTATGAATTTGACTAACTCTTGACTCACTTACGTCAAGTACTTGACCTATTTCTCTTAAGTTAAGCTCTTCATCGTAATACAAAGACAGCACTAAAGCTTCTTTCTCTGGTAACGATTTAATGCACTCAGCCAGACCTTTTTTAAATGCACCCTGCTCAATACTTCGATAAGGGTCATTACCAAGGTAATCATCACCTAATTTAATAGCATCTTCATTGACACCTAAATCATCGATACCCAGTATTTTCCCTGAACTGACTTCACTTAATATATGATGGTATTGATTTAACGAAATATCAAGTTTTTCAGCAACTTCTATATCAGAAACATCTCGACCTAACTTTGACTCGAGTTGTTTAATAGCTTCACTAACCATTCTGCTGTTTTTATGAACAGAACGTGGTGTCCAATCACCTCTACGCATTTCATCAAGCATTGCACCTCGAATGCGAATTCCTGCAAATGTTTCAAAGCTTGCGCCCTTAGTATTATCAAAGTTGTTAGCTGCTTCAAATAAGCCAATCATTCCTGATTGGATTAAATCATCGACTAAAACGCTCGCTGGCAACCTTGCTAATAAATGAAAAGCAATGCGCTTGACTAAAACAGTATGCTGTTCAAGCAAGGCTGTTTTATCTATTTGACTATTATAGCTATTCGCTTTTACCACGTATTCTCGCTCTCATTAAAAGTATGCTTAATTATTTCTCTAGTTTGATAATAATTGCTCAATAAAGAATTCTAAGTGTCCAGAAGCTTGCTTAGGAATAGGCCATTCACTCACTTTTTTCGCTAAAGCGACATAAGCTATCGCCGCTGGGGATTGTGGATAAGCCTCCACAATAACTTGTTGCTTGCGTACTGACTTTCTCATGTTTTCATCGAATGGAATGACACCAACTAATTCTATTGCTACATCCAGAAACCTATCTGTTACTTTGGTTAGCTTTGCAAAGAGTTGTTGCCCTTCTTTAGGGTTACGAACCATATTAGCAACGACTTTAAATTTAAATACACCGTGGTCACGGCTGAGTAATTTCATTAATGCATAACAATCAGTTATTGAAGTAGGTTCATCACAAACTACTAACATGACATCCTGAGCTGCACGTGTAAAACTTAAGACCATATCTGAAATGCCTGCAGCTGTATCAACTATCAGTACATCAAAAGGTGTCTTTAATTCACTAAAAGCTCGAATAAGTCCCGCATGTTCTGATGGTGTTAAATCCACCATAGATTGCGAACCTGATGTTGCAGGAATAATTTTAATACCTGCCGGACCGTCAATAATAATATCATCAAGCTCACATTCACCTGATAATACATGTGATAAATTACGCTTCACTCTTAAACCTAGCATTACATCGACATTAGCAAGGCCTAAATCGGCATCAAGTACCAATACTCTTTTACCTTGTTGTCCTAGAGCAATAGCAACATTGAGTGAGGTATTCGTTTTACCGACACCCCCCTTTCCTCCTGATACAGCTACTACTTTAACTTGTTGAAGTTCTTTCATTTTTCTTAGGCCACTCGCTTGATCTATCATTTAATGAATACTTCTATTTACGATCTATTTACGATCTGTTTGGCTAAAAATTAGTGCTTATGCTATTGCGGCTGGTGCAACTGGCATTTGCCGAAATACACTAACATTGTTGTTAACTGACTTAGTTGCCATCTTATCTGCAAGAGTAACCAATTTTTCAGCATTTGCAACTTTAATATCTTCTGGAACTCTTTGTCCATCAGTAAGATACCCTATTGGTAAACCATTTTGAATCGATGTAGTAATTATTTCACCAATACTGATACTTTCATCAAGTTTAGTATATATACAGCCAGATAATGGTACTTTTTTAAATCTGTCTACATTTTCTTGCATAACGCCTTGTTGGGAGTTAGCCGCTAACACTAAATAGTTACGGATTCTTACTCTAGAATTAGAAATTAAAGCGGTTAAATGTTCAGCTAAACGCATGTCGCGCTGTCCCATTCCTGCAGTATCAATTAATATTAATTTCTTTTTAGAATATTGTTGTAATAACGTATCTAACGCTTGACTATCTTTCGCTAAACTCACCTGACAACCGATAATTTTTCCATATGTTGCTAATTGCTCAAAACCTGCAATACGAAAAGTATCCGTAGAAATAAGAGCCACTTGGTCGTTCCCATGTACTTGAGCAAAGCCTGCAGCAAGTTTCGCTATCGTTGTTGTTTTCCCTACCCCTGTAGGACCAACTAATGCAACAACACCTCCACGATTAATAATATCATTTTGTGTTGTATTTATTTGTTTGGCAATAAGTTGTGTTGCCTGTGACCAGGCTTCTTTTTCATGTGACTGCTCAGGAACATAACCTGCGATTTGATCTGCTATTTGTTCATTTAACCCCAAAGAAAGTAAACGATTTACAAGTACTGCTCGTTGAGGGTCTTTTTGTGCCATATCCTGCCACATTAAACCAGAGACTTGATGTTCGAGTAATGAACGAATAGAAGCCATTTCTTGTTGCATTCTAGTTAGCTCTTGTGAAGACACATTTAAATCATTTCGAGTACCAAGGTTTACAGAATTATTCGCATTGCTTGAATCGATAGAAAGTGGACTTGAAGACGTATGTGCCGATACATTAGCCGTTATATTGTCATCACCATTTTGATCATAGTCTAAAGTAGATGTTTGTTGGTATGATTGCTCAGACGAAGATTCATTAGCATTAGGTTGACGAAGACGGTCGGTAAAATCCTTAAGCTGTTGCTCAATAGCTCCTTCGTCAAGCACATCAGGTATTTTAACTTGTTGCTGTGCTGGATAATGAGGATTGGGTTGCTGCACTTGACGGCTAAGTAATGCAGACAAACTATCTGCAGGTGCATTATTACTTACGGATTCACTAACCGAAATAGGTTTAACCCTATTATGCTCCGATAAACTAGTTTGTTCTGGTGCTTTTTGACCAAAATCAACAACATCATTACTTACTTCTCTTACATTCGAAGGCTCTTCCCTCTCTTCAGTATTTGTTACCGTACTGGCGGAGGATTTCGCAGGAGGAACCGCTTGGTTGTAATCAACAGCAGCCATTAACTCCACACCTTCTGGAATTTTTTTATTGGACATAATAACCGCATCAACGCCAAGTTCTTCTTTTATTTGTGTTAATGCTGTGCGCATATCTTTGGCAACAAAACGTTTAATTTTCATATCCAACCTCTATAATTCAATCTAAGTAAAAACTACATACCACTTACTTTTAACTAATGATTACTGCGCTTTATTGTGTTTTATTGACCAATAGCACTAACAATCTTAATTTGTTTATCATCGGGTATTTCTTGGTAAGAAATAACACGTAAGCTCGGAATTGTATATTTAACAAACTTTGCCAAAACGTGACGTAAAATACCTGATGTTAAAAGTATTGGTGTGTCACCAGCCATTTCTTGCTGATTAGCTCCTTCAGTCAATGATTTTTGTAATCGTTCCGCTAAACCCGGTTCAATACCTGCGCCATCATCTCCTGCCATCTGCATTGATTGATGCAACATCTGTTCCAATTCTGGAGCCAAAGTTATGACGGGTACTTCTTGAGCCCCCCCTACAAGGTCTTGAACGATAAATTTTCTTAAACTAATCCGTACAGCAGCAGTAAGTACCTCTGCATCTTGGCTCTTAGGGCCATACTCAACAAGTGTTTGTACAATAGAACGCATATCTCTAACAGCAACACCTTCATTCATTAAGCTTTGTAATACCTTAACAACTGTACCTAAGGTTAAGGTATCAGGAACAAAGCCTTCAACCAGTTTAGGATAGTTTTTAGCCAGTAAATCTAAGAGATTTTGAACCTCTTCATGGCCCAATAACTGAGCGGCATTGTTTGTTAATATTTGGCTTAAATGTGTAGCTAAAACTGTTGCAGAATCAACAACGGTATAACCTAACGTTTGTGCTTGATCGCGTTGATTTTGATTAATCCAAGTTGCTTCGAGTCCAAAGGCAGGGTCTTTAGTCGCAACCCCTTCAAGTGGGCCAAATACTTGCCCTGGATTAATAGCTAACTCTTGATCATGACGAATTTGTGCTGTGCCAACAACTACGCCCATTAACGATATTTGATAGCTATTAGGGTCTAAATCTAAGTTATCGCGAATATGAACCGCGGGGACTAAAAAGCCAAATTCTTGTGATAATTTTTTACGTACACCTTTAATTCTGCTTAGTAGCTCACCACCTTGCGCTTTATCAACTAAGGGAATTAAACGATAACCAATTTCTAAACCAATTACGTCTACGTGATTGACATCATCCCAATCTAAGTCTTTTACCTCATCTTCTTTTTGCTGATGTTGAACTTGCTCTTCTTGCGCTAACTGCGCTAATTCAGTAGTTTTATTCACTTTGTTTCTTGCTGTTATAAAAGCAGTGCCTGCAATAAGGACAGCAAAAAATATAAATACAAAGTGTGGCATACCCGGAATAACGCCCATAATAAACATTACACCGGCTGCTATATAGAGTGATTTTTCTTTACCTAATTGGCTACTAATTTGTTCGCCCATATCTTCAGACGTATTTTGGCGTGTTACAACGATCGCTGTACCAATAGATAACAGTAACCCAGGTATTTGAGCTACAAGTCCATCACCAATAGTCAATAAGGTATAAATTTCTACCGCTGTATTAAATGTTAAATCATGCTGAACCATACCAATTATTAGTCCACCTACAATATTGATGAATAAAATTAATATACCCGCAATCGCATCACCTTTTACAAATTTACTCGCACCATCCATAGAGCCATAAAAATCGGCTTCGTTGGTCACTTCTGTTCTTCTATCTTTTGCTTGCTCTTGGGTAATGAAGCCCGCATTTAAATCAGCATCGATTGCCATTTGTTTACCTGGCATTGCATCTAAAGTAAAACGTGCCGTTACTTCTGCAATTCGACCAGCACCTTTGGTTACAACAACAAAATTAATGATGATCAGAATAAGGAAAACAACTAAGCCGACTGCGTAGTTTCCGCCGATAACAACAGAGCCAAAGGCTTCAATCACCTTACCTGCAGCTTCTGGTCCTTCATGACCTTCAAGCAATACAACACGAGTACTGGCAACGTTTAAGGCCAACCTTAAGATAGTAGCAACAAGTAAAACAGCAGGAAAAGAGCCAAAATCAAGGGGTTTTAAGGTGTATACGGTAATAAGTAGAACAACAAGGGCAAGGGCTATATTAAAAGAGAATAAAATATCTAATAACCATGCTGGCATAGGTAATATAATCATACCTAAAGCAGCCATCACCAATATTGGCGTACCTAAGCCACTCAAGTGACGTAATTTAGATTTGTCTAATTGATTAAAATAAGCGACTAGTTGCATTATTACTTCATGATGTTTTTTTGACAGTACCCATGATTTTGCAATTCTCATACCAAAATAACATTCAAGAGTGGAATATAAATACTCTCAAATCCAATAAGGATAAGTCGTTTTTATTTAACTTGAACTATGAACTATGAACTATGAACTATGAATAATGAATTATGAATTATTAATATTTAAATTCATCGGGAATAGGAAGATTTTTAGCTACTGCTGTAGGTTTTTTGGCGTTACCTTTTTTATGTTCATTTAATTGAAATATAAACGCGAGTACTTGCGCTACTGCGGCAAACAACTCTTCAGGAATATCATCTCCTACTTCTGCTGTATAATATAAAGATCGGGCTAAAGCAGGTGATTGAACAATTTCAACTTGATGTTCTTTGGCGATAGTACGGATATGCAACGCCATTTCATCAACGCCTTTTGCAACCATTACTGGCGCTCCGCCAACAGCTGCATCGTACTTAAGCGCTATTGAAAAGTGTGTTGGGTTAGTAATAACTACATCAGATTCTGGTACATCTTGCATCATACGCCGTTGTGACATCTCGTATTGTGTTCTACGTATACGCTGTTTTATTTCAGGGCTACCTTCGCTTCCTTTATGTTCATCCTTAATTTCCTGCTTGGTCATTTTTAATTGTTTATTGTGATTCCACACTTGATAAGGCGCATCAATAACAACGATAATGCCTATCGATAAAGCCAAAACCAAAAACATCCACAATAACATCGTCACTGCATGTTCAAAGTTAGTCGGCATAGTCTCTCGACTTAATCCTAAAATTTCCTCAAATAGACCACTAAGCAGTAAAAATGCCACAATAAAAACCACAAAAAACTTTAACACTGACTTTAAAAGCTCTACAGCAGCCTGTACACCAAACATTCTTTTAAAGCCTGCCATTGGTGATAACTTGCTTGCTTTTGGCGCCATAGCTTCCCAAGAGAAACTCATGCCACCAAGCATGGTATTACCTACGAATGCGGCCAACATAACGATAAAAAAGATCCAAAGTAATGGTGTCACTATTTGATAAACACCGTCATTTATTACTTTAAACAGTGCATTTACATCCATCGCTTCTTGACGGTTTATACTAAACAAATGGCTCATCATGTCAGCCATTGCATTAGCTAAAGTTTTCCCCATTAATAACATCGCACAAGCGGCTCCAACGAGAACAAAAAAAGTGCCTAAATCCTTAGAACGAGCAATTTGACCTTTTTTTCTAGCATCGGACAGTTTTTTCGCTGTGGGTTCTTCGGTTTTTTCACCTGTATCAGATTCAGCCATCTAGGTAGCCTGACAATCAATAAGGTAGCAACTAAAATCAAGAGCTCGTTGCCACTGCAATTCAAAATGCGTAAAGAAGTTACCAAAGGTTAGCCACATAATAAGTAGACCTGCCATCATGGTGATAGGAAAACCAATGGCAAATATATTTAGTTGTGGAGCTGCTCGAGTCATAATTCCAAAAGAAAAATTGATTAATAACATCGCTGTTATTGGCGCTAAAGCAAGTGACAAAGCGGTCGCAAACATCCAACCTCCCCACTCAACCACTTCAAGATATTTAATGCTCGATAAATGTTCTGTAGGAATAGGTAACGTATCAAAGCTCGCTACAACAAATTGTAAGTAAGCAAGATGCCCATCCATTACCCAAAAGAGTAATGACGATAATATTAAAAAGAATTGCCCGATAGCAGGAACGTTCATACCACTTGCTGGATCAACTAAAGAAGCGAAACCAAGCCCCGATTGCATAGCAATAATTTGTCCTGCAAGAGTGAAGGTATTAACAACCATAATAGTTATAAAGCCAAGCATAATTCCAATAATCATTTGCTGGCCTAATAAAATAGCGGTCGTAAGGGACACTAGATTATCGACACTGCTTGGAGGGATTGCCGGCATAACAGCAATAGTAATACTGATGCATAAAAAAACTTTTACTCGACCGGGAATAGTCTTTGAACTGAAGCCTATCATTGTCATGATCAGGGCAGATATACGACTAAAGGGTAAAATAAAATCTGCCATATATTGATTAATAACAGATTCGGTAAACTCCATGACTATAGTCCGATAGCAATTATGTTAAATGAACGTTTAGATGATAAGTTGAAGGCATCGTTACAGGTATAATTAAAGCTATAATTAAAGCTATAATTAAAGGTATTGTTGAACACACAGTTAAAGATAATCATTAAATAATCACACTAGGAATGCTAGTAATTAGCCGGATAGTAAAATCCATAACTTTTTGTACTAACCAATGTCCACCAAGTATCAGAGCAAGTAAGGTAACAATTAATCGAGGTAAAAAACTTAAGGTTTGTTCATTAATTGAAGTGGCGGCCTGAAAAACAGCGACCATTAAACCCACAGCTAAACTCGGCAGGATAATAGCGCAAACTAAGATTATCACTAGTAATAATGCATCTCCTAGCATATCTATGTAGACTTCTGGACCCATAAGTTACTCTCTTTTACTTACCTGACACGATTAACTAAAAAGTAGTTATTTAAATTAAAAGGATAAAAATAACGATATCCAATTAGGTATAAATTAGATGTTAAAATACTTCGCTAAGTCCCCATGCCATAACTTGTAGCTATAGTACCTATTACTAGGTTCCAACCATCAACTAAAACGAATAACATCAATTTAAATGGCAGAGATACAATCATGGGTGAAAGCATCATCATACCCATTGCCATCAAAATACTCGCAACCACTAAATCAATAATTAAGAAAGGGATGAATAATATAAAACCTATTTGAAAAGCCGTTTTTAATTCACTGATAATAAAAGCGGGTATAATAACTGTCATGGGTAAATCTGTTGGTTGAGCTACAGGACCAACACCAGCCATTGCCGCTAGGGTATCCAGGTCTTTAACGCGTGTTTGCTCCAACATAAAAGCACGTAGTGGAACGATGCCAAGATTAACAGCCTCTGTAGACGTTAACTGTTCCGATATGTAGGGTTGAATCGCTGTTTTATCTATTTGATTATAAACGGGTGTCATAATAAACAGCGTCATGAAAAGCGTTAACCCAATGATTACTTGATTAGAGGGTGTTTGTTGAAGGCCAAAAGCTTGGCGTAAAATAGCCATTACAACAACAATTCGGGTAAATGACGTCATCATTATGACAGCTGCTGGAATAAAACTCAGCGCGGTCATAAAAATCAATATTTGTAAATTTACCGAATACTCCTGAGATCCATCAGGGTTAGTGGTAAGTTTTAATGCGGATAACGATAAATCTTCGGCAGAAGCGCCGAAACTTAAACCGAATAAAGACAAAGCAATGATTATAATGAACGAAGTACTTTTCATGGTTCCCTGATATTCCCTATTTAACAAATTAAAACTGATGCTTTAATTAATAACCATTACATTTTTCTAGGCGATAGAAAAGATAAAATATTTTTTTGTAACGCTACTGGGCTGCTATTTTTATCGGTTAATGGCTCAGCTAATGTTTCCAATAATGTTATTTGTTGACCGGTAACACCTAGTAATAATTGCTTTTCTCCGACTTGTACTACAATAACACGCTCTTTAGTCCCCAATCTCAAGCTAGTTATTACCTTTAGTTGACTAACGCTTTGTTGTGTAAGGTTAAAACGCTTAAGTACAAACGCGCAAACTATGATTAACCCTAAAACCATCAACAAGGATAAAATCATACTGCCTGCATTCATGTTAGCCATAACATGCTTACCCACTTCTGGAGTGCTGTTTGTCGAATTTTTAGGTAATGAAACATTTTCTGCAGAGATTTTTTCTGCCGCTAGAGTAGAACTTAAGTTACCTTCAACTGCCTCATTATTAACGATACTTTCGTTAACAACACTATCAACAACTACTTTTTTCTTTGTAAGTTTATCTAAAGCACTGATTGCTAAACTACCTGAAATATTCTTTTCGCTATTATCTTCTAGATTATTTTCAGTCACATTACTGCCAGCTAAAGCAGCTAAAGACAGTAAATAACAACTCATAAACAAGGAGGCACGTATTATTTTTATTATCATAAATTAGATATCTTTACTTGAACTGCACTCACATTTAATAGATTAGTTATTTTAATTTTTTGATACGCTCTACCTGACTAACAACATCAGTTAATCGAATACCAAATTTATCATTAACTACCACAACTTCGCCATGGGCAATTAAAGTACCATTAACTAATACGTCGAGGGATTCACCCGCAACACGGTCTAACTCAACAACCGAGCCTTGGTTTAATTGTAATAAGTTTCGAATGCTAATATTACTGCGTCCAACTTCCATCGAAATGGTTACCGGAATATCTAAGATAGCATCAAGTTTACGTTTTTCTTCACCGGTAATAGGCGGTTCATCTTCAGTCAACTCTTCAAGCTCAACAGTTTCAGCACCATCAGATGCCGCAAGTGCGTCAGCTTGTTCGTCAAGCGCCTCATCCCACATACTTAAATCTTCATCTTTATCATCACTCATAACACTGGCCTTAATTTATAATTTATTCAAATATCTAGACTTATTTAGTATTTTACTTAGTACTCTATTTATTACTCAATGGTTATAAGTCATCTTCAAGCAGATGAAGTTCTGCATCATTATCAAGGCGTTTACCGCCTTTAGTTAATATAGTTAACTCAGATTTAGAAGATTCTGGTCGTTTAATTTTAGATTCAATTTTCAATGCAAGATTATCTCGACTACGTCCTAATTTAGCTCTAAACGTAGGTAAGTCCTCAATTAATACCGTAATGTGCTCAGGCATTTCTATAGGAATAATATCACCGGCCTGCAACTCCATCACTTGGCTAAGAGGAATATCAACCTCGATGAATCTAGTATTAATATTCACCACTACATCCATAATTTCATCGCGTAACGCTTTAGACCAACGCATATCCGTGTCTTCTTTATCACTTTGTACACCCGCATCTAATAACTCTCTAATAGGCTCGAGCATAGAATAAGGTAAAGCAATATGAAAATCTCCGCCACCGCCGTCTAATTCAATATGAAAAGAGCTGATAACAACCACTTCTGTCGGGCTTACTATGTTAGCCATTGATGGGTTAACTTCTGAATCTAAATACTCAAAAGATACGTCCATTACAGGAGACCAAGCTTCTTTGTAATCTTCAAAAATTAACTTTAACAACATTTGAATAATACGGCGTTCTGTTGGAGTAAACTCACGGCCTTCAATTTTGGCGTGATAACGACCATCTCCACCAAAAAAATTATCTACTAGAATAAAAACTAATCGTGCTTCCATGGTAATTAAAGCAGTGCCTTTTAAAGGGCGAAAGCGAACCATGTTCAAACTTGTTGGAACAAATAAAGTATGTATGTACTCACCGAACTTAATCATCTGAATACCGTTAATAGATACTTCAGCAGTACGGCGCATCATATTAAATAAACTAATACGCATATGACGAGCAAAGCGTTCGTTGACCATTTCCAACGTTGGCATTCGACCACGAACAATACGATCCTGTGAAGAAAAATCATAGTCAGAGGTGCCATCACGTCGTTCGACGACATCCCCAACTACCTCTTCTTCTTCAACATCATCGACACCATGTAATAGGGCATCAATCTCGTCTTGGGATAATAAGTCACTCACTCAATATACTCTTCTTAGTTCTCTATTTAATAGTTACTATAACGTGGCAATAATTTTCTAACTTTATCAATTAACTATTGCATGACAAAGCCAGTAAACAGAACTTTCTCTACTGTTTTATTGCCTTCAACATCTGTCATAGCTTGCTGTACAGCCGCTAAAGACTGTTGCTTTAAAGAGGTTTTCCCTGCACTTGTTGCTAAATCATCAGCATTGGCACGTGAGAAAATACCTAACAAAGTACTTTCAATCAATGGAACATGCATTCGAGAATTCTCTTCATTGTCACCACCACGCACCAATAATTGCACGCGTATTTCAACAAAACGGTCTCGTGCAGCACCTGGAACATTGAAACGAAAAGGTCTCGGCATTGGCACATATATCGCTGTTCCTAATTTTGCACCTGAAACCACTTCGGCTTTTGGAGCGTCACCACTTTCAGTATCGAGTGCTCCGTCAAGTTCTGTTTGACTTGTATCACTACCGCCCATAAAGAAAAAATAAGCACCTGCTCCACCGCCAAGTAAAACAACAACAGCTATGATGATGATTATCATTTTTTTCTTCTTGCCAGAGTTATCTAGCTCTAAATCGCCATCGTTGCTGTTTTCTTTTTCGTCTGCCATAAGAATCCTTAATGTTTACAGTCATTAATCATCCTGTGAAAGCGATTAACAACACCATAATATGTATTGATAGACTATATCCTTGAAAAGTCTTTGAGCCAATGTGTTTTCATCAACTTAACTTCATTTTAGTCAATTAAGCGTAGTAATCTACACCCGTTGCAGGAGAATCAAACAAGTTAGCTGATAAAATGTGCTCTACATTATGCTCATCTTTATTTTGACTTGATAAAGGTCCTTTATTTTCATTATTTAAATCAGAACTTTTTTCATCATTATCTGATTGTTGATTTTGTTGTTCAACATTAGCACCACCTACATCTACGCCCTGCTCAGCCAGCATTTCCTTTAATTTATGCATATTCTGTTCTAATGCTTCTTTTGCTTGTTGATTTTGCACGACAAAATTAACGGCCGCTTGTTCACCTTGCAAATTCACACGTACTTGCATATTACCAAACTCTGGAGGGTCTAGCGTAATATCGAATTGTTGTATCTTCTGATTAATCATAATCATGACTTTATCTTTTACCGCATCAGCAAAGTCTTTTTTGAAAATAGAAATGGTCTCCTGTTGAAGCTGTACATTATTTTTCTGTATTTGTGCTGTGTCGCTAGCAACTGTATGATTTAATGCTTCAGAGGATTGATGCTCCATATAAGCATCATTACTTTGTTTCATTTGTGTCGACTGTACTGTTTGCGCTTGTACATCAGAAGAAGTACGCACTGTCATAGGATCTGTAACTTTACTTGTAGTTTTTAAAGCTTGTTCTACAGGTTTATCTTCAGCTAAAAACACTGGATCAATATACTCTTCACCGGCATCTTCAATAACTTTATTATCAATGTTCGGCTCTATTTTTTGTTGTGCTTGATTTTGTTGTAGCGCTTGTGACGAAAGTACTTGGTTATTTGTCACTCCGGGGTGTTTTATTTGAGCTTCAATAGGCTGCTCTTGCGTAATTTTTTCCCCGGCTACTGTAGCTTGTAAGTTTTTATCTATTTTCTGTTTATCTTCATCAACTTTATTTACCGGGCCATTAGCGGTATCCGCTATAACAGGTTTAACTTTATCTGCTTTAGATGAATCTCCAGATATTGATGCAGCAAGAACAGCCGCCTTGATTTCCTCAGCAGATAGTTCTGATAATTGTTCAGGTGTTGCTTCGGATTCTTGTTCAAGTACTTTCTCAGATAATAACTGAGCCTGCACCTCACTTGATTTTTGCACTAAAGGCGGATTCTTATTATCACCTATATTGAGAGCACTTTTAACTACTGACTCTTTAGCAACAAGATCGAGAAGTGGGTTGGATACATCAGAATTAACTTTTTCAGTTAATTGGCTTTTATTCACTTGCGCTACACCTACAGCTAAGTCAGTAATTTTATTGTTTTTCAGTTCCGCATTAGATAGCTGGGCATTCATTAATTGTTCGCTAGTGATACTTGCCCCCTGAAGAGGAGCTTGCGGTGACTGCAACGACCGTTGGTAATCCGCTAGATCCGTAGATGGTTGTATTAATGCATTACGCTTTAGAGAAGCACGAGCGATAACCTCATCTTTTGAAAAGGACTTTAACTTATGTTCAACAGAAACGTTATCCTCTACGGAATCTTCTTCGCCGATTAAGTTATCTTCATTAACAACTGAAACATCTGGTTTATTCACAATACTTATTTTTTGATTATCAGTAAGTATTGCCTGCATTGGTTTTTCCTTTGAACTTGTTAGCGTTTGATCACTATTATAAAGCAAAGAAATAAACTGCTCAGACTCAGTTAACGCTTCAGTTTCTATTGATTTGTCTTTACTGTTTTCTTGAACTAATACCTTCTGATTATCAATTGAATCAGAGCTTTCTTTAGAGTCTGGATTGGATTTATTCGAAGTAACACGAGATGAAGAGTCATTTTCTTGGCGCTTATTATCGGTATTCGTATCATTTTTGCCGTTTATAGCAGTAACATTACCGTTAGTTGCCGCATTTGATTCAGCTTTTACTTGTGTGTCCTTGTCGCCAGCGACATGCTCTTCCACCATGCGAGAAAAATTAGAGTCTTTACTACTCTCCCCTGAAGAATCTAAAGACTCTTTAGTATTTAAATCAGCTTCTTGCGAAACAAATGTAGGTAAAACATTTACTGGTTGCATAATTACCCCAACAGGTTAATTGGCCAAAAACGATAAAAACAGGGCTTCTTGTTAATAGTTAACGCCTGATAGTTTTCATTCAATCTAATTAATAATCTTCGTTATACTTTAAATAAAGCAATAATCATTCCAGTTACATTTGTAAACTGAAGATTTTACAAACAATGTTTACTCAATAATTAAATTAACGAACGGGTCGGCGAATATATTGCTGCGTGGCTATTTCATCAAACATTTTTTGTTCTGATCTTTCAGCCGCTACCGCAATTACTTTCAAACGCTTCTCATGCAATAATTCGACGGCTTTCACCTTTTGCCTTTGTTTGAGCCAAATACTTTTACTTTGCACAGCCAGTGCTTTTGCTTGATGCATTGCTACTTCTACTTGTTCTGAAGCAGTATCAAGCTTCGCAATAAATGCGTGATAATGTGAATAAGTCGCGCTATCTAAACCTACAGTTGCACGTTCGCTTAAGCGCTTCATATATTCTAAACGATAGTCTGCAACACCCTGTAAGCGATTGATATTCTGTTGATATTCATTTTCAGCAATCTTTAATTGATCAGCACAACGTTGTTCGTTGTCTCGTTCATATTTTAGAATGGTATCTAGTTGTTTCATTGCCATGCTGAATACTCTTTTAGCTGATTTCTATATCAAAGGATTTATATAATAAAATTTAGAGATTGTTATGCGCATGTGCCGCGGCAATAATTTCTTGCAGCTGAGCAATACTTTGATCATAAGGAATAACTTCACTAATTTTTTGCTGTAAAAAGAAGTTAATAACCGGTAATACGTTTATCGCTTGGTCAATGCGAGGGTCGTTACCTTTGGTATAAGCTCCTATAGCGATAAGGTCTTTATTTTGCTGATAAAGGGCATACATTTGTTTTAACTGTTTAGCTAATTCTTGATGATCTTCACTGGTTACCATAGGCATAACACGAGAAATAGATCCTTCAATATTAACCGCTGGATAGTGCCCAGCATCAGCTAGTTCTCGCGATAACACCACATGCCCGTCTAAAATAGCACGCGCGGCATCGGCAATGGGGTCTTGTAAATCATCACCTTCTGTCAATACCGTATAAAAAGCGGTAATAGATCCCTGCCCTTCTCCGCCATTACCAGCGCGTTCAACCAGCTGAGGTAATTTGGAAAATACTGATGGTGGGTAACCTTTAGTTGCTGGCGGCTCACCTACGGCTAAGGCTATTTCACGTTGTGCTTGTGCGTAGCGAGTTAATGAATCAAGTAATAGCAGTACGTTTAAGCCTTTATCGCGAAAGTACTCACTAATTTGTACTGCGGTTTCACAACCTTTAAGTCGCATTAAAGGAGAGTTATCCGCTGGCGCTGCAACAACGACGGCACGTTTAAGTCCCTCTTCACCTAAAATTTCTTCAATAAATTCTTTTACTTCTCGGCCACGTTCACCAACTAAACCAACCACAACAACATCAGCGGTTGTACCTTTGGTCATCATCCCCATGAGTACACTTTTACCAACACCAGAGCCGGCAAATAGTCCCATACGTTGGCCTTTACCAATACTTATAAAACTATTAATTGATCGCACACCGACATCAAGTACTTCTGTGATGGCGCGTCGAGATAAGGGATTAATGGGTTTGCTGTCATGATAATAATCATCATCTGATTTAATTGGTCCTTTACCATCAAGAGGTTTACCTACACCGTTAATAACACGGCCGAGTAGCTCCATTGACAAAGGAACTTTAGCTTTACTAGAAATTGGTAACACCCGTGCGCCAGGCATAACACCACGAAGACTTTCTTCTGGCATTAAGTAAGTAATATCTTGAGCAAACCCAACAATTTCAGCAAGTAAATCACCATGGGCTGTTTCAACCAAACATTGGCTACCCACAGGTGCTTTTACGCCAACCGCTTCAAGGGTTAACCCAACAACACGCACTAATCGACCAGCAACAGGCACGTTAAAGTTATGGATATATTGCTGACTTTTTTTTAAGCGCTCGGTTAAGCGTAAGCTATCAACCATAGTAGTTATTAACCTTGAAATTATTTAAAAATAAAATATCGAGGATGAACACTTACAAAGTCAGAAATATTAAACTAGATAAGCATTAATCAGTTTGATGTAAAGCATCCTGCAAGAAAGGTTCCAGTACTTGCTTTAACCTTGCTTTCATTTGCAAATCTATATTTGAGGTGCTGTTTTCTATTTGACAACTGCCTTGAGATATCTGTGGTGCGGGGAGTAAGCGCCAACCTTGCTGTTTAATGTGTTCTGCGCCAAACTGAGTTTCCACTAGTTGAATATCACTTGGGTTTAAACTTATCTGTGTTTCCACATCGTTGCTAGGTAGATTTTTAATACCTGTCGCAATTGCCGCCATTAAAATGTCAGGGTTGGTTTTTGCTTCGTGTAAAACAACCGCTTCAGTTAACTGTAATACTAAATTAAGCAGTTGTTCTTCAACATTTTTTTCTACGCTTGCTAAGGGGTGATGTAATTGTTCTATCAATTTATCCAAGCTAGCGCTTTGTTCATCAATTTTCTCTTTTCCTAAGGCAAGTCCTTGTTCAGTGCCTTCTTCAATACCTTGCAATTTCCCTTCTTCTGCTCCTTTGGCTTTCCCTTCTTCGTAACCTTTAGCAAAGCCTTCTTCTTTACCTTGATTGAACCCCTCTTCGCTTGCTGCTTGTCGAATGTCTTCAATCTCTTGCGCTGTAAGCGGTTCCGGCTCAATTTCCTCCTCTTCTGGTGGTTCATAAACCCAGTTGCTTTTTTTACCTAAAGCATTCGTTTTATTTTGATTGTGAATACTCGGCTGATCTTGAACATCAGGTAACGACCACAAGTCTGGTGAATCATTGTGTGACGCCTTTATAATTTTAATCGGAGGTTTACTCATTACAATACCTTCACTTCTGAATTACCTAACGAATTTGACGTTAAAATAGTGTGACGTTATAAGAACTCATCACCGCCGCCACCGCCGCCAAGCATAATTTCACCGGCGTCAGATAATCGTCTAGCAATCGATAAAATTTCTTTTTGCGCAGCTTCCACTTCGCTGATACGTACGGGGCCCATAGCTTCTAAATCATCAGCCATCATATCGGCTGCTCGTTTAGACATGTTGCTCATTATTTTATCTTTTAATGCTTCATCAGTTCCTTTAATAGCTTTCATCAAAGCTTCTTGCTGTACTTCACGCAGTATAGCTTGCATTCCGCGATCATCTACATCAGCGAGATTTTCAAAGACAAACATTAAATCTGAAATTTGTTGGCTCATCTCCTCGTCGTTTTCACGGATTGAGTCCATCAACAGACCTTCAACATTAGTATCTAAATAGTTCATGATATCTGCAGCCGCTTTTAAACCTCCCATTTTCGCGGCTTGCGCGCCAGCTTGACCCGCAAACTGTTTCTCCATAATCTCATTTAATTCTTGTAATGCCGCTGGTTGAACTTCTTCTAAATTAGCAATACGCATCATTAAATCTAAGCGAACTTTGTCGGCAAACTGTCCGATAATTTCTGCTGACTGCTCTGGTTCAAGGTAAGACAATACAATAGTTTGAATTTGAGGATGCTCATTACGAATAATATTAGCTACTTGTTTCGAGTCCATCCACTTCAATGAATCTAGGCCTTTAGCACCACCACCCATAACAATTTGGTCAATCAGGTTACCCGCTTTATCTTCACCCAACGCCGCAGTTAAGGCTTTACGAACAAACTCTTCACTTTGGAAACCAATAGTAGAGAAGTTTTGAATTTCATGAATGAACTGTTTATGAACAGCCGTAATTTTTTCTTGGGTAAAATCTTCCATCGCAGCCATTACAGTACCCACTTGCTGTACTTGTTTTGGCTCAAGATGTTTTAATATTTGTGCAGCATCTTCTTCAGATAAACTAAGTAATAAGATAGCTGCTTTTTCAGAGCCTTCTAACTTGTCTACGTCAAAGCCCGCTGGGGCTGCGGCTAATTCACCGGCTTCTTTTTTTTCATCACTCATCTTCGTTCAACCAACTTTTAACTACTTGCGAGGATAATTCAGGCTCATTTGCAACTAAAGCACGAACCGCTTTCAATACATCTTCATCTCGATGAAGATCCGGTAACTGTAAACTACCATCTGCTGCAAAACCAACTGCACCAGCATCAAAGTCTGAGGTTAGCATGTCCATTGTTTCATCACCTAAATCAATATGCCCATCAAGTGATTTATCACCGTAATCATCGGGTGATCCGTCAGGGTAAATTAAGCGTGTTAACATAGGGCGAACAACCGCGAGAATTAATACAATAATAACCAAGGCACCTAGTACTAATTTGAGTACTTTAACAAACCAAGGTTGTTGCCATATAGGTAAAACAATGACCTCGCCAAAATCTGGACGGTTAAAGGGTATAGTGACTACCTCTAAAACATCGCCTCGTTGTAAATCAAAACCAATACTGCCTTGCAGAATACGTCTAATACTTGCCGTTTCCGCAGCAGATCTTGGTACTAGAATAGGAGCTGGAGTCGCTGCAGTTTCTCCTTCAACTGGCGCAGGTGCGGTTGTGGGGGCAATAACATAATCAAGCGCCACTGAAACACTCACCCGTCTTATCACACCAGCTTGTTGCTTGGTATGACTGATGGCTTCATCAAGCTCATAATTTTTAGTCGACTCTGAGTGCTTGCGACTCGGCATACTTTTCTTTTGACCGCCGACCGCATTTTCAGGAATAACAGAGTCAACCGGTGGTTGATTACTTAATGCACCAGGGATACCACCAAGAGCTCCGCCAATATTGCTACTTTCAACATTCATTTCACTACGAAGTGCAGGTAAGTCTGAATTATAACGGCGCTGTGTTTCTTCTACATTAGTAAAGTCCATTGTAATGTCTACTTGGGCAGTATAATTACCCAGACCCACAACAGGAATAAGAATGCTATCTATTTTTTCCATGTACTCTTGTTCACGCTTTTGCTCAATTTCAAATTCTTTTCTTGAACGAGATGAAATTGAGTCTTGTGAGCCAGAGTTAAGTAAACGACCATTTTGGTCTGTAACTGTCACACGGTTTGGGCTTAGTCCTTGAACCGCTGAGGCAATAATATCAACAACAGCGTCCACTTCTTCCGCGGAGAGTATTTTACCGCGTCTCATGGTTAATACCGCAGTAGCAGATGGATTTTTTTCGCGACGAGCAAAGACATTCTCACGAGGGATTGCCAATAAAACTTTTGCGCGACTAATGCTTTGCAGATGCTCTATTGTTTTAGCTATTTGTTGTTCTCGACCATACTTTAATCTTTCTCGCTCAAGACGTTGGCTAACACCAAAGCCCATATCTTTCATTAAAATCTCGTCACCTTCTGAAGGTTCGTCTGTTAAACCTTCACGAGATAACATTAACCTAATATTTTGATATTCATCAACAGGTACAGAGATAGTATTATGTTCTTGATGGTACTCCACTTGATTAGCATCAAGAAAGTCCATTGTAGTAATTAACTGTTTAGTGGGAAGTTTTGAGAGGACACGATATTCAGCTTCATTCGCTAACATAATAACGAATATAGCAATAGCCAAACAAATTGCCAAAGCAACAACGATGGTCATTTGTCTTAAAATATCAACATTACCTAATGAAGCAGCAAACCCTGATTTTTGCTCTTCTATATCAGAGTTACCATCTTCATTAGCGACCATGTCACCGCCGCTATCAGTCGCTACCATTGAATTTGTATCAGACACTTTACTTCTCCGCTGTACTTTTTATCAGGGTATTTAATGAAGAATAATACCTATGATACGATTACTTAAATAAATGACTAAAGACTGCCATTTAGTTGAGAATAAACCATCAAGAGCAAGGCACTTGAATGAGATATAGCTTGCTATTACGATTGAAAGTAACGCTGCTATTGTTGCGTTTAGGCCAACTAAATTAGACTGGCATGCTCATTATTTCTTTGTAGGCTTCAACAAACTTATTTCGTATTTGCACGGTTGCATCTAAAGCGATACCTGATTTAGAAGAAGCAATCATCACTTCACCAAGCGTTACACTGGTATCACCCATTTCAAATGCTCTTTTTTTGTCGCCAGCTTCTGTTTGTAATTCATTAACACCTTTTAGTGCACTAGAAAGCATATCGCCAAAATTACTTGTTGACTCATTTATTTTGCCGACGCTATTGGCTGGAATACCATTAATACCCATTGCATCACTACCAACAGAAGGTAACTTGTTACCCATTGCCTGAAGTGACATGTTTTGCATTTGGCTATAGAGAGAGTTTCCTTTGATATCCATAGTGAGCTCACTTTTGTCAATTTATTTACGTTTTAATACGAGTTAATAGTGAGGTTGCAAGCATGGTGCCAAAAGGGATTTTAAATATTTTGAAGGAAGTAACAACGAGAAAACCAAAAATCATCCTAACGATAACTTTTGGCTTTTATACTGTATTCATATATATACTTTCATATATATACTTTTGTTTTTATTAAAATTATTTCTAACTTGTGATTTTAAAAACTAAGCTGGAATTTCAATACCTGAATCTCGCATTTTAGCAATTTTATAGCGCAGTGTACGCGGACTGATACCTAAGCGTTCAGCTACGTCTT
>Ga0308012_10000370_pt1 | contig 28222 bp, 16 predicted proteins | sample Neamet179_FD_203133 | JGI IMG/M metagenome (GOLD analysis project Ga0308012, IMG submission 203133) | Marine microbial communities from water near the shore, Antarctic Ocean - #179 | ecosystem: Environmental > Aquatic > Marine > Unclassified | place: Southern Ocean | collected 2014-07-25 | reverse complement strand
GAAGGGCTTGAGCAATATCACTTCGTCGTTACTGTGATTTAGAAGGACGCTACATGGATGTGGCTTACTAGAGAATGCAGGAGCTATTCTCCTGAATAACCATTCTTTCATCACAGTGCCTTGAATTTAAACCGCTCAAGCACTCTGAAACATGCATCTTGAATGGTAACGGGTATATAAAATAACCTTATGTAAAAGTGGCTAGGTTATCTTGATTGTACAGAGGGTAATAAGAGTGTTTGCAATTCCAGAAGTGAATCAACAATTGCAACTGGCTGATAACCGTTTAATATTTCTCTACTATGTACACCTAAAGTTATACCTATTCTATCAATACCTGCTGCTTGAGCCATTTCCATATCATAACTCGTGTCACCAATCATAACGGCTTGCTTGGCTGTAAGATTTAATTCATCTAATAAACTAATTAACATCTCAGGATCAGGTTTAGAGTTAGCCTCATCACCACTGCGTGAAGCATGAAAGAAGTCCGCGGTTTGTGTCGAAGTAAATACACGCTCTAACCCTTGACGAGACTTCCCTGTTGCTACGGCCAATAATTTATTATTATCGTTTAGTAATTTTAGTAGAGACAGTGCGTTTTCAAATAACGGTGCTGGAGTAGTTACCTCTTCAAGGTATTGATACCTGTATTGACTAAATATGTCTTTTATTTTCTCTTCAGAAGCGTCAGGGAATAAAAGTTCAAATGCTTTAGGAAAGCTTAGTCCAATGATACCTTTTACTTGCATTACAGTAGGGATTGTTAACTTGTAGTGATGTGCTGCGGCTTGCATTGATGAAACAATACGACCGATGGAGTCCATCAATGTACCGTCCCAATCAAAAATAACTAGCTTATAGTCATTCATATTAATTATTCTTTCACTAACTTGGTTAGCAGTTTTTCTAAACTTGCCTCTAAAGGTGCTTCAATCTTTAAACGTTCTTCAGTTTTAGGATGGGTAAACTCAATGCTCGCAGCATGTAAGAACAAGCGTTTTAAACCTTTGCTTTTCATTTGCTCGTCAAACTCTTCATGTCCATATTTTGCATCCATAGCAATTGAATGGCCATTTGTCTGACAATGAACACGAATTTGATGTGTTCTTCCTGTTACAGGGAAGGCTCTAACTAGAGTTGCGCCACGAAAACGCTCTAATACTCTAAAACGGGTTTCAGATTCTTTACCTTCTTGATTATCAACGACAACGACACGTTCGCCTGACTTCAAATCATTTTTCTTTAAAGCGGCAGTCACTCGTGTCAATTTATCAGGCCAGTGACCTTTTACTAAGGCGTGATAAAATTTCTGAACATTTTTATCACGAAATTGCTCATGTAAATGACGTAACGCAGAGCGTTTTTTTGCAACGACCAAACAACCAGAAGTATCCCTATCTAAGCGATGAACGAGTTCTAACATTCTTGCATCAGGTCTTAATGCACGGAGTGCTTCAATTAACCCAAAACTTAACCCGCTACCACCATGAACAGCCATACCTGATGGTTTATTAATAATGATTAAACGATCGTCTTCAAAAAGTATTTGTTTTTCTAAATTCGCAACAATAGACAAACCTGTAGATACGTTGTCTTTCTGCTCAGAAACTCGAATAGGTGCAATACGTAACTCATCATTTATTACTAGCTTGTATACAGGCTTAATACGTTTTTTATTAACTCTTATTTCACCTTTACGCATTAAACGATAAAGGTGACTTTTTGGAACACCCTTTAGTGTTCTTAATAAAAAATTATCAATTCGTTGGCCGGCATCTTCACTATCTATAGTAATAAAGCGTACTTTTGGCTTTTCTTGTTCAGGCTCAGGGACAGGAGTATTTTGATTACTTTTATCTGCTGTAACTTTTTTATGTTGTGGTTTATTAGCAACTAAGTTGTTTGCATGTGAATTACGATTCTGAGTCTTTAGTTTAATTTTAGGCACGTGTTTGTCTTTTTTCATCTTAATATCTTTCATAGCAACAGTTTAACACACTTTATTTAGCTAATAATGCAATTAACTCCCTTTTTAATTAGCTAAATTTTAAAGATAGTGGGATAATATGCGGGTTATTAGTTGATATTTAACGCTACAGTGCATTAAGCAACAGTGCTTTAAAAGCATAAAATAGTATTAAAAGCCGTATTAAAAGATTTAAAAGGCAAATCAACGTAACAATTTAACCCTAGAAGCTTTAAAGAGAGACGTAAGAGGCAAACTGCGGCCACATTTATATGCAAAATTTAATTTTATTAACTGAACCTAATAGGCGTTAATAAAATAGACAAAGACATATTGATAGTACGGCCTATTACATTTATTGACACAGTAAGTTATCACTTTAGATAAATTATCCGTTGTATGTTGTCATAAACGTATAAACAGTTTTTAACATTTCGATCTGTTCTAACAACATTTCAATCTATTATTAGCCCTGCACCATAAAGCAATTATTATAAAATAATACCAGAGGTAAATACCCTGGTATGTTGCACAGCACACATGCTGAGCACATAAAGAATTATATTAACATTGCCTACCTATATTTAATGGCGATGATATAAAAAACAATCAGAATTTATAACAGCTTAACTTGGTTTTATGACAGGTTAACCGTGACAACCGTGAGGTTGACAAATTGCTGTTACCACAAAAACAGATTGCTTTGTGTCCTAAGCAAATGGTGTGTTGTGACTTAAATGAGTCCGACAAACTATGAAACGTATGTTAATAAACGCTACCCAATCAGAAGAATTGCGCGTAGCACTAGTAGATGGCCAAAAACTTTACGATTTAGATATTGAAAGCCCAGGTCATGAACAAAAAAAATCAAATATATATAAAGCAAAGATCACACGTATTGAGCCTTCTCTAGAAGCGGCTTTTGTTGACTACGGCGCTGATCGCCACGGTTTCTTACCAATGAAAGAAATCGGACGTGAATACTTCCCTAAAGGCTATACATTCCAGGGCAGGCCTAACATTAAAGAAGTGCTACACGAAGGCCAAGAAGTTATAGTTCAGATAGATAAAGAAGAACGTGGCCAAAAAGGCGCCGCGCTTACCACTTTTATAAGTCTCGCTGGTAGCTATTTAGTATTAATGCCAAACAACCCTCGTGCTGGTGGTATTTCACGTCGCATTGAAGGTGATGAGCGCACTGATTTGAAAGCTTCTTTAAGTAAGTTAGACTTACCTAAAGGTATGGGCTTGATCGTAAGAACTGCCGGTGTTGGTAAAGATTACGACGAATTAGAATGGGATCTTAGTGTTCTTCTTCATCACTGGCAAGCAATCAGTGAAGCAGCAAAAAGCCGCCCTGCCCCGTTTTTAATTCACCAAGAAACCAACCTAATTTTACGTGCTATTCGTGACTATTTACGTCGTGATATTGGCGAAGTATTAATTGACCGTCCTAAAACGTTTGAAAGTGTTAAAAAACACATTGAAGTAGTTCGTCCAGATTTTTTAAGTAAGATAAAGCTATATACTAGTGATGTCCCATTATTCACTCACTACCAAATTGAAACTCAAATAGAAACTGCTTTTCAACGTGAAGTTCGCTTGCCTTCTGGTGGTTCAATAGTTATTGACCCTACTGAAGCAATGACTTCTATTGATATCAACTCTGCGCGTGCAACTAAAGGTAGAGATATTGAAGAAACTGCTTTTAATACCAATTTAGAAGCTGCTGAAGAGATTGCTCGTCAATTACGTTTACGTGATTTAGGTGGGTTAGTTGTTATTGATTTTATTGATATGACACCCGTACGCAATCAACGTGAAGTTGAAAATAGAATGCGTGACTCAGTTCACCAAGATAGAGCCCGTATTCAACTAGGGAAACTATCTCGTTTTGGCTTGTTAGAAATGTCTCGTCAACGTTTACGTCCTTCTATTGGTGAAACAAGCCAAGGTGTATGTCCACGTTGTAGTGGAACAGGTCATGTTCGTGGTGTTGAATCTTTAGCACTATCTGTATTACGTTTAATGGAAGAAGAAGCCATTAAAGAAAATACATTACACGTACAAGCTCAAGTTCCTGTACCTGTAGCGACTTATTTATTAAATGAAAAACGTCGTTCTGTTATGCATGTTGAAAAACATCATAATGTAAGAGTTTTGATCATTCCTAATCCTCATATGGATACTCCTCAATACGAAGTTTTACGTGTTAAGAATGATGAGACTGTTGAAGAAGCAAGTTATGAAATGCCGGTTAAACAAGCTGAACTTGAAGAAGCTAAAATGCCAAAATTTGATAAAGCTTCAGCAAAGAGTGATGAACCTTTAATTCAAGGAATGACTGCACCAACACGCGCTCCTAAATCTGAAAGTTCTGCAGTAAAAGTTGACAAAGCAGTTGTATCAACGAAAAGTCAATCAAGTGGATTCTTTGGTTGGTTAAAGAAACTTTTTGTTGCCGAAGAAGCTGTTGAAGAAGTAAAAGAAAAGACAACGACTCAAAAGCCTAGACACTCCCAGGAAAGACGTGGGAATCAACAAGCCAAACGTCGTAACAATAGAAACAGTACCGGTAACCGTAATAGAAATGAACGAAGTGATGAAAGCTCTGCGAATCGTTCAGCTCCTAAAGAGACTGAATCAAGACCTACTCGTCCGGCACGTACTGAAGAAGTAAATAAGCCCAAAAGACAACCTCGTAAAAATGACAACCTTGATAAAGAGAATGTTGTTAAAGAAGATAAAGTCGCGACTGTACGTCGTCAACGTCGAACTAATCGTAAAAAAATCAGAGTAGAGAAAACAGATAATGTTATCGACACTGCTGAAAAATTGGTAGCAGTTCCTACAACGGATACTACAAACGATAATACGACTGAAAATGTACAAGTTAATAACCCTGTGGAAGAAGGCGTAGTTAACAATGAAGATAAACCACGCAATAGACGTTCGCCTAGACACTTAAGAGCAAATGGTCAAAGACGTCGTCGCAACAATACTGATGCTGATGCTGAAACATCACTGTCGGAACAAGCTTTAACAGGTGAGAACCAAAGTAATGATGCATCTGTAGAAGCGCGTTACCCAGCTCCTGTGGATACGACAGCTACAGAGGCGGAAGTTAAGCAACAAGTAGATACTTCTTCTGATGAAGAAGCATCAATAACTACCACAGCAACTCAAGAAGCCACTAAAGATGTTGACGTTGTAGTAGAAGAGGTTGTAGAGACTCCAGTTGAACCTGTAGTTGAAGCACCTGTTGCTATCCAGTCAGAAGCTGAAAAAGTAGTTTCAACGTCTAGTGTTGTTGAACCAGTGGCTGAGCCTATTTCTGAAGTTCAGCATGAGTTACCTTTAGAGCCTAAAGATGACATTACTGCAACAGTAGAAATACCTGCTGAAGTTGAAAGCCAAACTACTGAAGTTTCTGACGCTAAAGTAGCTGAAGAAAAAGTTTCCGTTGTTAAAGAAGCAATCCAAGAAACTGTTGAAGAAGTAAAAGTTGAAGCTCCTGCTAAAGAAATTGTTGAAGTTAAAAAAGCTGTTCCTGCAACTAAGAAATCAGTGCCTAAGGATAAAAAGCTAGCAAGACAAGTGAAGAAAGCAAACCGTCTTTCTGGTCATGCAACTGCACCTATGACAAAAACGGAAACAATCACAACCATTAAAGATATCCCAACAAGCTTTATGGACGATAGTGATAGACATCATCATCAATCGTCAGGTAAGACTGCTGTTATTGCTGATGTAGCTAACAGAAGTACCGCACCGGCAACTAAGCCATAGCAATCTTCGTGTTGTAATCCTAAAAGCCAGTTATAAATAATAACTGGCTTTTTTTTATAAAATTTACGTACTTTAATAATTTGTATTATTCTATAATTAATACTGAGATAGATTAATTATTCTTTTTAAAATAGTACTTTATATAGCAATACATTTACTTCACGGTAAAAAATTAAATATAGCTTAACTTAATATTAACAAATAGCTTGACTGTTGGCCTAGGCTGACGTTAAATAGTTAATAGTATAAGACTAACTGTTGATATATTAGAACGGTCATTATTGTTACCTAGTTAATCCTAAGGTAACGAATATAAAAGAGAGTAGTAATTATTATGAAAAAATGGTTTTTTTCTGACAATGGAGAAGTAACAGGTCCCTTCGGATTAAAAGAGTCGAATGAATTAGCTTCAAAGAATTCAGACTTGTATGCTTGGCACCCGTCATATACTCACTGGGTTCCTGTTAGTTGTATAGATGAATTTGAAACATCAATCACTCCTCCCCCTCCTCCTACTGAGATTCCAAGTGGACTTCTTGATGACTTAGTTGGAGAAGAAAAAGAATTAATAACAACGTTGGATCGTATTGATAAAACAATTAAAATCACCTCTGACTCATTGTATGAAATTGATACCGACTTAGATAATTATGGGAAAACTGCCCATGATTTAACAGAACAAGTTAGAGTAGTGGTTAAGCAAATTGAAGAGCAATACGCATCTCTTCAGATAAACCTAGCTAACGTAATTAAAACTGATTATTAATAACCACTCATTAGTTATATATCGATTAAGTCGATATATCATATTAATTATAAAGACTAAAGTTAACAGATAAGAGTATTTACGATGAAAAAATGGTTTTTTTCAAATAATGGCAAAGTAACGGCACCATTAGATCTTGAAGCAGCAAAAGATTATTTAGCCGACAACCCAGAAGTTTATGGATGGCATCCATCATTTACTCAGTGGAAACCTGTCAACTGTATAAGTGAATTTGCTGGTGTACTTCCTCCAACTGTACAGGCACCATTAATTCCAAAGGAAATTTCTGATAAGTTTATAGCTAAGCAGCAACGTTTAGACTCTAAATTAACATCTATTGACGATAGTATTAAACATAGTCAAACATCTCTTGATAAATTTGACAGTCAAATTGAGCAATATAAAGAGCTTACAAAGAATTTAAATGATGATGTTAAAGGCGCTATTGATAATATTGAAAGAAAATATAACAGTATTAGACGTAAGTTATCTCAAGTTAAGGATGCTGTTAGTATAGCCGAGAAAGAAATGTCTGAAGTTGTTGACGACTTTGATAACAGAATGAGCTCAAATGACATCTTCATGCCTTCTTGTAATCAAGGCGTCGTCGTAGAAGATAACATAAATAAAGAACGTTCAGATCGTGCTAAAGCGAGCAAAGCGAAATTAGCACAAGAAAAATTAGCAACGCCTCACAAACGTGTCGATTCATCAGTTAATTCTAAACAGTCTGGAAAAAACACGAATAAGAAAGAAGTTAAACAAGAAGTTAAACAAGAAGTTAAACAAGAAGTTAAAGTTGAATCTACTTCACATGATAAATTTGATGCGACTAAAGAAAGTTTCAATGGCATGAAAAGTATGATGAAGTCTGTATTTAAAGGTGACAGTAAAGTAGAAAAAGAAGAAGAAGAAGTTAAAAAAGATAAAGAAATTAAAAAAGATAAAGAAGAGCCTTTATCAATGGCAGAGCGTTTAAAAATGGCACAAAACAACCAGTAAAAACGTTATTGTATTAAGAATTTTTTATAAATTCATTAATAAAAAGCCAGTCATTATTTATAATGCCTGGCTTTTTTATTTTCAATTTATCTTGTCCTAAATGACTTTACACATTTAGTACTTATTTTTAATAAAACATTGAAATTTATGACCTTAAACACACATAAAGATATTACACACTAGGCTTTAAATTATTGATAGTTGAGCAAGTAAAAAAAGAGTACTGAGCTGGCCTTCGAAAAATGTACGTATGCGAGCTATCACGCGTCTAAAAAAGAACGAAATAAAACTAATACCAATTGTATTAAGTTAGGTGGAGCTTACTTCTTGGAGTATTTAAAAGAGCTGCCCTCTTAGTCAAACCTAATAAAAACATACGAAAACAACCTATAGCAATAATTGGATGTACAAGTATTCTAATTTGCTAAAATAATTCCCTCTGGGCAGCTAGAATGGGTATTTTAAAGTGTCAAACTCATTAAGTTTGATCTTTATGTGCTAAGTAAAAATATCAAGGTAATGCGCTTGATTGAGCAATGGCTTGCTATTGGATTGGAAAGCAAAACAGCTTTGGCATATTTCAGGCAGTACAAGTAGGAAATAATTTAATAGAATTAGTATGAGTGTCGAAATTTCGACGAATGAAAACGACAAAAGATGTGCACAAAAAAGACCAGGAGCATAAGCTACTGGCCTTTCATTAAAACCGTCAATGTATTTCAGGACGGGAGAATTAAACTAATGTATAAAGTAAAATAAATTATCTTTTTATTTTTATTTTTTATTTTTTATAACCAATAATTTTAACGTATCAATTGAGATATTAATCAAATAAAGAACATGCGCCTGTCTCAGCAGAGCTTAAGTTGCGACGCATAAAGCCAAACAATTCGCGTCCCATGCCTTGATGATGACCATTTACTTGAAATAGTGACGTTTTACGTTTTGCTAATTCCTGATCATCTACAAGCAAGGTTAACTCACCAGTTACACCATTAAGGTTGATCATATCGCCTGTTTGTATCTTAGCAATCAAACCACCATCTAGTGCTTCAGGACATAAATGGATAGCAGCAGGGACTTTACCTGAAGCACCAGACATACGACCATCTGTAACTAAAGCGACTTTAAAGCCCTTATCTTGAAGAACACCTAGTGGTGGGGTTAGCTTATGTAATTCAGGCATACCGCGAGCTTTAGGACCTTGGAATCGAACTACAGCAACAAAATCTTTCTCTAGCTCACCGGCGTCAAAGGCCGTTTGTAATTCATGTTGATCTTCAAAAACTACTGCTGGTGCGTTAATGACTAAGTTATCATCATGAAGTGAAGACGTTTTGATAACAGAAACACCCAAATTACCTTTCATAACACGTAAACCACCATCAGCTTTAAATGGCTTAGTTACGGTTGCAATAATTTCATCATCAAGGGATTTTTCAACGCAATCTACCCATTTAAGTTCACCCTCTTCCATAACTGGTTTTTTGGTATAACGAGACAAACCACGACCACAAATAGTTTCTACATCTTCAAAAATTAATCCTCCTTCAATCAATTCGCGGAATAATAACGCCATACCGCCCGCTTCTTGAAATTGGTTAATATCTGCATGACCATTTGGATATATACGAGTTAATAGAGGAACCGCATCAGAAAGATCATTAAAGTCTTGGAAGTTAATAATAATGCCTGCCGCTTTTGCAAAAGCGATAATATGCATGGTTAGGTTTGTTGAACCGCCTGTTGCAAGTAAAGCAACAATAGCATTAACAATTGAGCGTTCATCAACCATTTTACCAATCGGCATGTAATTACCCGATTGTTGCGTTAGACGGGTTGCTTGACGAGCGGCAGCCTTAGTCAATTCTTCACGTAATTGCGTATTAGGCGCAATAAAAGAAGCACCAGGTAAATGCAAGCCCATTACTTCAACAACTAACTGATTAGAGTTAGCTGTACCGAAGAAAGTACAAGTACCTGCAGCATGATATGACGAAGATTCTGCTTCAAGTAAAGCAACCTCATCGACTTCACCCTTGGCGTACTCTTGACGTACACGTGCTTTGTCTTTGTTCGGAAGGCCTGAAGGCATAGGTCCCGCAGGAACAAATACTGTTGGTAAGTGACCAAAAGTCATACTAGCTATCAATAAGCCAGGTACTATTTTGTCACATATACCAAGCATTAATGCGCCATCAAACATGTTATGAGATAAGCCAACAGCTGTTGACATTGCTATCACATCGCGGCTCATAAGGCTTAAATCCATACCCGGCTGACCTTGTGTAACACCATCACACATGGCTGGAACACCAGCTGCAACCTGAGCAACACCGCCAGCTTCATTTACTGCGGCTTTGATTATATCAGGGTAGGTTTGATAAGGTTGATGCGCACTGAGCATATCATTGTAAGCAGTTACAATTGCGATATCTGAATGCTGTATGCCGCGTAAAGATGATTTATCATCACTACCACAAGCAGCAAAACCATGTGCCAAGTTACCACATGATAGGCTTGCACGATGCACTGTGTCAGATTTAGCTGCATCAATTTTTTTCAAATATTCAGCGCGAGTTTTAGCACTACGTTTTATGATTATATCGGTGATATCTACTATTTGCTGTTTCATTTTCTCTCTCAACTTTTATACTTTTAAATTTAATCTAGCTCTCAAACTTATACTTACTCACAAATAAGTTATGGTGCCCAGAAAATCTGTGTGTTTAAGCTAGGGTGTTGTAAAAATGCTCGAATAGGCATTTCAAATGGGTCATCCCCACCTAACGCTTTTTCTATTACTGTCTTTTTGCCTTCGCCACAAGAATGAAGAAAAATGTTTTTACTCGTAATTAAACTCGAAAAAGTAAAACTAATTCGAAGGTTAGGAGCTGTTTTAGGTTGAACTTTTAATAAAACAGACTCATTTTTAATATCAAGTCCATCCGCTATTTCATCACTACATGGGAATAGAGAGGCTGTATGGCCATCTTCACCCATGCCCAAAATTAAGACATCTAATGGTAATAAATTTTTTCTTGCCGCTGCATTTAAATTAACTAATGTTTGTTCTGTTAATTCATCACCTTGTTTCAGGTGAAAAAATGTAGCTTCAGCTGCATTATTTTGTAATAAATTTTCATGTACTAACCGAGTATTGCTAGCATCACTATCCATGGGTACCCAACGTTCATCAGCTAATGTAATGGTAACCTTCGACCATTCAATATCACTTTGTGATAGAACCTTAAAAAAACCTTTGGGTGTTGAACCACCTGACACGGCGATACTTGCTTTGCCATTAAGCTCGATTGCTTTTGAAAGAATTTCACTCACTGATTTTGCTAACGATACATCTAAGTCTTTACGTTCAGAGAACTCTATTAATTGGTGCATTATTCAACCCACTGGCGATCGTCTCGCGCGATTAATGAAATAGAAGATACGGGTCCCCAAGAACCTGCAGCATAAGGTTTAGGTGCTTCTTCTGCAGCTTTCCATGCATCAATTATACTATCAGCCCAGATCCATGCGGCTTCAACTTCGTCACGACTAACAAATAAAGACTGGTTACCATTCAATACTTCTAACATTAATCGTTCATAAGCATCTACTACGCGTTTATCTTTATATGCATCAGAGAAATTCAAATCGAGTTTATTTTCTTGTATGCGCATTTGAGAAGCAATACCAGGTATTTTATTCATCATTTGTAAGTCAACGCCTTCATCAGGCTGCAAACGAATAACTAACTTATTAGCGGGTAAATCCGCGTAACTTTCTTTGAAGATATTATGTGAAGGTTTTTTGAAATGTATCACTATTTCACTATGTTTCTTAGGCATACGCTTACCCGTACGAAGGTAAAATGGTACACCAGCCCAACGCCAATTATCTATTTCGGCTTTTATTGCAACAAAAGTTTCTGTGTGGCTATTCTCTTTAGCCCCTTCTTCGTTTAAATAACCAGGTACAGAAGCCCCTTCTAAAAAGCCATCGCTGTATTGACCTCGAACAGCTTTGTCATTTATGTTTTCTCTGTTGATTGTTTTTAATGCTTTAACTACTTTAAGTTTTTCGGCACGAACACTTTCAGCACTTAAATCTGCTGGTGGTTCCATAGCAAGAAGAGATAAAACCTGTAACAGGTGATTTTGCACCATGTCACGCATTTGACCCGCTTCATCATAAAAGCCCCAACGACCTTCAATACCAACGCTTTCTGCAACAGTAATTTGAACATGATCAATACTGTTACGATCCCAGTTATTCGTAAACAATGAATTAGCAAAGCGTAATACAAGTAGATTAAGTACTGTTTCTTTGCCCAAGTAGTGATCTATACGATAAGTTTGGTTTTCTTTGAAGTAATCAGAAACTTGATTGTTGATTGCAATAGAAGACTCTAATGAGTGACCAATGGGCTTTTCCATAACTACGCGATCTGCATCGGTAATTAGATTGGCATAATCTAATCCCTTACAAATATCACCATAAATAGTAGGAGCTGTTGAGAAGTAATAAACACGAGTACTATTACCATTTGCTAATGTTTCAGCTAAATCTGTAAATGAAGTACTTTCTTTAAAATCAAGGTTTTGATAAACCAATCGATTCATAAAGCGAGAAAGAACTTCATCATCTATTGTTTCTTTAACAAATTCATTTAAATTTTCTACAACAATACTTTTAAAATCTTCAAGCGTATGGTCTTGTCTGGCGGCACCAATTATACGGCTATCTTTATTTATTAAACCACACATTTCCAATTGATAAAGTGCTGGTAGTAGCTTACGTCGCGACAAATCGCCTAAAGCCCCAAAAATAACAATTTCACTTGCTGATTGACAATCTAAATTACTCATAAAATCTTCTCTTACCTTTAAATATACAAATTTTATTCTTTTAATTTTATCTTTCTAAACATTCTTTTCTTAACTTTTGCTAAACTTTTATAATGAGGGAAACCCGAAGTGAAACATAAAAAAACAAACCGCAACAGATCAAAACAAAAGAAAATAAAGCAAAATAAAACCAAATGAAACATATAGATAATTTACCGTTTATTAGCTCGCCAGTAAAGAATTTTTTGTAGTATTACTACAAAAATTGAAATGGATCCTTTTCTTGGCTGTTATTTATTACAGTCGTAATATATAGCAACGCATTTTTCTCAATACCAGTTAAACTAGTATTCTAAGAATAACTAACTTTATAGAAGTACATTTTATATTATTGATAAAGGTCAAGATTTATGAAATAAAATTTCACTTTTTCTGTTCCTCACCCCGAAAATAAATTACAGTATATTACAAATAGTCTGTTTTTTTATGTGGGCTACTATTGAAAAAACTTAAAAAATATAAATAAATAAGATCTAGGGTCAGAGCATAATGAATATTTTAGAAAAGATCACAAACGAACTAGACATGCTCAGTAAATCTGAGAGGAAAGTAGCAGAAGTTATTTTAGCCTCTCCAAATACAGTCATACACTCAAGTATAGCCGCACTTGCTAAACAAGCCAACATCAGTGAACCCACCGTGAATCGTTTTTGCCGTCGCCTAGACACAAAAGGATATCCTGACTTTAAGTTACATTTAGCCCAAAGTTTAGCTAACGGTACACCTTATGTTAATAGACATGTTGATGAAAATGATACTGCTGATGAATATATGGCAAAGATATTCGAATCGACGATGGCTAGTCTTGAATTAGCACGTAAAAGTTTAGATTCAAATGACATTAACCGGTCTGTCGATGTATTGACACAAGCCAATAAAATCTCATTTTTTGGTTTAGGTGCCTCTGCGATTGTTGCTCACGATGCACAAAATAAATTTTTCCGGTTCAATGTACCCGTTGTTTATTTTGATGACATATTAATGCAACGTATGAGTGCTATAAATAGTCGCCAAGGTGATGTGGTTATTGTTATTTCACATACTGGACGTACTAAATCTCTAGTAGAAGTTGCCAGTTTAGCCAAAGAAAATGATGCCACAGTCATCGGTATAACCACCACAGGTACGCCACTTGCTAAAGAGTGTAGTATCGTACTTTCAGTTGACGTCAGTGAAGACACAGATCTATATATGCCAATGTCATCACGCATTGCTCAACTCGCTTTAATAGATGTTTTAGCAACAGGTTTTACTTTACGTCGCGGTAGTAAATTTAGAGACAATCTGAAAAAAGTAAAAGACAGTTTACGAAGTTCACGTTTTGAAAGAAAAGACTAATTATTAGTCGAAAATATTTAAACCTGTACTTCAATCAATATACATATCATCGATAATCGTAATTTAAAAATATAAGGGGATAAAAATGCCTAGAAGAACGAAAATTGTTGCTACCTTAGGTCCAGCAACTAACGATAGAGAAGTGTTAAAAAATGTTCTAGCTGCAGGTGTAAATGTTGTCAGACTAAATTTTTCTCATGGTAATGCTCAAGATCATATTGATAGAGCTAATGATGTCAGAGAAATAGCTAAAGAACTTGGTATTTATGTTGGTATATTAGGTGATTTACAAGGTCCAAAAATCCGAATTTCCACCTTCAAAGATGGGCCTATAAAAGTAGCCGTTGGTGATGCCTTTGAATTAGATGCTTCATTAGGGAAAGGTGAAGGTTGCCAAGAGAAAGTTGGTATTGATTATAAGAAATTAGTACAAGATGTTAATACGGGTGACATCTTATTGCTCGACGATGGTCGAGTACAATTAAGAGTATTATCGACTACTGACACTTCAGTTTTCACCGAAGTAACTGTAGGCGGTCCTTTAAGTAATAATAAAGGTATCAACCGTCAAGGTGGTGGTTTAACAGCGCCAGCACTTACTGAAAAAGATAAAGCAGACATACTAACTGCAGCAAAAATTAATGTTGATTTTTTAGCTGTATCTTTCCCTCGTGATGCTGCAGATATGAATTATGCCCGTAAATTAGCGGAAGAAGCGGGTTTAGATACGCAATTAGTTTCAAAAATCGAACGTGCTGAAGCCGTCAATGATGATGACGTTCTTGATGGAATTATTCTAGCTTCTGATGTTGTCATGGTTGCCCGTGGTGATTTAGGTGTTGAAATTGGTGATGCTGCACTAGTAGGTAAACAGAAACATATTATTTTACGAAGCCGCCAGTTAAACCGTGCTGTAATTACTGCCACTCAAATGATGGAGACAATGATTGAGCAACCAATGCCTACACGTGCTGAAGTAATGGATGTATCAAATGCTGTATTAGATGGCACCGACGCTGTAATGTTATCAGCCGAAACTGCTGCAGGTAAATATCCACTTGAAACAGTTAAAGCAATGGCTAATGTTTGTGAGGGTGCTGAAAAACATCGCTCTGTTAATATTTCACACCACAGACTTGATATTACTTTTACCGGAGTTTCAGAAACTGTCGCGTTGTCAGCTATGTATGCAGCAAACCATTTAGAAGGTGTTAAAGCAATTATATCTTTAACCGAATCAGGTGAAACAAGTAAGCTAATGTCACGCATTACTTCTGGGTTACCTATATTCTGTCTATCTCGTCATGAAAAAACATTAACTACGAGTGCAATGTTTCGTGGCGTTTATCCAGTATCATTTGACTCAACTGATATAAGCCATGAAGTATTGTCAGATCTAATATTACAGGCTGTAAATGGTAAAATGGATTTAAACGTTGGTGATAAACTGATTTTAACTCATGGTGATATTATGGAAACTGTCGGCGCTTCAAATACGTTGAAGGTTCTAGTTGTTACTGAAAAACACCTTAGTTAATTTCACCCAAAGTTAACGTAACGCTATATATAGTTAAATAAAAGACCCGTAGTTTTACTTCGGGTCTTTTTTTTATTCTCCATATTGGGTTATGAATTAGCAATAGTGTTGTTATTTTGAATTCAAGTATTCGAGATGAAAAGGATCTCTTAAAATCATAGCTAAATACAATCAACTCTTATTTTTGGGAAACAATTGTAATGTGATTTTTGAGAGTAAGTTGATATATTATTTAAATTACTAATGCCAACACGATTAAGCTATACCCATTCTATTACATATTATATTTGAGTTTCTTTAAGGTTATTTTATGACAAAAAAACATCTAATTTGGGATTTACCCTTACGCATATTTCATTGGAGCTTTGCATGTACCATCCTAGGTTCTTGGTATACATCAGAAAATAAAGGTGAGTATATAGAGCTTCATATACAATTAGGTTACGTAGCAATAGGTTTACTCTTATTTAGAGTATTATGGGGTATTATAGGTCCTAAACATGCTAGGTTTTCACAGTTTATTCCTTCACCAAGAAGCCTATTTTCATATCTTAGAAAATCAGATAAATATAAAGGAAGTCCCGGCCATAACCCACTAGGCGCTTTAATGGTTATTTTGATGATTGTGTTAATTACTATTCAAACCATGAGTGGTTTATTTATCAATGATGACGTATTTTCTTCAGGTCCTTATTACGGCAGTATAAGTAAAGACTTAGAGAAGGTGATGATATTTTTACATCACAACACCTTTGATTTAATGATTGGTGCTATCGCTTTGCACATTTCTGCAATAGTTTATTATTGGCGAGTAAAAAAACAAAATTTAGTTTTACCAATGTTCACAGGTAAAAAAACAGATGACCAAGTAAAAAAATCTGATGCGATCCCTCACTCTAAATTATTACTTGCAGTTATTATTGCCGCTTTTTCTGTTGGCTTAGTCTACTGGCTAGTTGTAATTAACGCGCCTGTGATTGAAGATTTTTACTACTAACAAGCAGCCGACGACTATTATTAGACTAAGGTTTTAAAGTAATTTAATTCAAGTCTTGGATTCAAGTAAATTAATTCAGTAATGCTGACCTAAGGTGGTACGAGTAAAAACCGTACTACCTTAGGTAATCTATATATTGTTCTTTGTATTGTGCTTTGTATTGTTACATTTTAGTTGCTGATAACATTATCAAGGATCTTAGAAATAATGACGGTACTCGAGCTTAAACTCTTCAAATGTGTTCTTCTCATGAGCTTTACTTTCAATACGATGAAAGTCTGCATAAAACCTTACACTATCATTATCCCCTATTTGAACACTTTGTTGAAAGCTCAACCGTGAACGCTGAGTTTGATCAAATAAGAATTGATAATGTTCAGCTTCAATTAATAGCGTGCTTTTTGGCCAGTAATACAAGAAACCTGTATGTAAACCAGGGGCCAATGTAGCAAATGTATCTAGTTTACGGTTAAACTCTAATCGACCAGTTGCAAATAAAAATAAATAACTATTGTCTAATGGTTGATAACTTACACCACCACCAGTAGTCCCTTGAGTGGCCAGTACTTCTTTATCGAAGGTCCACTGTTGCTCTAAACTAATATTCGCTTTCCAGGATAATGGTGAAAAATACTCATTTCTTGCTGATAACGAAGTAATATCGAGTAATTCTGCTTTTTCAAGCTTAATATCTCCTCCTTGGTATGCCCGCACGGAAACATTGACCATATTTAAAGACATACCTGAATAATAACCAGGCATAGGGTCTAGTAGATCGTGATAGCTCCCCCTATATTTTATTTCTACAAAGGGTGAATCTATATTTTCACCTGCACTAACACCAAGCATTGAGGTTTTATGACCAAGGTCTGGTCTGTTCGGGCGCTCAATTGGGATATTTAATTTTATTGGGTTTTTATTAAGCTCTCTTAATAATAAAAAACTTCTTCTGGTTGTTTCCTTTGGGCGTCCATTAAATGTATTTTGGTAACGTAAGTACCTATAGGCACTATCTACAATTAATTGTTGTTGCTCCTCTCTTAACCTCATAAATTTAGTTGAGTGGAGGATACTGATATCTTTAGATAGTGAGAGGGCTATGCTTTTCTCAGTAGAGTTAAGCATAGATAACTGCGCCTTTAATTCGGTTAAAATTGATGGCCTATAATGAGTCGACGTAATTAAATCTGCCTCCTGCACTGCCCTAACTGTATCTAATGGAATCGCTGTTACTGGAAATTCATTTGCTAGGTACATACCAGGCCTTGCGACATCAAGAAGTTCTAGTAATCTAAATGAACAGTTTTCATCAAAAAAGTAATACTCAAAGCTTATTTCTTGTAGCTCCCAAATGTGAGCCAGCATCCTATTTATTTCTTCTTTAGTTAGGTTTAACTTATACTCCCATAAGTCTCTATTTTCTAGACGACTATATTCTTTAATCTTTTCGAAGTATGGGTTAGCCGCGAAGTATCCTGGATAGCCGCCCGTTAAGCCTTTTGCTGCATATAAAAAACCGCCGTCACCTTCTGCTACGGTTGCACCAAAATTAAGAGCATAAGAAAGGTAAGTGGAATCCTGTTCAACGTTATCAGGATCAAAGCGTAAAAAAGTGTGGCCATACATAGATGACGGGCTATTTAACTGAGCTGAAGCGAAAGCTAACACTACACTTGAAGTATTTAGTGTACTTCGCCAATCAAGGTATTCTTGACAAATAAAAGGCTCTACGTCTTTTCGTAAATTTTTAATATGTTTAAATAAAAATAAAGTTCTCGCAGGGAATTTACACTGGATTTCTTTTTGTTTTTTAAGTGTCTCTATAGTGGCCAATAACTCACTTTCAGGGTTTGTATAACCATCTTCAGCTAAGAAAAAATCTTTATCATCGACATAGCTTTCTAATGAATCCTCTTCTGAACTCAAATTTACATGTAATAATGATCGCCATTGTTCAGACTTGGCTAGCTCAGTAATTATTTTATCATTGGGTAAATTTGCTTTTGCGGGTGTTATAAAAGTAAATATTATTAAGAGAAAGGTAACGTTGAATTTCATAGGGTATATAATGGATGTAAATGACAATAATTAAAATTTTAAAACGATATAATTAAAAAAGGCTACATATCTGTAGCCTCTATTCATCCGAAAGTATTACTACTAAACGGCGTATTTAACTAAAGTAGCATCATTTTTCATTAAAGAAAACATTGAGCTTACTACGTGCTCAGTTGTTGCGTCTTCTGAAGGGAATAATGTATCGAAGTTATTATGTAATGTAGACTTAAACAAAGCACGGTCAGCTTCTACAACGCCTAAAGATACAGCAACGGCTGTGATAGCTTCACCATCACCACGAGCAACATCTTCACTAAACTCGTCCATAATCATACTAACATCAACCATTTTCTTACCGCCGTAAGATAATGTACCTTGAGTAGAACAACCATTTGTTCCAAATGTCATCCCAAAAGTATTGTTACCCGTTGAAGTATTTGTTGTAGCAGCAAGAACATGGCTAGGTGTACCTGATTGTCCTTCAAAAAGCATGTTACCCCAACCACAAGATTGGCTACCCGGTGCATCAGCTAAAGCTGCAGTAGATACTAGTAAAGTTGATGCTAGTAATGTAGATGATATTAATAATCTTTTCATAAAAATCCCTATAATGTTTTGTTTAATAATACTTATTTTCAAAGTATATGCAATTTCAGTCTAATACAAATATTTACATAGTTCTAGCTATTAACAAAATATTTCATTAATACCTCAAAGTTATAAATATCGAAAAAATTGAACATAAAGTAATGCTGATAAAAAAGCCCTAGAAATACTTCTAAGGCTTAAAAAACACTTCATTTAGTTAGCGTTATAATTACTCTTTCTTAAAATCGTCATGACAGCCACCGCAGGTTTTACCAACACCGCCAATAGCTTTTTTAATAGCGCCTTCATCCTTAGATTGAGCCGCTATAATTAACGCTGCTGATGCTATCGTAAGCTTATCAATTTCTTTGCTGTAATGCTCAGGCTCTTGCCAAATTTTATTTAAAGCCTGTGTTTCAACATTGAATTTAGACGTATCCGTACGAGAATAATCACCAATCATCAAAGATAGTTGATTAATACGTGTTGCATTTTTCTCAACTATTTTTGCATCAATAGGGACTTTACCCTTTGCCATTGCGCCTAATAGCCCCATATTACTACCAAGTAACTTAAATACCGATTGACGTAACTCTGTAGCTTTAGCCGCATGTTTATCAGAACTGGCCGGTTGTGCCATACTCGTTGTGGCAATAACTAGACTGACTACAACACTTACCGCTAAAATACTCTTATTAAAAAGTTTCATCTATTTCCTCTCCCTTTAAACATTATGTTTATTTCGTTTATTCCCTCACTTTGTTTCATGACTTAGAGTAAACAAAATTGAGTTATAACAAATCAGTAATTAATTTAAAGGATTTTAGTTAAAAAATAAAGAATTAGCGTTATAAACCGTTAACAATTTCTTTAACTAATGGAGGGCCTTGATAAATAAATCCTGTATATACTTGAACTAAACTGGCTCCGGCTTGAAGTTTTTCGTTGGCATCTGCACTTGACGCTATACCACCGACACCAATAATAGGTAATTTATTATCAAGCGCTTCGCTTAATAATTTAATAACTTGCGTACTTTTATCTTTTACAGGTTGGCCACTTAAGCCACCTTGTTCATCCCCAAACTTAAGATCTTCAACACCTTCACGAGATAATGTTGTATTTGTTGCAATAACACCATCTATGCCATTATCAATTAACGATTTAGCAATAGATTTTATTTCATCTTCGGTTAAATCCGGAGCAATTTTAACTGCTATAGGGATATATTTTCCATACTGTTCCGTAAGGGTCTTTTGCTCAGATTTTAACGCAGCTAATAACTCGTCTAATGCATCACCATATTGCAGAGAACGCAATCCAGGTGTATTCGGAGACGAAATATTAACAGCAATATAAGTCGCTAAATTGTAGACCTTACGCATGCAATGTAAGTAATCATCTTTTGCATTTTCTTCTGGTGTATCTTTATTTTTACCAATGTTAATGCCTAAAACACCTTTAAAATTTGCCGCTTGTATTTGCGAGACTAAGTAATCAACACCTTTATTATTAAAACCCATACGGTTAATAATACCATTAGCTTTTGGAAGTCTAAAAATACGTGGCTTATCATTACCCGGTTGTGGGCGTGGTGTTACCGTGCCGACTTCAACATGACCGAAGCCCATTGCAGAAAAAGCGTGTACACATTCACCATTTTTATCAAGCCCCGCTGCCAAACCCACTGGATTAGGAAAGTTAATACCCATAACAGTTAAAGGCTTATTTTGTACACGTTGTTTATAAAAAACACTAAGGGGAGATTTCCCCATAGTTTTTAAACCTTTAATAGTTACATCATGAATAATTTCTGGATCAAACTGAAAAAGTACTTTACGAATGGCTGGATAAAACATAATGTCTCGACTTATTTGCAAATAGTTAAAATAAAAAATCCTCGCGATGCAAGGATTTTACCAGTTAACACTAGCATTACAATATGCCAACCAACTTTGACTACAATAACTTAGTTATTTGTGATGTTAATCATTATTTTTCTGAAACTGGCTCACAGTTTAAACTTAATAACATTAATTCTCGTAACGCTACAGAGAATTTAGCAAAGTCATGTGATTCACCCACTTTAAAGTCGGTCAAAATATGCTTCCAGCGATCAAGCGGTTGGTTATTGGTCGCAATCCAGTCTGTTATTAAACGATCTAAATCTTCCAACGGTGTTTCACTGTGTCCACCTAAAACAACAGCCGTCAACGAACGTTGTTGCCAATCTACCTCTTCTCTAAATGAAGAACGAGCAAGTGCTTGCCAGTGGCTTGCTACCGGTTGACGGGTTATTTGATCTAAGAACCAATGTAGCTCTAAACTAGCACCAAGCTCAAAGTACAAACTTGCTCCTTGCTCAACTGTACAATTGTTTTCATTAGTTACTTCGGCAATATCCATTGTCGAGAATAAAGAACTTAAACGAGAAAGCCTTACTGCAATATTTTTAGGTACCCCTTGTTTAATTAGATCATCCGAAATTTTCTTTACCCCTTCAGTTTCTTCACTGATTCTAAAACTAGAGAGTTGCTCGGCTAAGACTTTAAAGGCTGGCTTATACAGGGCAATAGACTTCGCAAGAGGAAGAGACTTATTACGATGACGAAGGAACCAACGGGTAACACGTCGTATAGTTCTTCGGTATTGAAACAACATTCCAGTTTGAATTGCCGTAGGAATTTTATTGTTTAGTGCTTCAATTTGACACCAAAACTCCTCTAATTCAAAAACAGCACAAGCAATAGTATAACAATTAGCTATTTCTGCGACGCTAGCACCGGTTTCTTCTTGCATACGATTAACAAAATTAAACCCCATATCATTACCAATTTTGTTGGCAAGTTTGGTTGCAATAATTTCTGCACGTAATGGATGCTGTTGCATCTCATTTTGATATTTATCACGTAACTGTTTAGGAAATGCAGCTACTAATAAATTATTATGATAATCATTATCCGTAATTTCCACGTGGACCAAATCATCTTTCAGTACCATTTTACTGTAAGCAAGTAATACCGATAACTCAGGCCGTGTTAAACCTTTTCCTTGAGATAATCTCTCTGCTATTTCTTCGTCGTCAGGAATAAACTCTAGTGAACGATTTAATTTACCCGACCTTTCAAGGTCATGTATAAAACGGAGTTGTTCTTTTAATTGGTTTGAGCCATGCATTGCGGTAACAGATAAAGAATGTGTTTGACGATAACAATCTTCAATAACTATATCGCCTACCTCATCGGTCATATCATAGAGTAACTTATTACGTTGCTTAACGGTTAAGTCACCATTTTGTACTAACGAATTTAATAGTATTTTTATGTTTACTTCATTATCTGAACAATCAACACCACCGGCATTATCAACAGCGTCAGAGTTAATACGACCACCGTTGGCTGCGTATTCAATTCGCCCTAACTGGGTCAAACCTAAATTCCCCCCCTCTCCTACCACCTTAGTCTTAAGGTCAGCACCATTAATACGTAATGTATCATTAGCCCTATCACCTACTTCTAAATGTGTTTCTTTGGAGCTTTTAACATAAGTACCGATACCGCCATTCCAAAGTAAGTCAACTTCCATGCATAACAGTGCTTGCATTAAATCAGTCGGTGCCATGTTCTGCTTTTGTGTACCAATCATTTTCTTAATTTCAGGCGTAAGTTTAATTGATTTCACATGGCGACTAAAAATACCTCCGCCTTTTGATATTAAATCTTTATTGTAATCATCCCAAGTACAACCAGGTAAGTTAAACAATCGATCACGTTCTACATAAGAGCTTGCCGCCTCTGGACTTGGATCAATAAAAATATGCATATGGTTAAATGCTGCTTGTAAGCGAATATGTTTCGATAACAACATACCATTGCCAAATACATCTCCAGCCATATCTCCAATGGCAATACAGGTAAAATCAGTGGATTGACAATCTATATCCATTTCTCTGAAATGACGTTTAACAGACTCCCATGCTCCTTTAGCCGTAATTCCCATGGCTTTATGGTCATAACCAACACTACCACCCGATGCGAAAGCGTCACCTAGCCAAAAGTTATATTCCTCAGATATTGCATTAGCAACATCTGAAAAGGTTGCTGTACCTTTATCTGCCGCAACAACTAAATAGGCATCATCTTCATCTAATCGAACGACATCTTTTGGCGGTATAATTTTACCCGCAATAATGTTATCGGTAATATCTAGTAAAGCACGAATAAAAGTACGGTAACACTCTTTACCGGCTTCAAATATTTCTTCACGAGAGCCTTTAGGCAATTGTTTACAAACAAAACCACCTTTAGCACCAACAGGCACTATGACACTGTTTTTAACCTGTTGTGCTTTAACTAAACCAAGCACTTCTGTACGAAAATCTTCACTTCTGTCTGACCAACGTAAACCGCCTCGAGCAACTTTACCACCACGTAGGTGAACTCCTTCAATTTGTGGAGAATACACAAATATTTCAAATTTAGGTACCGGCTGAGGCATTTCACTTATATTCTCAGGCTGAATTTTAAACGAAATATAAGCTTTATCGTTATTATTGGCGTCAGATTGGAAGTAATTAGTACGAATTGTGGCATTAATCATTTCCGCGAAACGTCTGATTATGCGGTCATCGTCTAAACTAGCGACATTTTCAAGGGATTGTTCTATGTCTTCTAATAACTTGGTCGTTGCTTTTTCTTTTACTGTAGCCGTTGATTTATTTTTGGGGTCAAAACGTAAGATGAACAGATCAATCAAAAGTTTAGCGGTATCAGGATATCGTGAAAATGTATTTTCAATATATTGCTGACTAAATCGACTACCTATTTGGCGTTTATATTTTGCCAGGGCTCTTAAAATAGATACCGCACGTCCTTCAATGCCTGCGCCTAAAATTAAACGGTTAAAACCATCATCTTCTAAACCTCCTTCCCAAACCTTAGCAAAAGCATCTTGGAAGAGTACTCTAACTTTAGATATATCAAAATCACCTTCACCAGTAAGAGACATTGAAAAATCATGGATCCAGTTTGTTTCTTCGCCCTTAGCTTTAATCGCATATGGACTTTCGCCAATAACGCGTAAACCAAAGTTTTCTAATATAGGTAAAACGGTGCTTAAATGAATAGGTCCCCCTTTGTTAAATAGTTTCAATTTAACTAAACGGCTATTATTTTTTTCTTCTACAGGTTGATAAAGTAACATGCCCAAGCGGTTATCTACACTCAGGCTCTCAATAAGCTCGATATCAGCAATAGCTGAACCCGGTAAGACTTCATCTTTATAAGCTTGAGGGAATTCAGTATATTTTCTACTTAACGATTTTGATTCACTTTCCCCGAAACTAACCGCTAATGCACTCGCTAATTTATCATCCCAACTGCGCGCCGCTTCATTTAAGTTTTCTTCAATTTCTTTCACGTTTATCTCTGCTTTAGTGGAGTTAACTCGAACAATGTAATGAGTTCTTGCATGAACAGCTTCAGAGAAGAATGTGGTAAATTCAACTTCTTCCTCGCTGTTAAATGCATTCTGTAATAGTTTTTGAGTATTTATACGTAATTTTGTGGTATAGCGCTCTCTTGGTACGTAAACCATGCAAGAGTAGAACCGGTCGAATGCATCACGGCGGACAAATAAGCCAGTGTAATCTCGCTCTTGCAGCTGTAAAATTCCCATGACTATATTCAGTAGCTCCTCTACTGAAGATTGTAATATTTCATCTCTTGGGTAAGTTTCTAATATATTAATTAACGCTTTATAATAATGCGTGCCTTTAACGTAAGGTGAAGCCTCACAAACAGCAATAACTTTAGAGGAAATGAGCGGTAATTCTAAGGCGCTATTTGTGTAATATGAAGAACCAAAAAGCCCAATAAAACGATGTTCTCCAACAACCTTACCTTTATCATCAAATTTTTTAATACCAACGTAATCTAACTGTGCTGGGCGATGAACTCGCGACTTTGAATTTGTTTTAGTTAGAATTAGGTGTCCTTCACCTAAAGCAATATTGCGACCGGCTTCATTTAAGTTAGACACTAATTGCGTTTTAGACCCCTTTGAGTTTTTCATTAAACCCAAGCTTGACTCAAGGTTTCCATTTAACGATATGTCACCTTTTACCGCTTTAACGTCATAATAGCGATACCCCATTAAAGTAAAGTTATTACACGATATCCAATGCAAGAAACTTAATGTATCTTCTTTACTTGATTTTGTACCCGGGTATTTACCTTTTTTAACATCAGTAATCACATTCGTTAAGCAAGATAACATCGGTTGCCAGTCAATAACGGTTAATCTTACGTCTTCAACCACAGAAAGAAGTGAACTCTTAATGAGATTTAACTCTTCCTCTGTAGATTGACGATCTATTTCTATTAAAAAGACCGTTTCTTTTGAATCATTTTTAATTTTATTATTTATTACTGGTGATATTTCTGTTACTTCTTGCTTTTTATCTCGCCCTATATTTAATGGTGCATTAAGCATGAGGTGTGGCGACAAACCCAATCTGTTAAGCGCTATCCGAATTGAATCAACTAGAAATGGCATGTCATTAACAATTATTTCAATAATTGTATGGCTAGATTTCCAACCATTTTGACTTACCGATGGATTAAATACCTTAATAATTGGTGTATCGTCTTTATGTTGATTAAGTGAGCGCCATAAACTTAACGCAGCACCATACATATCGCTATCATTTCGATTTTCAAGATCAAAGGAAGACATATTTCCATAGAGTAAGTGAGCAAACTGATCGACTAAGGGGGCGGTCTTACTCTCAACCTTTTGATGAATAAGTTTTGCTACATTATTTAGTATTACTGAAGATGAACCGTTTACTGATGTCATGACTTTTTCCTTCACTTGTAAAAAAGAAAGTTTGCAATAACTCATTGTTAGTTTTTTAAAACAATACACTCAACTTACATTAGTCATCAAAACAGTCTTTGTGTTTTATTCTTATATTTTATATATCAGAATAGACCAATAAATCAGTTTTATGAATAAAATTAGGCTTTTATAAGAAAATTATTCTATCTGTTTTTTATTTAGGGTATTTCTAAAGAGAATGAATTAGAGAGATAACATAAATAATCTAGATATGTGGGTATAAAAAAGCAGCTAATACTACATGATGGGTATTTAATTAGATGCTTTTATCTGATGATGTATAAACGGTATTTGGCGAAAAGGTATATACCCGTTTCCTGCTTATTTTTTACTCTGTGGTTTATCTGCCCATAAAAAAGCAGATAGAGCTGGTAAAATAATAATGGCAGCCAACATATTAACTAAAAACATAAAGGTGAGTAATATTCCCATATCGACCTGGAATTTCAAGTCAGAGAAAAACCAAGTTGAAACCCCAATAGCTAGGGTTAAACCTGTGATCAGTACTGCACTACCTCGCTCTTTTAACGCTGCAAGGTATGCATCATGGACATTCAGACCCTCCTTAAGTTTGATACTCATTGTCGAAAGTATATAAATACCATAATCGACACCAATACCTACCCCTAAAGCAATAACCGGTAACGTAGATACTGTTAAGCCTATATCAAGCGCAGTCATTAACCACTGAGCTAAGGTAGAAACCACATATAAAGGTAAAACAACGACCAATGTTGCTCGAATACTTCTAAAACTAATTAAACATAACGCAATGACTGCGCCGTAAACATAAAGCATCATAGGTAGTTGTGCTTCTGCGACTGCTTCATTGGTTGCAGCCATAACGCCAACAGGACCCGATGCCAGTTTAAATTGGATTTGTTCACTGCCAAGCTCTTTAGCAGTGATTTTAACCGCATCAATAACCGTGTTAATCGTATTCGCTTTATGATCTTCTAAAAACAAAATTACGGGCATAACGCTACAGTCATTATTCAAAAGCCCACTAGAAGACGGGACCCGTGCAATAGACTGTACTAATGTTTGTTGGTTCCGTGGAATAACACGCCACTTGGGATTTCCTTCGTTGTAACCCGCATTAACCAGTTTAGAAATAGAGGCTAAACTTACCGTTGATTGAACACCTGACACATTCTCCATTTTCCATTGGAAGCGGTCTATCGTTGACATGGTATCGTAATAGGTACAAGCATCTGGCGTTGTTTCGATAATAACAGACATATAATCAACACTTATCGCATACCTATCAGTAATTAAAAAAGTGTCTTGGTTATAACGAGATGATTCATGTAGTGCTGGAGCACCGGAATGTAACTCACCAATTTTCAAACCTTGCCCTTGATAAAAGCCGACTACGAATAAAATAGCCGTTAAAGATAATATTATTCTTGCAGGACCCTTAGTAGCGAAACTCGCCATAAATACCCATACAGCACTTTCTTCGCTTATTCGTCCAACTTTGGCATTCACTTTTATTTTTGTATAAGAAAGTAATACAGGTAACAGAATAAGGTTAGTTAAAATAATCATAGCTACACCAATTGAAGCAGTGATAGCTAACTCTTTAATAATACCAATATCAATAGATAGTAAGGTTAAAAAGCCTACAGTATCAGAGAGTAAAGCTATGCCACCTGGAATCAATAATGCCCGAAAACTTGCTTGCGCTGCGGCAACAGGTGTTAAACCCGTAGCCACTTTCTTAACTACCGAGTTAATCATCTGCACACCATGACTCACGCCAATAGCAAACACTAAAAAGGGAATTAATATCGACATAGGATCTAGGCCAAAACCAAGGCTCGATAACATACCCATTTGCCAAACAACTGCGACAAGAGAACATAAAATTGGCAGAATAGTTAAACGAATGGAGTGGCTAAAAATGTAAACCATCACAGCAGTAATGCCTATTGCTAATGCAAAAAATAACACGACCCCTTTAGCACCTTCAGCAACATCACCAACCATTTTGGCAAAACCAATGATATGTACGGTTATATTGTCTTTCTCAAACTCTTGTCTAATTTCTTTTTCAAATTTCTGAGCTATCTCGAGGGTATCTAACTTTTCACCTGTGTCGGGGTTAAACTCTAATAAAGCGGCCTTAACCATTGCACAGCTATAATCATCGGCAACAATACTGCCAACAATGCCAGCCTTTTCTATATTTCCCTTAACAACAGCAAGACCTTGCAAAGTAGGTTGAAAATCTGCAGGGATAACAGGACCTCCGGCAAAGCCATCTTCAACTACTTCGACAAAACGAGTACTAGGAGAAAATAACGATTTCACCTGGATCCGATCAACACCAGGAATGAAGAACAATTTGTCATGAACGCCTTTTAAC
>Ga0308012_10000366_pt1 | contig 28448 bp, 25 predicted proteins | sample Neamet179_FD_203133 | JGI IMG/M metagenome (GOLD analysis project Ga0308012, IMG submission 203133) | Marine microbial communities from water near the shore, Antarctic Ocean - #179 | ecosystem: Environmental > Aquatic > Marine > Unclassified | place: Southern Ocean | collected 2014-07-25 | reverse complement strand
AATAATTTTTTTTAAGCAGGTGTTCTTTATCTGTAACATGTTTTGTAGAATTACATGAAACGAAAAAGGCGATCAATAAAAAATAAAACGAATTTTTTTTCATTATTTTAGCACTGCAAAGAAAATCAAAAATAGTATTTTTCAACGGTTTATTTTTATTTACACACAATTAATGAGCATCTCAAAAAATCAATCTAAAATCATAACAAGTTTATCTCAGAAAAAGTATAGACAAAAGCATAAATTATTTATTGCTGAAGGAGTAAAAGTAGTGAATGAATTGCTAAACTCTTCTTTTGAAATTGATACGTTATTTGCAGTTGATGATTTTCAAACTGATATTTCTGTGAATAAAATTACAAGAATATCAGAAAAGGATTTACAAAAAATAAGCAACTTAAAAACGCCCAATAAAGTTTTAGGATTGTTTCAAATTCCTGATGAAAAACCACTTCAAAAAAACGGATTAATTGTTGCGTTAGACGATATTAACGATCCTGGAAATTTAGGAACAATCATTCGTTTGTGTGATTGGTTTGGGGTCTCTCAATTACTTTGTTCTAAAGAGACTGTAGATTGTTACAACCAAAAGGTTGTGCAAGCAAGTATGGGTTCTTTGACTCGAATTTCTATTACTTATATTGATTTAGAAACGTATTTATCAGCCTCGACTTTGCCAACTTTTATTGCAGATATGGATGGTGAAAACGTTTATAAAAGTCAACTTCCAAAAGAAGGTCTTTTAATTATGGGAAATGAAGCAAATGGTGTTTCTGATGAAATAAAAGTATTGATCAAAAATAAAATTTCTATCCCAAGATTTGGAGAAACACAAGAAACAGAAAGTTTAAATGTTGCAACGGCAACTGCTATTTTGTTAAGTGAGTTTAAGAGAAGTTTATAGCTGGTCGTATTCAGTTAATAACTTTACAGCTAATTCCTACTCAAAAGCAAATGTCAAAAATACGCCACGGGTTCCCATAAAGTTTACGGGAGCTGTCCATTCGCTATTTGAATCATTATCGTATTTTATTTCGTTGTTAAAAGCGAAAATTCCACGAATTGAAGGAGAAAACTTGAAATAATACAAGTAAATATCAATTCCCATTCCTACTTCATACATGAAGTTGTGGGTTTTCATTCTAAATTGCCCAGAAGAATTATCATCTTGATTGGCTTCATTACTAGAAAAATTATAGTCGTAAGAAACACCACCTAATAAATACGGACGGATATTTTTATATCGATCTGTGCTAAATTTAAAAATTACAGGAACATGCAAATAAGTAGAGCCAATTTCTCTAACACTATCTTGCTTTGTTGCTAAATGATTGAAGTAAATATTTTTAGAATTACTAACTAAACCTGGTTCTAAGCGTATGTTTAGGTTTTTATGTAAACGGAAATCTGCAATTAAACCCACATTAAAACCAGTAGTAGGAGCAACCGTAATATTCGCATTTTGTATCGTGCTATTTCTTAAATTTAATTTAAAATCATTTTGATTTAAGCCTAAGTAAAAACCATAGTGTAGTTTTCTTTTATCAAAAGTTGGCAAGTTTTCTACAGGCTCTCTTTGTGCATAAAACACGGCGGAAATCATTAGAAAAAAACCAAAAAACAATACTTTCTTATTCATCATTATTTACTTGCAGTATAAATTGTTGCAACTCCAAAAGTTACAGGAGTATCTTTTGTGTTAGTAAACCCGTTTTTTTGTAAAATATTGTTGAAAGCTTCTCCAAAAGGAAAAGAATTTGCAGATTCTGATAAATATGAATAGGCAACTTTGTCTTTCGAAAATATTTTTCCAATAATAGGAAGTATGAAGTTCGTATAAAATTTATAACCTTGTTTAAAAGGAAATTTAATCGGATTTGAAGTTTCCAAAATAACTAAAACTCCTGTAGGTTTTAAAACCCTTGCAATTTCTTTAATTCCTTTGTCTAAATGTGCAAAATTACGCACACCAAAAGAAACTGTAATAGCATCAAAAGTGTTGTCTTTAAACGGCATTTCTTCAGAATCACCAACAATCATTTCTATTTTGTCTGATAATTTTGCTTTTGCAATTTTTCGCTTTCCAACCTCTAACATGCCGGCAGAAATATCTAATCCTACAATTCTATCAGGGTTTAAAGCTGCCATCATTAACACTAAATCTCCTGTTCCTGTAGCAATATCTAGAATTTGTTTTGGGTTGTTTTTACCAACAATTTCCACCACTTTTTTACGCCATTTCACATCAATTCCTAAAGAAATAACTCTATTTAAGTCATCGTAATTTTCAGAAATATTATCAAACATTTGCGCAACTTGTTTTTTCTTTCCAAGTTCAGAATCTTTGTAAGGTTTAATGATTTTTGACATTCTTTTTACTTTTAGAGGTTTGCTCTTTTCTAAATTAATTACTATCCGTTAACTGCTATAACTTCATTAATTTGATTCGGTAGCATTTCTTTTAATAAGGTTTCAATTCCGTTTTTTAATGTAATTGTAGAAGATGGGCATCCGCTACAAGCGCCTTGTAAAACTACGTGAACTACTTTATGTTCTTCGTCATAAGATCTAAATGCAATGTTTCCTCCGTCAGCAGCAACTGCAGGTTTTATGTATTCATCTAAAATGTCTACAATTTTTGCAGAAATACCTTCTAAAGCAACAGTTGGCGTTTCAGCTTCCTTTTCAGTTGTCGTTTCTTGTTTTGGAATTTCTGTGATAATCGTTTTCCCTTCCGTTAGGTATTCATAAATAAAAGTTCTTACTTCAGGAAAAACTTCATTCCATTCAACCATCTCATATTTTGTAACAGAGATATAGTTGTCAGAAATAAACACTTCTTTTACAAAAGGAAATGTAAAAATCGCTTGTGCTAAAGGTGATGATTTACTAGCTTCATCAATATTTTTATACTCAACATCTGTTTGTGTTAATGCTTTGCTCGTTCCAAATTTCATTACTGAAGGGTTTGGAGTTACTTCGGCGTATACTTCGATAGCTTCTTTTTTGGTTGATGATGTTTGTTCGTTTACAACGACGTTACCATCATTTATATAGGCTTCAATTTGTTCTTTAACTTCTTCCTGGACATCTATCCATTCTAGAATTTCAAAACGTTGAATTGCAATAAAATTTGCTGTAATAAATACTTTTTTTACAAATGGTAAGTAAAATAATTGTTGTGCTAAAGGAGAGTTTTTAGCGTCATCTATATTAGAAAATTCGTAGCTACCACCATTTATTAAAATCGTTGTACTATTAAATTTTAGTATGGAACTATTGGTAGTTTCTTGAATGGTAATTTTAACCTCTTGCATAATCTTAGAATAAGTTGCAAAATTACGGCAAAAAACTGAATTTCAATAAAAAAGACCTTGTATGTTTTTAGAAATACAAGGTCTTTTTTGAAAGTGAGTCTTAGCTTATAGAGCTAAAGTAAGGGTTGCTGTATAAACTTTGTTGTCTATAGTTAAATTTGTAGGGCTAACGTTAAACCCGGAATAGAAATTATATGAAGTCGTTCTGTTATTATCACTATAAGAAAAATCTAATTTAAAATTTCCGAAGTTATAACCACCTCCAATAGAATATCCTTCAATATCACTTGTGTCAATAATATTATTACTATTTAAAGTGTTGAAAATATTGGGTGTTTGTTCAAATTTATAACCACCTCTTAAGCTAAGTTTTTCAAAACGCCATTCTGTACCAACATTAAAGTTGTGGGTGTTTTGAAAGTCGTTTTGAAAAGATTGATTTTCAGTGGTAAAATTAATATTATAATCACTAGAAAGTTTTATTCTCTTAAAATTTTTATTGATGTAGTCAAAACTTAATAATCCGTTTTTACCAAAAACAAAAGCTGCACTAGCGGTTAATTTACTTGGTGTTTTTAACTTGTATATTAATTGCTGTTCAGGATAATTGTCATTAGAAGTGTTATCATATATTAAATCATTATTGCTTACAACAATTTCTGTATCGCCATAAAAACCCTCATTATCAAGAATATTGGTTACTTCAGAAATTTCTGTAAACCAAGTTGGAGTTTGATAGGATAAACCGAATCTAAAACTTTGATGTGCTTTGTAAATAAAACCAGTATTTACAGAAAAACCTGTTCCTATTGTGTAATTTTCTTGATATAAATTTGCGTCTAATTCATTATTATCAACGTCACTATTAAATTCTGTTAAGGTAGATCTTTGGCTAAAGTTTAAATCGTAAAAATTAAAACTTAAACCGATATGTAATTTCTGTTGATGAACAGAAGAAAAGGCAATATTTATCTCACTTATTTCTCCATTATAGGTATTGTTAAAACGCTGTCTATCTGCAATGTTGTATGCTATCGTAGGGTCGTTATTGTCTAACGGGTATTCTGTAAAAGTTGCTACGCCACTATTACCTTGTGCTAAAAAACTATCATTAAAATCTTTGGTAATTCTATAATTAAATCCAATTGCAAATTTGCTCCAATCATCACTAAAAGCACTATCAAATACTAAAACTGCGCCCGCTTGAGATGGATTAATAAATTGATTTTGCGTTGTTAACGTATTTCCGTAATAATTAGATTGTGTGTCTGAATTTCTCGAATTAAAAGTACCAGAAAACATACTGTTTTTAAATACGGATAAACCTGCAGGATTCACATTAATAGCAGAAATATCACCTCCTAATGCTCCAAAAGCACCACTCATTGCAGTGAAACGTGCTGAACCATTATTGTCGTTTTGTGAAAAAAGAATTCCTAAATCTTGGTACCCTAAAGATTGAGAAAAAGACATAAATGTTGACGCGAATAAGATCGCTATTGTGAAAAACTTTTTCATTTATATTGATTTTTTTTACTATTATTTTTTAATTCCCTCTTTTTTTAGAAGAAGATGAGCTTCTGCTTGATCCAGAACTCCTGCTTGATCCAGAACTTCTTGTAGACGAGGATCTTGTGCTTCTGCCTGATGAAGACCAAGAACTTCTAGTATTATTATTAGACGAGGTTCTTCTTGTTGAAGTATTGTTTCTTGAATTCGAATTCCTTCTTCTAATTACAGTGCTGCGTTTTGTTGGTTTTGTTACTCTTGTCGAGCTTGTGTTAGTGTACCTTACAGTGTTAGAAGTATTTCTGTTAACTCTAGAGCTATTTCTTCTGTTCGAATACCTTCTATATCTAGAGTTTGTATTAGAATTTCTTCTGTTATATGTATTGTTAGCGACTCTTCTTCCGTAAGCGTAATTTCTATTATAACTATTATTGTTCCAAGGGTTGTTATAATAATAAGGGCTGTAAAAACCTATATTCCATCCCATATTTCCATAATATGGATTCCAGTAAGAATTGTACCCCCAGTAGTTCTGATTCCAATATCTATTTTGCCATTGGTTATAACCATTTCCATAATAACCTCTATTGTTATATCCAAACCAATAAGGGTTATTAATTAAATTAATATGAACAACAACGACATTGTCTTCATATCCCCAAGGTTGATTCGCATTATAGTTTAGGGCGTCATCTATTACTTCATCATCTACATCTGTATTGTCAGAATTATAAGAATCAACATCAGTAAAAACTTCATTAGCATCAATATTTTCTAAAATATCTAGCTTTTTTGTAAAGTAGTTTTCTTCATAATCATTATATTGTTCTTCATCAACAACGATAATTTTTTTGTCTTCATTTACAGTGTTTTCATCACTGTAAATACCATCATCATTATAAACACTTTGATATGTTCCGCAAGAAACTAATAATAAATTAGCTGCTACAAATAAAATTAGTTGAGGTAGCTTTAAGTTTTTATAAAGTAGTTTCATGATGATTTGTTTTTGATGTTCTTTTATTAATGAATTTTTGCTTTAAAAACCCTAAATTATAGTAGTTTTGTATGGTTTTTGTAAATAAAGTTTTTTTAACAAGAATTTCACTTTAAAGATAACAATATTTGTGCCAAAGTAAATAATATGAGCAAGAAGTTAACGAAAAGAACAGAAGATTACTCTAAATGGTATAATGAATTAGTTGTAAAAGCTGATTTAGCTGAAAATTCAGCAGTAAGAGGTTGTATGGTAATTAAACCATATGGATTTGCAATTTGGGAGAATATGCAAGCAGAATTAGATAGAATGTTTAAAGAAACAGGACATCAAAATGCTTATTTCCCGCTTTTTGTTCCTAAAAGCTTGTTTGAAGCTGAAGAGAAAAATGCAGAAGGATTTGCAAAAGAATGCGCAGTAGTAACGCATTATCGTTTGCAAAATGATCCAGATAACCCAGGTAAATTAAGAGTAGATCCAGAAGCAAAACTGGAAGAAGAATTAGTTGTAAGACCAACTTCTGAAGCTATTATTTGGAGTACTTATAAAGGATGGATTCAATCTTACAGAGATTTACCTTTATTAATAAACCAATGGGCAAACGTTGTAAGATGGGAAATGCGTACACGTTTGTTTTTACGTACATCAGAATTTTTATGGCAAGAAGGGCATACAGCACATGCTACAAAAAATGAAGCAGTTATAGAGGCAAAACAAATGCAAGAAGTGTATGCTGAATTTGCGGAAAACTTTATGGCAATGCCAGTGGTTAAAGGAATAAAATCTGACAGTGAACGTTTTGCTGGAGCAGAAGATACCTATACAATTGAGGCTCTTATGCAAGATGGAAAAGCTTTACAAGCAGGAACTAGTCATTTTTTAGGTCAAAATTTCGCCAAAGCGTTTGATGTAAAATTTACTTCTAAAGAAGGGAAAAAAGAATATGTTTGGGCTACTTCTTGGGGAGTTTCTACGCGTTTAGTAGGAGGTTTAATAATGACACATTCAGATGATTTAGGTTTGGTTTTACCACCTAAATTAGCACCAATTCAAGTTGCTATCGTACCGATCTATAAAGGAGAGGAGCAATTAGAAGCTATTTCAGAAAAAGTGGCTGTATTTGTCAAAGAATTACGTAAAAGAGGAGTTTCAGTTAAGTTTGATGATAGAGATTCTTTTAGACCGGGAGCAAAATTTGCTGAGTATGAATTAAAAGGTGTACCAGTTAGAATTGCAATCGGAAATCGTGATTTAGAAAACAATACAGTAGAAGTTGCAAGAAGAGATACTTTAGAGAAGCAAACTGTTTCACAGGATGATGTTGTTGATTTTGTAACTAACTTATTAGATGAGATTCAAGAAAACTTATTTAAAAAGGCAATTAATTACAGAAAAGAACACACAACAGAAGTTACTACTTTTGATGAATTTAAAAGTGTTATAAAGAATAAAGGAGGTTTCGTTTCTGCTCATTGGGATGGTACAGAAGAAACAGAAGGCAAGATAAAAGAGTTAACAAAGGCAACGATTAGATGTATTCCTAATGACGCTAAAGAAGAGGTAGGAGCTTGTGTTTTAACGGGTAACCCCTCAACTAAAAGAGTGCTTTTTGCAAAGGCATATTAATTTTGTGAAAAAAAGTATTTTTTTTTATAAAATTGTTGCAGAATTTAAAAAACATTGTATATTTGCACCCGCAATTGAGGCATACTTAATTGTTCTGGTCCGTTCGTCTAGGGGTTAGGACGCATGGTTTTCATCCATGTAACACGGGTTCGATTCCCGTACGGACTACAAAAGTTTTAATATAAAAACTAATAAATTAAGAATTATGGCAAATCATAAGTCAGCGTTAAAGAGAATTAGAAGTAACGAAGCTAAAAGATTACGTAACAAATATCAGCACAAGACAACAAGAAATGCTGTTAGAGATTTACGTACTGTAGAAGACAAAAAACAAGCAGAAGAGAAATTGGTAAGTGTTATATCTATGTTAGATAAGTTAGCAAAGAATAACATTATTCATAAAAACAAAGCTGCAAATTTAAAATCTAAATTAACAAAGCACGTTGCTGCAATGTAAAAATTTAAATTTTATACAATACATAAAAAACTCTGAATGAAAATTCAGAGTTTTTTTTATGAAAAAAATTAAACAAAAGAGGTAGCACATATACTCAGAATAACTATTCTCGTGTTAACTCTTAAAAGCTATGTGTCTTAGTTCTTTTATTGTTCTCTAAGAAGCTGTAAAAACGAAAACACCTTTCTCTACCAATCGTAGTTTTTATGAGCATCTAATCTAATAAATATAAAGAGTAAGATTGTAAACCCCCAAAGAGAAGATCCTCCATAACTGAAAAACGGCAATGGAACCCCTACTGTTGGTAGTAAGCCTATAACCATACCAATGTTTACAATTACATGGAAAAATAGGATAGAAGCTAAACCATAGCCATAGATTCTTCCAAACTTATTAGAATGGGTTTCTGATAAATAAATAATTCTAAACATCATTAACATAAAGAGAATAATTACAAAACTACTTCCTATAAAACCCCATTCTTCACCAACTGTACTAAAAATATAATCTGTGTGTTGTTCTGGTACAAAATTACCTTTCGTGATATCACCTTTTAAAAACCCTTTTCCCGAAAGTCCTCCAGAACTTATGGTTAGTTCTGATTGATAAGAGTTGTAGCCTATGTTTTTGTTGTCTATTTTTAATCCTAATAAAACTTCAAAACGATCTCTGTGGTGTTGTTTAAAGATGTTATTATAAGTATATCCAGTTCCGAGAATAACGAATGCAACTGCAAAATAAAGTGCTAGAATTTTATGCCAATTAAATCTAAAAAATCGTTTTCCACCCTTATAAATTAGGTAAACTACAATTAATGATATTAGTATCAGAAGAGAAATAAACATTTTACTTGCTCCAAAAAAGATGGTTAAAATAAACAAGGAAATTACAGTAACGCCTAATAAAATATAATTGAGTGTTAAGCCTTCTCTGTTTAAGACAAAAAAGAAAGATAAATAGATGAGTGCCGAGCCAGCATCTGGTTGTAGGGTGATTAAGAAAGCTGGAAAGAAAACAATAATAAAAGCTTTTATTTGATTTTTGACTAACTTTAAATTGTATTGCCGATCACTTAATAATTTTGCGACTGCCAAAGCTGTACATGCTTTAGCAAATTCTGAAGGCTGTAAACCAAGCACTCCAAAATTATACCAAGAAGTTGCTCCGTTAATTTCTTTTCCGAATGGGAATAATAATATTAGAGAGAGTATAGAAAGAAGATATAATATACTAGCAAATCTTTCGTAAAATTTGGAGTTGAAAAATAAAATAATAATAATTAACGGGATTGTTAAGCATATAAATATAAACTGTTTTCCATATTTTGTTGAAAAACTTAAGAACTCAATATCTTCATCTGTTTTTGAAGCAGCAAAAATATTTAGCCATCCAAAGCTAACCAAAGCAAGATAAAGAATAACCAAAATCCAGTCTATACCTGCAAAAATATTATTTTGTTCCTGACGCAATTTCTTTAGATTTTGGTATTTGCTTGTTATAAATTTCTTGTAAACTCATCTTTAATATATTTAATTCACGGTATTTATTCGCTTTAGAAATACTTCCATTTATATATTTTTCTATCATTAAGCTTGCTATTGGAGCTGCAATTGTAGAGCCATAACCTCCATTTTCTACAAAAACAGCCAATGCGATTCTTGGGTTGTCTTTTGGGGCAAATGCAACTAAAATAGAATGGTCTTCTGCTTGAATTTTAACACCATCAACCACCTTTATTGAGTTTTCTGCAGTTCCTGTTTTTCCGCAAATTTCAATCCCTTTTACTTGACTCCATTTCCCTGTACCTGTTTTGAAAACCTCATGCATCGCTTCAATAACTGGTGTAAAATGTTCTTTGTTAATTGTGGTTTGTTTTTTGATCGTAAAATTAGGGTTGTCAATTATTTTTGTATCAATCTTTTTTACAATATGTGGTGTGTAAAAATAACCTCTGTTTGCAATTGCTGCTGTAAAATTAGCCAATTGAATTGGAGTTGTTAATACTTCTCCTTGACCAATTGCATTCGAAATATTGGTAGATGCATTCCAAGTATATCTATAACGGTCATCATAATATTTTCCGTTAGGAATTAATCCCTTTTGACCTGCAGGTAAATCGTATCCTAAATAATTTCCTAATCCAAAACTAGTAATATGCCTATTCCAGTTGTCTAATCCTTCGGAAGAGTTATTCTCTTTTTCAATAATTCTCTTATATGTATTTGAAAAATAGCTATTACAAGACCTTGCAATTGCTGTTTTTAATCTTATTGGTGTATTATAAATATCACAATGACATTTCATAAATTCATGAGTCCTGTTTCCGTATCTGTAGCCCCCGTAACATTTAAAAGACGTTTGGTTATTTATTACATTTTCTTGTAAACCAATTAAGGCATTCATCATTTTAAATGGGGATCCTGGAGGATACGCAGCTAATAAACTTCTATCGTAAGTTGGTTTTTCGGGATTATTAGGGTCCATTAAAATAATAGAATTTTTAGAACGCTTTCTACCTACCAACATATTTGGGTCATAAGAAGGAGCAGTTACTAAAGCTAAAATTTCACCTGTTGATGGCTCTATCGCAACAATTCCTCCGCGTTTTCCTTTCATTAATAGTTGTGCGTACGCTTGTAAATCGATATCTAAAGTTAAGATTAAGTCTTTTCCGTTTTCTGGAAGTGTATCAGAAATACCACCTTTATAAGACCCTGTAACTTTGTTGAAACGATTTCTGTGTAAATATTTTTTCCCTTTCCGTCCTCTTAAAAGGTCTTCATATTGTCTTTCTACACCTTCTTTTCCTTCTAATTCTCCTGATTGATAATAATCGTTTACTTTAGCTTTTTGTTCGTTTACTTCTCCAATATACCCTAAAACGTTGGCTGCAGCTTTTATTGGGTAATCTCTAATAATCCTCTTTTGAATGTAGAAACCTGAGTATTTGTGCATTTTTTCTTGAAGGAAAGCAAAGTCTTCTTTTGCCAATTGTTTTAAAAAAACGGATGGTAAGTACCTCGCGAATTTTTCTGCTCTTTTAAATCTTTTTAAAAATTGTTCTCTATCTATTTTTAAAAGATTGCAAAACTCTAAAGTGTCTAATGGTTTCACCTGATTTGGTTGTACCATAACATCATAAGAAAGCTGGTTTGCAACCAATAACTTTCCGTTTCTGTCATAAATATAACCACGCTCTGGATAATCATACTCTATTTTTACAGCAGCATTATGCATTGGATCGTAAGTTTCACCTTTTATAATTTGAAGTTGAAACAATCGGCCAATAAAAATAATACCAACAAGTGTTATTAAAAAATAAAGTAAAAAACTTCTTTTCATTATTCGCTTTTAGTGAAAATATAGGTTCCTAAAAAGTATAATATTAACGTAAAAATACTTGAAAAAAGTGTATTTAAAAATACGTTAGATAAGTTTTGAAAACTAAAATTAACAAATGAAAAGTAGATAAGATGATGAATTACTGTTAAAGTTACCGTGTAGTTGAAAATTTTCCCAAAAGATTCTGACTTTAATTTAAAGAAAGCATAATCTGCTGTTATTTTTCTAAAGTAAATTCTTACAAAAAATAGACGAATATAGGCAATACATAAAATTGAAAAAGCATGAATTCCTCCAGAATCAGAAAAGAAATCGACCAAAAGACCTAATAAAAAACTGTAAAAAAGAAAAGAAATTCTATTGGTTTTTAATGGATATAGAAATACAAATGCAATATATAAATAAGGGTTTATAGAATCTAAAAACAAAATGTTATTCAGCACAAAAACCTGCAAAAAAAGCAAGAATATAAACAGCGTTGCCATGTTTAATGGTTTATTCATTTTGTGCTTCTAGTGATTTAATTTCTTCTTTATGAAAATTTTTAACAACATATACATAGCCTAAATTACTCATGTCATTAAATAGTGTAACATCTACTTTGTTGTCTGCGGAGTTTCCTTTGTTGATTTTTGAAATTGTACCAATTAAAATTCCTTCAGGAAAAATGGTTGATTTTCCACCTGTCTCAATGGTGTCTCCAATACTTAAAGGTGTTTGTCTAGGTAAATCAGAAAGTTGAACAATATTGTAATTTTTTCCATCCCAACCTAAAGTGCCAAAATAATTACTGTGTTTTAGACGGGCATTAATTTTACTGTTTTTATTTAAAATAGACTGAATTCGAGCATAACCATCTGAAGTGTTGTCAGTAATACCAATAACTCCCTTGCTATTAATTACCGCCATTTCTCTCTTAATTCCTTCGTTTTTCCCCTTGTTAATGGTTAAGAAATTAAACTCTTTAGCGTAATTGTTATTGATGATTTTTGCCGTTGTAAAGGTGAATTTCTGTTGATACTGAATCGAATCGATTAGCGTAGAATCTTTATCAAAATGGATAGAAATATTATTTTCTAATAAATTTTTTAAGCGTGTATTTTCTTCCGCTAAAATTTTATTTTTAGGTTTTAAGCTTCGGTATTCCGAAATATTTGAAGTGTATGTATAAAATCCGCCAGTTATCGCATTTGCAGAATTTACAAATTTGCTTTTATGGAAATTAAGATTATTAAATGTTAATGCAAGTGCAATAAATTCTAAGAATAAAAAAAACAGAAAATACTTAAACTTCTGAAAAAAATAGATAAGTTGTTGCATTGTTAGAACTTAAAGAAAATCTAATTCATTAATACATTCTTGTATTTCTGTAGTTCTTTTAAAGCAACTCCTGTTCCACGAACAACAGCTCTTAAAGGGTCTTCAGTAACGTAAACTGGTAAATCAGTTTTACGAGATAAACGTTTGTCTAGTCCTCTTAACATAGAACCACCACCTGCTAAATAAATTCCTGTATTGTAAATATCTGCTGCTAATTCTGGTGGAGTTTTAGATAAAGTCTCCATCACTGCATCTTCAATTCTTAAGATAGATTTATCTAAAGCTTTGGCAATTTCTCTATAAGATACTTGTACTTGTTTCGGTTTACCACTTAATAAATCTCTTCCTTGAACAAACATGTCTTCTGGAGGCGTATCTAAATCTTCAGTAGCAGCGCCAATCGTAATTTTAATTCTTTCTGCAGTCGTTTCACCAACATGTAAATTGTGTTGTGTACGCATGTAATACATAATGTCATTGGTAAATAAATCTCCAGCAACTTTTACAGATTGATCACAAACAATACCACCTAAAGCAATTACAGCAATTTCTGTTGTACCACCTCCTATGTCAATAATCATGTTTCCTTTTGGTTCCATGATATCAATACCAACACCTATTGCAGCAGCCATTGGTTCGTAAATTAAATAAATCTCCTTGGCATTCATGTGCTTTGCAGAATCTCTTACAGCTCGTTTTTCAACTTCTGTAATTCCAGAAGGAATACAAATTACCATTCTTAAGGCTGGTGGAAATAACCTCTTTTTAATTGATGGAATTTGCTTTACAAACTCCTTAATCATTTCTTCTGAAGCTTGAAAATCTGCAATAACACCATCTTTTAGAGGGCGTATTGTTTTAATATTTTCATGGGTTTTTCCTTGCATTAAATTAGCTTCCTGACCGATAGCAATAATTTTACCAGTAATTCTGTTTCTGGCAACAATAGAGGGGCTATCAATAACCACTTTTCCATTGTGGATTATTAATGTATTTGCAGTCCCTAAGTCGATTGCAATATCTTCAGTCATAAAATCGAAAAAACCCATAAAATATTTTTCTTGTTTGTTTAATGTATCCTTACAAATTTAGTAAATTTAATCTGTAATTAACATTAAATTAATTAATGTTTAAAATGTCTTGTTCCTGTCATAACCATTGATAGATTATTGGCATTACAATAGTCGACACTTAATTGATCTTTGATAGATCCTCCAGGTTGAATTACACTTTCAACACCTGCTTTATCTGCAATTTCCACACAATCAGGAAAAGGGAAAAATGCATCACTTGCCATTACAGAACCTTTCAAGTCAAAACCAAAATTAGTAGCCTTTTCAATCGCTTGGTTTAAAGCATCAACTCTACTTGTTTGTCCTGCTCCACTTGCTAATAGTTGTTTGTCTTTTACTAAAACAATGGTATTAGATTTTGTGTTTTTACATAATTTAGATGCAAATAACAAGTCACTTAATTCACTTTCAGTTGGTTTATTGTTCGTCGCGTAACTTAAGTCTGCTAACTTGTCTGTGATGTAATCTTTATCTTGAACTAACAATCCATTTAACGAAGTTCTTACGATTTGATTTGGTAATTCAACTTCTTTCTGAATTAAAATAATTCTATTCTTTTTTCCTTTTAAGGTTTGTAAAGCGGCATCAGAATAACTTGGTGCAATAACAACCTCACAAAATAATTTGTGAATTTCTTCTGCAGTTTCTGCATCAATTTCTGAGTTGGCAATTAAAACGCCACCAAAAGCAGAAACAGGATCTCCAGCTAAAGCATCTACATATGCTTGTTTCATGTTTTCTCTTTGCGCAAAACCACAAGCATTATTGTGTTTTAAAATAGCAAAAGTTGGAGCTTCTGCTTTAAATTCTGCCATTAAGTTTACAGCAGCATCTACATCTAGTAGGTTGTTGTAACTTAATTCTTTACCGTGTAATTTATCAAACATTGCGTCTAAATCTCCAAAGAAATATCCTTTTTGATGAGGGTTTTCTCCATAACGTAACGTTTTAGAATTTTGTTGACTTGCTTTAAAAACAACTTCATCTTCATTAAAATAATTGAAAATTGCAGTATCATAATGCGAAGAAATATTGAAAGATTTTGCAGCAAATTTCTTTCTTTGTTCGATAGATGTTTCTCCATTGTTTTCTGAAAGAATTGATAAAAATTCTTCATATTGATCCATAGAAGAAACCGTAAAAGTATCTTTAAAATTCTTTGCAGATGCTCTGATTAAGGAAATACCTCCAATGTCAATTTTTTCTACAATATCTTGTTCAGGAGCTCCAGATGCAACTGTGTTTTCAAAAGGATATAAATCAACAATTACCAAATCTATTTGAGGAATATTGTATTCTTTTAATTCAGCAATATCACTCTCGTTGTCTTGTCTGTTTAAAATACCTCCAAAAACTTTTGGGTGTAACGTTTTTACTCTTCCTCCTAAGATAGAAGGGTAAGAAGTAACTTCATCAACAGGAATCACATTGATGCCTAGTTCTTTAATGAATTTTTCGGTTCCTCCTGTGGAGTAAATAGTTACATTTAATTCATCTAGCTTTTTTACAATTGGCGCTAAGCCATCTTTGTGAAAAACCGAAATTAATGCAGATTTAATTGTTTTTGAAGTGCTCATTTGTGTTGTGTTGTTAAGCACACAAAACTACACAAACATTAAAAGAACCACAATAAAAGATAGTAACAAAAGATGCAAGTAATTAACAAAACTTAAACTAAAATCGTTGCCACTTTTTTACACACATATTCTAAAAGGTCTTCGTCTTTTTCTGTAAAAGTATTTGCAGTGTAAGAATCGATATCTATTTGTCCAATATTTTCTCCTTCAACAAAAATCGGAATTACAATTTCTGATTTTACTTTCCACCCACAAGAAATATAATTATCTTGTTCAGATACATCTTGTACCACAAAATTTTGATTCGTAACAGCAACTTGCCCACAAATGCCTTTTCCAAAAGGAATAATAGTGTGTTCTGTTTCTTCTCCTGTAAATTGTGCTAATTTTAGTTCGTCTTTGTCGCCGTTTTTAAAATAAAAGCCCACCCAGTCATAATATGAAATGCTGTTTTCTAAAAAATCACAAATAGCTTGTAGTTTTTCTTCGTTGGTTTTAGTTGATGTTAAAATAACATCTATTTCTTTTTGTAAAACGACTATATTCATAAGTAAAAAATTGACTGCAAAAATAATTCAAAAAAAACTACTTGAATCTATAATTCGTCTTTTTAGTTGAAAACCAACAAGAAAATAATTTAACATAGAGTTAAAAAATCTTATTGTAATATTGCCATTAGAAATGAAACAACTTTTTATTCAAATAGCTTATTTTAGAGGATAAACAGTCATGTTTTAAATTATAATTAAATCCAAAATGAATAAAATATTAATAAATATTTTTCTACTTTTCCTTCCATTTATGCTTTTTTCTCAAACAACCTTTACGGGGATGTTGATGGATAAAAATAATCCTAAAGATAATTTAGGAGTAGAAGGAGCAACGGTGCACTGGCTTGGCACAAATGTTAGTGCGGTTACCAATAAAAAAGGATGGTTTGTCATCGCTTACAAACCTGAATATAAAAAATTAGTCATTAATTATTTAGGATTCAGAACCGACACAATAACAATTAAAAGTTTAAAACCGATTCATCATTTTCTTACTACAGAAAGTGAATTGGAAGAAGTAACGCTTAGAAGTAGAAGAAAAGCAACTCAAAAATTATTTTTTGCAACGACGAATGTTTTTACGGTAAATTCGGATGAATTACTAAAAGCTGCTTGCTGTAATTTAGCAGAAAGCTTCGAGACAAATCCTTCAATTGATGTTAGTTTTTCGGATGCTTTAACGGGCACAAAACAAATACAAATGCTAGGTTTAACGAGTCCGTATTTGTTGATTTCTCAAGAGAACATTCCGTCAGTAAGAGGAGCGAGTCAAGTTTTCGGACTCACATTTACACCCGGAACTTGGGTAGAAAGTATTCAAATTACAAAAGGAGCAGGTTCTGTTGTTAATGGTTTTGAAAGTATTTCTGGCCAAATAAACGCTGAATTAGTAAAACCGTTTTCTGATAATAAGTTCTTCTTTAACGCATACAGCTCATTAAATGGAAGATTAGAATTAAACACACATTTTAATGAAAGAGTTTCTGATAAATGGCAAACAGGTTTGTATGTTCATGGTAATTATAGAGGTGAAAAATTTGATAGAAATAAAGACAACTTTTTAGATGCACCTTTGGCAAATCAGATAAACGTAATGAACAGATGGCAATTTACGGATGCCGAAAAAGGTTGGGTAAGTTTTATAAATATTCGCTTTTTAACTGATGAAAAACAAACAGGAGAAATTAATTTTAATCCAGACACAGATAAAGGAACTACAAACGCATGGGGAAGTGAAATTGATACAAAACGTTTTGAAACTTCAGCGAAGTTAGGGTATGTTTTTCCTGAGTTGCCTTTTCAAAGCATTGGTTTTCAAATGGCATACAGTAACCATCAACAAGATTCTTATTTTGGTTTGAATGTATATGATATTCAGCACCAAAGTGTGTATTCTAATATTATTTTTAATTCTATTATTGGAGATACTAGAAATAAATTTAAAACAGGAATTAATTTTACATATGATAAGTTTGAAGAACTGGTAAACACCTTAGATTTTAGTAGAGAAGAAAATGCTTTTGGTGCTTTTTTCGAATATGCATTTGATAATTTAGATAATTTCAGCTTAACAGCTGGATTGCGTGTCGATACGCATAATTTGCTAGGCACTTTTGTAACTCCGAGATTACATCTTAGATATGCTCCTTGGGAAAAAGGTGTGATTAGAGCTTCTGTTGGAAGAGGAAAAAGAAGTGCTAACATCTTTGCAGAAAATCAGCAGTTGTTTGCGAGTTCTAGACAGATAAATATTGATGATGTTGGTGGAAATATCTACGGATTAAATCCTGAAATTGCTTGGAATTACGGAGTTTCTTATCTGCAGAAATTTAATTTATTCGAGAAGAAAGGAGATATTACTTTTGATTTTTATCAAACAAGTTTCCAGAATCAAGTAATTGTAGATTGGGAAAATCCACAAGAAATTTCTTTTTATGATTTGGACGGAAAAAGTATTGCAAATAGTTTTCAGGTGGAAGTAAATTATAGTTTGGCAAAAAACTTAAATTTAAGAACAGCTTATAAATATTTTGATATTTCAACTGATTTTAAAAGTGGCAATTTGCAAAAACCAATGCAACCTGAAAATAGATTTTTCGCAAACCTTTCTTACGAAACTGAATTACAAGAAAATAATGGGCAATGGAAATTTGATGTTACTTTTAATAATATAGGAAAACAACGATTACCAAGTACTGCATCAAATCCTGTTCAATATCAATTATCAGAATATTCTGATCCGTATCAACTTTTAAACTCTCAAATCACGAAAGTGTTTTCTAGTAAATTTGAGATGTATATAGGTGCAGAGAATTTAACAAATGTTCAACAGAAAAATCCTATTTTAGCAAGTGATGCTCCTTTTGGAGTAAATTTTGATAGTACAATTATATATTCTCCAATTTTTGGAAGAGCCGTTTATGCTGGTTTAAGGTATAAGATAAAATAAGAACACTCGAATTGATAATAATTAAATAATTTAAAGATGAAAAAAATAGTATTCATATTCAGTTTATTAATGATTGGGTTTTCGACGCAATCACAAGAAGTTAAAAAGAATAAAAACGCCAAAATTTCTTTTGAAGTAGACGGAATTTGTGGAATGTGTAAAAAGAGAATTGAAACGGCAGCTTTAAAATCTAAAGGTGTAAAGTTTGCAATTTGGAGTGTAAAAACACATCAACTAAATTTAATCATGGATGAACGCAAAACAGATGTTGCAACGATTCAAGGTAATATTTTAAAGGTTGGTCATGATGTTATTGGTTTTGATGACAAGAAACTTGAAGCAACTCCAGAAGCATATAGTACCGTACATCCTTGTTGTAAATATAGAGATGAAGAAATTATTTTAGATCACGAAGGTGATTTGAAAAAGCAGAAAAAGAAAACAAAATAAATGAAGAGTCTAATTCTGAAAAGACTCATTGTTTGCCTTTTTACTGTTTTTGCTTTTGTTAATTGCAATAAAAAACAACTTTCTGCGGAAGTTATTGTGATGAATTCAATAGAAAAGCATGGCGGTATTGAAAATTGGAATTCTTTGAGAACATTAAGTTTTGATAAAAATGTTACGTTATTTTTAAAAGACGGAACCATAGAGTCTGCTATAAAAAAGCATCAAGAATTTAGTTTTTATCCAGAATTAGAAGGAAAAATAACTTGGAAGACAACTGATGAAAAGAGTTTAATACTTTACAGAAAAGGAGCGGTTATAAAATTTGTAAATGATTCTTTGATTACAGATTCATCGGAATTACAAAAAGCAAAAAGCAGTTTTAATGCAGCGCTTTATGTGATTAGTCAGCCTTTTAATTTTTTAAATAAAAACACAAAATTAACGTATTTAGGTATTACTGATTTAGAAAATAAAAAAGTACATGAAGTTAAAGTTGGCTATACAAATGATACAGCAGATTCAGACAAATGGTTTTATTATTTTGATGTAACAACCTTTAAAATGGTCGCAAATAAAGTAATTCTTAAAGACCATACTAGTTTGGTTGAAAACAACTCATTCGATACAACAACTGACTTTATTTTTAATCAAAGTAGAAAAAGCTATCGACTAAATGCTAACGGCGATAAAACGTACGTAAGAGCTACTTACTTTTACGATAATTTTAAAACAGAGTATCAATAAAAAAATCCGTTAGAATTAACTTCTAACGGATTTTTTTTATAAGGATAAGGGCAATTCGCCATTACATCATTCCTGGCATTCCACCACCCATTGGAGGCATTCCACCAGCAGCTTCTTCTTTAATATCAATTAAAGCACACTCGGTAGTTAAGATCATACCTGCAACAGATGCAGCATTTTCTAATGCAACTCTAGTCACTTTTTTAGGATCTATAATTCCAGCTTCTAACATGTCTACATAAACATCATTTTTAGCATCGTAACCAAAGTCCTTTTTACCTTCTAAAACTTTATTCAACACTACAGAACCTTCACCACCAGCATTTTCAATAATAATTCTTAACGGAGCTTCAATAGCTTTATTAATAATCTGTACACCTGTAGTTTCGTCTAAGTTTTCAGTAGTAATTTTTTCTAATGATTTTTTAGCACGCACTAAAGCAACACCACCACCAGCAACAATACCTTCTTCAACTGCAGCTCTTGTTGCGTTTAAAGCATCATCAACTCTGTCTTTCTTTTCTTTCATCTCTACTTCAGAAGCAGCACCAACATATAAAACAGCAACACCACCAGCTAACTTAGCTAAACGTTCTTGTAGTTTTTCTTTGTCATAATCAGACGTTGTAGTTTCTATTTGAGATTTAATCTGACTTACTCTTACTTTGATTGCATCAGCACTTCCAGCGCCATTTATAATTGTTGTATTGTCTTTGTCAACAGTTATTGTTTCTGCAGTTCCTAATAAGTCTAAGGTTGCGTTTTCTAAAGAAAAACCTCTTTCTTCAGAGATTACAGTTCCTCCAGTTAAAATAGCGATGTCTTCTAACATTGCTTTTCTTCTGTCTCCAAAACCAGGAGCTTTTACAGCAGCAATTTTTAAACCACCACGTAATTTATTTACAACTAAAGTTGCTAATGCTTGTCCGTCAACATCTTCAGCAATAATTAATAAAGGTCTTCCAGCTTGTGAAACAGGTTCTAAAATTGGAAGAATCTCTTGTAAGTTAGAAATCTTTTTATCAAATAATAAAATATATGGATTCTCTAAATCAGCAATCATTTTGTCTGCATCTGTAACAAAATACGGAGATAAATAACCTCTGTCAAATTGCATACCTTCAACAACATCAACATACGTTTCCATTCCTTTCGCTTCTTCAACAGTAATAACACCTTCTTTACCAACTTTACTAAAAGCAGTAGCAATTAAATCGCCAATGGTGTTATCGTTATTTGCAGAAATTGCAGCAACTTGTCTTATTTTATCTGAAGAGTTTCCTACTTTTTTAGCTTGCTTTTCTAAATCTGCAACAATTGCTAAAACTGCTTTGTCAATTCCACGTTTCAAATCCATCGGATTTGCACCTGCAGCAACATTTTTTAAACCTTCTTTTACAATTGCTTGTGCAAGAACGGTTGCAGTTGTAGTTCCATCACCAGCTAAATCATTTGTTTTAGAAGCAACTTCTTTTACCATTTGAGCTCCCATGTTTTCAAGCTCATTCTCTAACTCTATTTCTTTTGCTACAGAAACTCCATCTTTAGTTACAGTTGGCGCTCCAAAAGCTTTAGAAATAATTACGTTTCTTCCTTTTGGGCCTAATGTTACTTTTACTGCATTTGCTAAAGCATCAACTCCACGTTTTAATCCGTCTCTTGCTTCAATATCAAACTTTATATCTTTTGCCATTTTCTTGTTTTTTGCTTTTAGCTTTTAACAAATATGCTTTTAGCTAAAATTAATTACTTTGGATTTTGTTTTTTATGTTGCTAATGGTGAATAGCCAAAAGCGAAAAGCTATTTATATAATTGCTAAAATATCAGATTCACGCATCATTAAATAATCTACACCTTCTAGTTTTAAATCAGTTCCACCATATTTACCATATAAAACAGTATCGCCAACTTTTACAGTTAAAGGCTCATCGATTTTACCATTTCCTATTGCAACAACAGTTCCTTTTTGAGGTTTCTCTTTTGCATTGTCTGGTATAATTAATCCAGATGCAGTTTTTGTTTCTGCAGGTGCAGGCTCTACAAGAACTCTGTCTGCTAAAGGTTTAATGTTTAATCCCATTTTTTATAAATTTTGATTAATTAAGTTATTTTCTATATTCTAGTAATGGTCAGAAATTATGCCAATAAATTATAACTGACAATTTTTCCTTGATTGATTTTAATCCTAAAAGGTAAGCACAAAAAAATGCCAACGTGTCATTTGCGTTGGCATTTTTTTAATATTGTTGAGTAAGATTACTTAATGCTATCATTTGTAGCAGGCGTTGTGTTTTCTACTGGTGAAGTAGTTTCAATTCCGTTTAAAGTATTATCTAAATTAACATTATTATCACCTTCTCTTGGAATGGCGAAATTTGCTAATAAAATTAAAGTAAACATTGCAATTGCTAATGTCCAAGTTGTTCTGTCTAAAAAATTGTTTGTGCTTTGTACACCTCCTAAAGATTGTGCTCCACCACCTCCAAAAGAAGAAGATAATCCTCCGCCTTTAGGGTTTTGTACCATCACTATTAATATTAAAGCAATAGCTACAACTAAAATTAGAATTAAAAACGCTGTATAATTCATGGTTTATTTATTTTGTAAAATTTGTATTCTTTTAATTTGGTCTGCAAAGAAACCACTTTTTTCTGGATATTTCAAACTTAAAATTCTATAAGCTTGTATTGCGTTTTCATACTTTTTTTGTTCTAAATAAACTTTAGCTAAAGTTTCTGTCATTAAAGACGAATCTTGTTTATTTTTAGAAACAGAAATAGAAACACTTTTGTCTTTAGGGATAGGTGCTATTTTTGGGTTACTTTGAATGAATTTCTCAATGATATCAACTTTTTTCAGTGACTCTTTTTTTGAAATTTCTTTTCTAATAATAGGTTTTTTAGCAGAGAGTTGCAACCATTGATTAAATGAATGATTTTCTGAATTGGTGAAAGAAATAGGTTTGCCTATTTCTAATTTCTCTTCAGCTTTTGCGATTGGATTTAAAATGCTTTCAGCTATTTTTTCTTCTTCCTTTGTGATGACTTCAGAAGGTGTTCTTTCGGCAGTGATTTTTGTTATTTGTTGATGAATATCTTCTTTTTGAGTATGAAACTTTTTTGAAGTTATAAAATCAAATAATATAGTTCTGTCTGTTGTGTAAGCTGCAGTTGTTTTTAATTCGTTGTTGTATTTAAAACTATCCTGATTTTTTAATCCTTTTAAATATAACGCTCTTGCTGCTTGAAAATAAGGAAATTTATCAATAATAGATTTTAACTCAGCAGTTTCTAAATGGGCAATAGATAGTTTTTTGGTTGCTTTGTCGCTAAATTTTGAGTCTACCATTTTGCAACTGAGGCATTAAAAATATCTTGTGTAATACGTTCTAGAATTTCATTTAAAGCATTTTCTAAAACACTACCTGTAAGTTGAGAATTTGCTCCAAAATCAGAATAAAAAGAAAATGATTTCTCAAAATCGTCTTTTTCTACTAATTTATTTACAAAACGAACATTTACAGTAACCGTTAATCTATTTTGAGCTGCAGTTTGAGCAGCTGTTCCACTCATCGGTGTAACTCTGTAGCCTGTGATTTCGCCACTAAATTGTAAGTCACCGTTTGAATTTGTAAGGGTTAGATTTGTTTGACGTGTAAATAAATCTTGTAAGTCGTTCGTGAATCGCTGTGTTAAAACAGGTTCTACTAAAGGTGCTTGGTTTTGGAAAAAATCGATTTGAATCGTTTTTGAATCTCCAGTATTCCCACCTGTAAACGAGTAAGCTCCACAAGCAACTAATAGCAAAGTGCTGATTGAAAATAGTGTTATGTAGAATATTTTTTTCATAAATTTAAGATTGTTGTCACTAGAACTTATACTGTTTTCTATAAATCGTATTGCTTAATTTTTCTGTATAAAGTTCTTTCAGATATTCCCAGTTCTTTAGCGGCTAATTTACGTTTATTGCTATTTTTTCCTAAAGACTTTTTAATCATTTCAATCTCTTTGTCTTGTAAAGATAAAGATTCATCTTCTTCAATCGTCTCAATAAAATCATAATTTTTTTCTGCGGATGAATTTTGAGGAATATTTAAAACTTCAACATTGCTGTCTTGTCTGTCTTTGTTCTCATGCATCTTTTCGATTAATTGATGATGCTCTTCTTGCACTTCTTCGACATTACCATTCTTTATTAAGTCTAATGTCAACTTTTTTAAATCGTTGATGTCATTACGCATATCGAATAAGATTTTATACATAATATCACGCTCTGTAGAAAAATCATTTTCTTTTTTACCGCCAATAATAGCTGGTAAGTTGCCATTATTATTTGGTAAGTATTGTCGAAGTTTAGCCGCGGTAACGATTCTTTCTTCTTCTATAACTGAAATTTGTTCTGCTAAATTTTTTAACTGACGAATATTTCCAGGAAAACGATAATTTAGTAAAATACTTACAGCATTTTCGTCTAATCGAATAGAAGGCATTCTGTATTTTTGTGCAAAATCTGAAGCAAATTTTCTAAAGAGTAAATGAATATCCTCACTACGTTCTCTTAACGCAGGTAAATGTATTTCTACGGTACTTAATCTGTAATATAAATCTTCTCTAAATTTTTCATTTTGAATAGCAGATTGCATGTTTACATTGGTTGCAGCTACAATTCTAACATTGGTTTTTAGCACTTTTGATGAACCTACTTTTATAAATTCGCCATTTTCTAAAACACGTAATAAACGTACTTGAGTTGTTAAAGGAAGTTCGCCAACTTCATCTAAAAAGATAGTTCCTCCATCAGCAACTTCAAAATATCCTTTTCTGTCTTGTGTTGCGCCTGTAAAAGATCCTTTTTCGTGTCCGAATAATTCACTATCAATCGTTCCTTCAGGAATTGCACCACAGTTTACAGCAATATATTTTGCATGTTTTCTGTGTGATAAAGAATGTACGATTTTCGGAATATTCTCTTTCCCGACACCACTTTCACCAGTAACCAAAACAGAAATATCAGTAGGAGCAACTCTTACTGCTTTTTCTAATGCTCTGTTAAGGTGGATATCATTTCCGATAATTCCAAAACGTTGTTTTAATGCCTGTGGGTTTTCCATTTTTATTTCAGTTGCAAAGTTTCAAAGTAATAAAGTTTTTAAGTAAATACTCAAAGGCACTTCACTACTTTGTAGCTATTTTTTTAATTATTATCAGAATATCCAACAGCTTTTCCTTTTAAGGTAGCTGAAGTACAGTCTTCTACTTTCACATTCACAAAATCACCTAATTTATAATGTTCTTTTGCAAAAACAATTACAGTATTTTGTGTATTTCTTCCTTTCCATTCATTCGGGTTTTTCTTAGAAGTTCCTTCAATTAAAACTTCTTCTGTTTTCCCTAAATGTTGTTGAGTTCTATATAAAGCGTGTTCTTGCTGTAAATCGATTACTTCTTGCAATCTGCGTTTTTTTACTGCATGTGGCACATCATCTTCCATCTTTTTTCCTGCCAAAGTTCCTGGTCTTTCAGAATAGGTAAACATAAAACCGAAGTCATATTTTACATATTCCATCAACGCTAAAGTATCTTTATGATCTTCTTCTGTTTCACCACAAAAACCAACAATCATATCTTGTGACAAAGACATTTCTGGAATTATTTTATAGATGTTATCTATCAATTCCATGTATTCTTCACGCGTATGTTGTCTGTTCATAGCTTTTAACATAGCGTTACTACCACTCTGAACAGGTAAATGAAGGTATTTACAAATATTTATATGTTTTGCCATAACATGAATTACATCTAAACTCATGTCTTGAGGATTAGAGGTAGAAAAACGAAAACGTGTTTTAGGAAACTGTGTTGCACACATATCTAACAATTGGGCAAAATCGACAGCAGTTGCTTGCGCCATTTCAGTTGCTTTTTTGAAATCTTTTTTCAATCCACCACCAAACCATAAAAAGCTATCTACATTCTGACCTAAAAGTGTAATTTCTTTAAAGTCTTTATCAACCATCGATTGAATTTCCTCTAAAATACTTTTTGGATCTCTACTTCTTTCACGTCCACGTGTAAAAGGAACTACACAAAATGTACACATATTGTCGCAACCTCTTGTGATAGAGACGAATGCGGTAACTCCGTTTGAGTTTAAACGAACAGGAGAAACATCTCCATACGTTTCATCTTTAGATAAAATAACGTTTACAGCATCTCTACCTTCGCTAACTTCTCTTAGTAAATTTGGTATATCTCTATAAGCATCAGGTCCAACTACTAAATCAACAATTTTTTCTTCTTCTAAAAACTTTTCTTTCAGACGTTCTGCCATGCATCCTAAAACACCAACTTTCATTTTAGGATTTACTTTTTTTACAGCATTGTATTTTTGTAAACGTTTTCTTACCGTCGTTTCAGCTTTTTCTCTGATAGAGCAAGTGTTGACTAAGACTAAATCTGCTTCTTCAAGAATTTGAGTTGTGTTGTAACCTTCTTTGTCTAAAATAGCAGCTACAATCTCACTATCATTCATATTCATCTGACAGCCATAGCTTTCTATGAATAATTTTTTAGTATTTTGTATTTTATTTTCGGTTACAAGTGCTTTTCCTTGTATTTTATCGTCTATGATTTTTTCTACGTGTTCCATCTATCAATTTATCATTAAAAGGAGAGCAAAGATACAACCAAATTTGAGTTTTTATGACATTTTGGCAGAAAAAATAATCGATCAATTTTGTTAATTATTTATTGAAAATTGAAGAAAAAATTTTTTTTTACAAAAAACTGACTACTTTTGCATTCCAAAATAGTACATTTTTAAAGCGTTTTAGCGACAAAAGAAAGATAAATGGCAAAGAACTTAGTAATTGTAGAGTCCCCGGCAAAAGCAAAAACCATCGAGAAATTTCTTGGAAAAGATTTTCAAGTTGAATCGAGTTATGGTCATATCGCAGATTTACCATCCAAAGAATTAGGAATAGATGTGGAAGGAGATTTCAGTCCAAAATATATAATTTCTGATGATAAAAAACCTGTTGTAAAGAAGTTAAAAGCTTTAGCAAAAAAAGCAGACACTGTTTGGTTAGCAAGTGATGAGGACCGAGAAGGAGAAGCTATTGCGTGGCATTTAAAAGAACAATTAGGTTTAAAAGATGAAAATACAAAACGTATTGTTTTTCATGAAATAACAAAAAACGCCATTTTAAAAGCAGTTGAAAATCCTAGAGATATAGACTATAATATGGTAAACGCACAACAAGCACGTAGAGTTTTAGACAGACTCGTTGGGTACGAATTATCACCAGTTTTATGGCGAAAGGTTAAAGGAGGTTTATCTGCAGGAAGAGTACAATCTGTTGCTGTTCGTTTAATTGTTGAAAAAGAAAGAAGTATTCATGAATTTTCATCTGAAACACATTATAAGGTAGTTGCAGAATTTTCTAATATTGAAGGAAAAACTTTTAAAGCAACGATCCCAAAGAATTTTGATTCTAAAAGTGATGCAGAGAATTTCTTGAAATCATGTTCAAATGCTAACTTTTTAATAGCTGATTTAACTAAAAAACCAGCAAAGAAATCACCAGCAGCACCATTTACAACTTCAACTTTACAGCAAGAAGCATCTCGAAAATTAGGTTTTCCTGTTGCAAAAACAATGCAAGTTGCACAACGTTTATATGAAGCGGGTTTAATTACTTACATGAGAACAGATAGTTTAAACTTATCTGTGGATGCAAGAAATGCTGCTGAAGAAGAAATTACAAATTATTACGGAAAAGAATACAGTAAACAACGTGTTTTTAAAACGAAGTCTAAAGGTGCTCAAGAAGCGCATGAGGCAATTCGTCCTACAAACATGAAAATGCATACTGTTGATACAGAATATGACCAAAATAGATTGTATGATTTAATTTGGAAAAGAACGATAGCTTCTCAAATGAGTGATGCTCAGTTAGAGAGAACTAATATGAAAATTGAGAATTCTGAAAACTCGAAAATCTTCACTGCAAATGGTGAGATGATTAAGTTTGAAGGTTTCTTAAAAGTGTATTTAGAAGGAACGGATAATGAAGATGAAGAACAAGCAGGAATGCTGCCAACGTTAAAAGTTGGTGAAAATTTAGAATACACTTTTATAAACGCAACCCAAAGATTTACAAGTCCACCGTACCGTTTTACAGAAGCATCTTTGGTAAAGCAATTAGAAGAATTAGGTATTGGTAGACCTTCTACTTATGCACCAACAATTTCTACAGTACAAAGAAGAGGTTATGTTGAAAAAGGTGAAAATGAAGGTGTAGAAAGAAATTATGAACAGATGATTTTGTCTGCGGGAACTGTAAAAAGTCAAATGCTAACAGAAAAAACAGGTTCAGATAAAAATAAATTAATTCCGACTGATATAGGGAATATTGTAAATGATTTTTTAGTTGCAAATTTTTCTAACGTTTTAGATTTTGGTTTTACAGCCAAAGTAGAAAGTTCTTTTGATGATATTTCTGAAGGTAATGAGGATTGGATAGAAATGATAAAAGGCTTCTATACCAAATTTCATGAAACGGTAGAAGATGTAAAAGAAAATGCAGAAAGAGAAAGTGGTGAACGTGTTTTAGGAAAACATCCAGAATCTGGTAAAACAGTTTTGGTTCGTTTGGGTAAATTCGGTCCGATTGCACAAATTGGAGCACCAGAAGATGAAGAAAAAGTGTTTGCAAGTTTAAATAAAGACCAAAATTTAGGAACCATAACGATGGAAGAAGCGTTAGAGTTATTCTTGCTTCCGAAGACGTTAGGGATTTATGAAGATGAAGAGGTAATTGTGTCTAACGGACGTTTTGGACCATATATTCGTTTTGGAACTATGTTTGTTTCTTTAGATAAAGGAGAAAACCCAATGGAGGTTGATTTGCCTAGAGCAGAAGTGCTGATTGTTGCAAAACAAAAAGCAGATGCGCCAATTTATTTTCATGAAGAATTACCAGTACAAAAAGGAGTTGGACGTTTTGGTCCTTTCTTAAAATGGAATTCTATTTT
>Ga0308012_10000365_pt1 | contig 28459 bp, 28 predicted proteins | sample Neamet179_FD_203133 | JGI IMG/M metagenome (GOLD analysis project Ga0308012, IMG submission 203133) | Marine microbial communities from water near the shore, Antarctic Ocean - #179 | ecosystem: Environmental > Aquatic > Marine > Unclassified | place: Southern Ocean | collected 2014-07-25 | reverse complement strand
GACGCAGTTTTTGGCCACGGCCTGATTTGCGTGGTGGCTGGCTATAGACCGCCACAATGTCATGACCAGCTGCGGCCAAAGCCTCTAGGGCAGCAACAGAAAATTTCGGTGTGCCCATGAATACTACGCGCATAGCTTGAAGGCCTTCTTGATCAGCATATCGCGCTTAAGCTTCGACAAATTGTCAAAATACATCCTACCATTGAGGTGGTCCACTTGATGTTGCATCGAGCGCGCCCAAAGCCCAACCAGATCCTTCTCCTGCATGGCGCCAGCCTCATTCATATAGCGAACTGTCACGCCGCGTGGACGTTTGATCTGGGCTGATGCATTGGGCAGATTGGGGCTGGCTTCTTCGCCACTCTCAAATTTGGCTGATGCATGCAGAATTTCAGGATTGGCCATGCGCAGGACTTGGCCACGCGCAGACGAGGCATCCACCACCGCCAAGCGTAGGCCAATGCCCAGCTGGGGTGCAGCTAGGCCGACGCCAGGCATGGCCTCCATGATTGCGATCATATCTTGCCAAATCCGGGCAATCTCAGGTGTTATTTCAACAACAGATTTTGCCTTGGCCGTCAAACAAGGGTTGGGCCAAGGCATTATGCGACGTCTCATGGCCGGGCCTGCTCACGTTTCAGTTTTGCCATTTTACGTGTAATCATCTGACGGCGCATTGGCTTCAGGTAATCAATGAATAACTTACCATTCAAATGATCCAACTCATGCTGGGCGCAGGTAGCCCACAACCCATCAAACCGCTGCTTTTGGGTTTTACCATCAAGGCCAAGCCATTGCATCTCAACCGATGCAGGCCGTTCCACATCACCAAATTGTTCCGGTATCGACAGGCAACCTTCTTCATACGTGCTGAAATCTTCAGAGAGCCAAAGAACTTCAGGGTTCATAATGACCATGGGCTGCGGGGCATCGCCCTCCTCTTTTACGCAATCCATCACAAACATACGGCTCATCACGCCAATCTGTGGTGCGGCGAGGCCAACACCTGGCGCATCATACATAGTTTCAAGCATATCATCGGCTAAACGCGCGATTGTGCCCGTAACCTCAGTTACAGGGGCCGATATCTTTTTCAAGCGCGGATCCGGATGGATCAATATGGGGCGTAATGTCATGACTTACCTGATATTCAAACCTGTGCCACAGCGCAATTCCTAAGGAAGGGTTTCTTGGTATCTTTTACGCGTTTAAGGTCGAATACGCCATTTCTCTCTTGATCCTTCGCCACTCCAAGATAACACTATGGCCAATTAGATTTAGGAAACATTATGAACTTTGACGAAAATATCGAACGCCGCAACACACATTCTTCCAAATGGGATATGATGGAGCCACTCTATGGTGTTTCCGCCGAAGATGGCATTCCTATGTGGGTGGCAGATATGGATTTTCGCCCACCACAGTCCGTGCAAGATAAATTGAACGAAGTGAACCGGCACGGAGTTTACGGCTACTTTGGCGATGATAGCCTCTATTTGGATGCCATTCAGTGGTGGATGAAGAACCGTCATGGTTGGGATGTGCCTCGCGGTGGTATTTTCACCACTCATGGATTGGTCAATGGCACAGCAATGTGCGTGGATACATTCACCGCCCCCGGCGATGGAGTAGTGTTGTTCACCCCAGTCTATCACGCCTTTGCTAAAGTCATCCGCGCCAATGACCGTGAGATAATTGAACTGCCCTTGGTTAACCATAATGGTCGTTATGAAATGGACTTTAACGCCTATGATGAGGCCCTACCCGCTCATGCGCGGATGGTGATCCTCTGCTCACCACATAATCCAGGTGGACGGGTTTGGAGCCGCGCTGAATTGGAGGAAGTCGCCGCTTTTGCCAAACGCCATAACCTAATTTTGGTCAGCGATGAAATCCACCATGATCTAACTTTTGGGGTGAAGCACACGCCCATGGCGCTAATCGAGGGTATCTCAGACAGATTAGTCATGATGACAGCGAGCACTAAAACTTTCAATATAGCCGGCTGTCATTCGGGAAATGTAATTATTGGAGACCCAGACCTGCGAGCGCGTTTTGCCAAGCGGATGCAGGGGCTTGGACTGTCAGCTAATTCCTTCGGCCTTCATATGGTCACCGCCGCCTATTCGCCAGAGGGCGCGCAATGGGTGGATGAATTAGTGCGCTATATAGATGGAAACCGCCAAATATTTGATGCAGGTATCAACGCAATCCCTGGCGTGGAATCAATGAATTTAGACTCCACCTATCTAGCTTGGGTCGATTTCTCAGGTACTGGCATGGTGCTGGATGAAGTTATTAGCCGAGTGCAGCAACAGGCTAAAATTGCAGCTAATCATGGCCCAACATTTGGGACTGGTGGCGAAAAATTCTTACGATTCAACATTGGCACCACTCGCGCAAATGTTGAACGCGCCGTAGCCAATATGCAGGCAGCTTTTGCTGATCTACAATAAGTAAAAGCCCTAGCTGAGCCCGATCAAAGCCACAGGTGCGTTTTCAGAACGTTCAAAATCCAGCGGCGCACTTTGAACGGCGCGTGTGTTACGCTTGAATTCATATCGCATCTCACCACCCTCTTCTTCCGAAGCCACAATCAGACATTGATACATGTGAATACTACCATCATAAATATCAACCAGCCCACGCAATTGTGGCGCGTCTGCTAAATCAACGGAAAATCCACCGTCCCAGTACTTGAGCACTGTCAGCGCTTCAGATCCGGCCTGCACCCGCAGGCGACTTTTCTTGTGAAGGGCCTGTTTGCGTGCAGCTTCTAGCCCATCCGCCACTTCTTTTGGCAAAAATGTAGTCATGTTAATTCCCCCCCTGCAGCTTGCGCGGGTTTAGCAGGTCGGTCAAGAGAACGATTCAAATACTATATTTTAAGTTACGCCTCCTGCGGTGCAGATATTTTGCGGTTGCGCAACACATGCTCCATATCCGGGTGATACAGCGCAGAATCTACAAAATCTTGCTGCTCTTTTAAAGCTGGGCCCAATAAAATAAGAGCTGTGCGGGTAATCTTGGCATCCCTAACTTTTTTACGAATGTTACTTAAATTACCGCGAATAATAATCTGATCAGGCCAGCTCGCGCGATAAGCCACCACCACAGGGCAATCCTCGCCATAGTACGGGATTAAAACTCTTTCAATTTCACGCAAATTACGAATCGCAAGATGGATGGCGAGGGTCGCACCTGATATGGCGAAATTTTCGAGGGTTTCACCAGCTGGCATGGAGGTTGATTTCATCGACATACGCGTTAAAATGATCGACTGAGCAATCTCAGGGATAGTCAACTCTTGCCCCAAGGCTGCGGCCACAGCGGTATAGGCCGGAACGCCAGGGATGATCTCATAATCTATATCATCAGCGCGCAAACGGCGAATTTGCTCGGCGATGGCTCCATAGAGAGATGGATCCCCCGAATGCACCCGCGCCACATCTTGACCTTTAGCATGTGCAGCCAAGATTTCAGTATGTGTCTCATCAAGCGTCATCGGAGCAGTATCGACAACCCGTGCATCCTTTGGCGCGCAGCCCACAACCTCAACAGGCACTAACGAGCCCGCATACAGACAAACGGAGCATTGTCCAATGATACGTGCAGCTTTGAGGGTAAGAAGTTCGGGATCACCAGGGCCGGCACCTACGAAATATACAGTCATGAATCTTTCCTTTGAGTGCCACAGGCTAAATCACCATCCATTTTGCGTGCATAGCCACGCGGCGTAAACATGCGGGGACCTTCACCCAATTGCGCCAAACGTGAGTTAGACGATCCCACCAGAACCACAGTTAACATATCCACCTCATCCACCTGCAAATCAGCAAGCCTGCGGTATTGGATATGCTCTTCAGGCCGACCCAATGAGCTAGCCAGCATCACAGGCGTATCTTCAGGGCGATGTTTCAACAAAATATCACGGGCTTCGGCCAACAATGTCCGGCGGGTTTTCGATACAGGATTGTAAAAGGCGATCACAAAATCACCCTCTGCCGCCGCCTTGAGGCGACGCAATATATCGTCGCGCGGTGTCAGCAAGTCAGACAATGAAATCGTGCAGAAATCATGACCTAATGGCGCTCCAGCCCGCGCTGCTGCCCCTTGCAAGGCAGACACGCCGGGCGAACAGACCACTTCAACACGACGCGCAGCGGCACTGACACCCATTTGTTCAGGTTCACGGTCCAAAAGTTCAAATACCAAGGCCCCCATCGCATAAATGCCCGCATCACCAGAGCATACCAATGCCACATTCTTCCCCTTGCCTGCTTGTTCTAAGGCATAGCGGCACCGAGCTTCCTCCCCCCCCAAGGGAAAATCTGAGCGGGCTTTGCCAGCGGCCAGCGGCCCCAAAAGATCAATATAGAGCCCGTACCCCACCAGCTCTTGTGCATCAGCGACTAACCGTGACACCTCAGGTGTCCGCCAAGCTGCTTGGCCTGGGCCAATGCCCACAACCGACAATCGTCCACGCGCTGCACCGCGCAATACAGTCATGGGCTCAGGGGATAGGCCAAGCGCAACTGTCGCATTTGCAGTCTTGCACTTTTGCACCCAAAGCACGCCATCAAAACCCGCCTGCGCCAGGGCTGCGGCCTCAGACACGCCGTGACATCCCACTTCGGCAAACACTACTTCAGAAGGCGTAGCTAGTCGTGGGGTTTCAGCTTCTAGCTCGGCGGCAGAAAATAAACGCAGTGGCGCGCCCAGTGAGACCGCCAAGTCAAGTATCGCAGGCTCATCTGCCTTCAGAGAAATAGTATTCACCGAATGCACCGCCGCGTTACAGACACCGACATTTAGCAAGGCAGAGCGGACCAGATCTGCCAGCTCTTCCGACGGACAATTGCGCGAACACCCCACACCAACAGTCACGCGTTGAGGAGCGAATTGAAGGTGATTTGGCCCCAGATCCGTTTGCGGTTCAATCGTACAGCTAAGACGCACCGCATCACCCGCAGGCAAATCTAATAGCCAGTCGGCACTAGCCCTCTCTTTGCCTGAAACCGTAGCACCACCACCGGCCAGCAAAGTGGCCATAGCGTCTTTCGCATCAAGGCGGTTTACCAAAGCCCAGCCAAGTGGAGGTTCATCAAGTGAGATACCCAAAGAAACATCTCCCGCCGTTGTCACAGCTGCCGTGCCTCCTAGAGCCAAGGCAATATCACGCGCCAGTCGGTTGGCTCCATGGTGTCCACCCAACAACGGCACCACAACCGCGCCGTCATCTGACACCGATACAACCGGCGGCTCTGTGGATTTATCCGCCAATAAGGGGGCCACAGCACGAATCAATATCCCACTCGCACAGACCCCCACGATTGGCACACCAGCAGCAAATAAATCACGAGCATGGTCAAGAGCGTTGGAAAAAAAGGCATCCGCCTGCGCCACACGGCCTTCACGGCCATGCAACTGAGCCCCTAGCGCCACAGCTACCTTTTGCGCAGTAGCCAAACCGGAGGCATTCAGGGCAAAAACAACAGGCGCTAGAGCCATGGATCAGCACCCTTCGTTAGTATGATCATTGAAAAGTAAGGGGCAGTTTCAGGGGCCTGGGCCAAGGGACAAACCAATTCATCAGGAAGGCTGGCCCGTTCAATATAGGCAGCCTTGTCGGTTAGGCCCAGCTCAGAAATCACAGTACGAATCTTTCTCAAATGCCTACCAACTTTCATGATGGCCACGCTCTCGGCTCCCTCAATGCGGGTGCGGAGCTCCGCAGTGGGCAAAGGGCCAGGCAAAACAGTGAGGCGTTCATTCCGCGCCGCCAGCGGCATACCAGCTCGCGCTGCGCAGGTAGTGATGGAGGTCACACCGGGCACGACCTCAACCTGATAATCTGCGGTGAGCCGAGCATAGAGATACATAAAGCTGCCGTAGAAAAAAGGGTCCCCCTCACAAAGGCACACCACATCCTCACCACGATCCAGCACCGCGGCAATTCGCTTGGCGCCTATATCGTACGCAGCTTGGGCAGGTGCGCGCGCAACAGTCATAGGCACATCCATCACAATCTCTTCCGCCTCAGGTGAAATCAGATCAGCAGCAATTGAACGGGCAAAGCTTTCGCCTCCAGCCAAACTTGGGTAAGCAATCACCCGCGCCTGCGAAATCAACCTGCTGGATTTGACGGTGATCAGTCCCGGATCACCGGGCCCGAGGCCCACACCATATAAGGTTCCACTCATCTTTTGATCAAACTCCATTGGGTGACCGGCATGAATGGCCTCCAGCCACGATAGGCGCCCACGGGTTCGGCGCGGGTAACTGCCAAGCGCACCAGCTCGCCCCCATATTTCTTATGCAGCTCCATCAAGATGATCTCGCTTTCCAGCGTCACCGCATTAGACACGAAACGTCCCAAAGGTTTGAGCGCCGACCAAGCCACATCAAATACGCCATCGGTCAGGCCTCCACCCACAAAAATCGCATCAGGAGCTGCAAGACCCTCCAACACCGCCGGCGCAATGCCCGCCACCAATTCAAGCTTGGGCGTGCCAAGTGCCAACGCGTTTTGAGCCGCCATAGCCCGCCTGTCCGCCCTTGGCTCAATACCAATCGCCTGCGCATAGCGCGCCGCACGCATCCATTCCACCGCAACAGAGCCGCAGCCAGTACCAATATCCCAAAGCAATGCGCCGCGCATTGGCATCAGCTTGGCAATGGTCACAGCACGGGTTTCGCGTTTGGTCATAGTGCCGTCATGTTCGAACAATTCATCGGGCAAGCCTGGCACACGAGGCAACAAGGCCGCATCTGGTGCTGCGATACAGTCGACCGCCAAGGTATTGAAGGCGGGCACCTCATGATCCCAAGTCGCGGCTATACCATCAAAGCGCAATTCATTCTCACCGCCCATGGCCGCCAAGACAGTCATCTTTGACGCTCCAAAACCACGATCTGCTAGAAACTTCGCGATCTGCCCTGGAGTTTTATCACCCGTTGTAAGAATCAAAAGCCTTTGATTTGGTTGAATAAAAGCTATTATTTGCTCCACCGGTCGGCCATGCACGGTCAGCGTCTCCACATCGGCCATAGACCAGCCCATCCGCACAGAAGCCAACTGAAACGCGCTAATCTGCGGGTAATAAGTGATCTCTGACGGATCTATCGACCGCCCAATACGCGCACCGACCGAGAACCAAAGCGGGTCACCGGTGGCTAAAACCACCACCCGTTTACCGCTCAATGCTTGCAGCTGTGCAATCAAAGCGTCAAAGGGGTTTGGCCATTTCAGACGCTCGGCCGACACACGCCCCACCAATTGGTGATGCCGCTCACCACCAATGATCACTTCTGCGGCTTCTACAACTGCCCGTGCAGCAGGCACAAGCCCATCCAAGCCATCCTCACCAATGCCAACGATATGCAGCCAAGCACTCATGACAGCAGCTCCGGCAGACCCGCCGACAAGGCATTGACCGCCGCAGATGCAATGGCCGAACCACCGCGCCGACCGCGCAGCGCCACAAATTCGCAGCCGCGCGCATTGGCGGCCAATTCAGCCTTGGATTCTGCAGCGCCCACGAAACCCACTGGAAAGCCAAGGATCACCGCGGGCTTTGGTCCACCATGCTCAAGTAGTTCCAGCAAGTGAAACAAAGCCGTTGGTGCATTGCCAATGGCCACAACGGCCCCCTCAAGATGCTCAGCCCAAAGCTCAACCGCGGCAGCAGAACGGGTGTTACCGATATGGGCCGCACGATCGGGCACCGATGGATCGTTCAAAGTGACCAAAACCTTATTATCAGCAGGCAGATAGCGGCGAATGATACCAGCCGCCACCATTTCGCAATCACATAGAACTGGCGCGCCAGCGGCCAAGGCCGCAGCACCAACTGGGAAGGCACGCTCAGAGAAGGCTAAACGATCAGCAATATCCACCATACCGCAGGCGTGAATAATCCGTATTGCCAGCTTATCCAAACCATGGGGAAAGCGCTCTAGACTTGCCTCCCGAGCGACGGTGGCAAAACTTTCAGCGTAAATCGCCTTGGGGTTTTTTTCATAGGGACGCATCAGCGGGCCTTAGGTTGTAGGCGACGGGCAAACCCATCAGATGAAATTAGCTGTTGGATGTTTTACGTGCACGTTCATCGTCAATCACCTCTTGGGGGAATTGGCTCATGAAACAGCAACAAACACCTTGGTCGATCATTGTCCGGGGCCCGTGGGGGTGGGCAATATGACGGTAAACACCGTGTGAGTGGCCGTGGCTATGACTGTGGCTATGATTGTCGTCATGGTCATGATCCGGCGTGTCCGACAACTCGTCATCCAGCGGATCATGAAATTCAGCGTGGTGATGATGTACGTCAACTTCGCCCTTGGCCAGACGTTCCTTAAATGATGCCATTAGATCAGTGCTGTCGGTCAGGGTCGATAATCGCGCTTCTTCGATGCGTTCTAGAAACGTATCAATCACGTGATCTTGATCCTTGAGGTAACCAGCCTTTAACAGAGTCACATCCGGGTTGGCCTGCGCCACGCGATCAACGTAAGCGTAGATGCGATCAATTAATTTGCCAGTAAACAGGAAATAGGGTGCGATGACGACCTTTTTGAACCCCAACTTCATTGCCATCTCAAGGCCCCGACCCACCGACGGATATGTCACACCGGAATACACTGTTTCGGACCACCCGAAGCCCATGTTTTCGGTCACAATACGGGTCAAGCGCGCGGCTTCGGCGTTGGCCATCGTGTCGGATGTACCACGCCCCACGACGACGAGCATCGTGTCGTACAAGTCGCCCGCATGAACGTGGTGTTTGCCCAAAGCCTGCAAAATACGCGCCTCGAAGGCAGCAATCATCTGCGGGTGCAAACCCAATTCGCGACCATATTTGACGGTGACACCAGGTGTCTTTTCCTGAAACGTTGTCAGAACGGACGGAATGTCGTTTTTTGCATGCGTGGCGGCAAACAACATGCCCGGCACGGCGATGATTTCGGTCACACCAGCCTCGACAAGTCGGTTCAGGCCCATGTGAATGTTGGGCGCGGAATACTCCAGAAAACCGTGTTCGACCGGCGTGTCAGGAAGCCGTGCGCGGATGCCTTTGGCCAAAAGCCCAAATTCCTCTTCGGCCGATTTTGCCCGGCTGCCGTGGCCGCAAATCATTACACCAATTTTGCTCATCTCAAGCCTCCTGCAATTCGGATTCATCTTCTTTGGACACGTCTGTACCGCTCACCTTGAGCGCCGCCACAGCGGTGGCAGCAAGAGCTGCTGCAATGGCCGCCACGATCACCCAGTGGTCATGACCTGCCAAACTGCCAATATGTGCCTGCGCCGGCGCAGGCAGAAAACAGGTTAATATGATCACTGTGCGGGTCATGGTCAGGTCCTTCAAAATAGCTATCGAAGAGCCCACAACATGTAAGGTATGTTGTTTTTGCTGACGATCATGGTGTGCACCCCCAGTTTGGGTCAATGCGATGCCATGCTCCGCTCCGGTCCTTAGACTTCGTCTAGGCCCTTTGCTACGCCATCTTTCCCAGCAGAGCAAATGAATTCCCGACCACACAGCTTATACAAACGACCTAAGCCGCGAGGTTTTAGCTGTGAAATACTAGCGCCGTGAAGAGCCTGCTCGATATAAGCAGAATCACCTGTGGCTTGGCCAAACTCCAGACCGCCCAGAATGCAGCTGATGGAGCCAGCAATTATAAAAGGCATTAACGTTCCTTAGGGTACTGCATGCAAGCCTTTGCAGTCCTTTGCGCCTCCTGTAGGGGGTCAAGCAAGTAAAAGGCATCACAGCAGGAGATTTCATGGGACAGTTGGTACAGGGCATTTGGCATGACGTTTGGTATGATACCGGAAAATCTGGAGGTTCCTTTGAGCGATCCACCGCAGGGTTTCGCAATTGGATCACTGAAGATGGCAGTGCAGGGCCCAGTGGAATAGGCAACTTTAAAGCTGAAACTGACCGTTACCACCTTTATGTGTCCTACGCCTGCCCTTGGGCACATCGCACAATGATCTTTCGCCAAATCAAAGGGCTTGCAGAGCATATCAGCTTTGATGTGGTACACCCTGATATGTTAACCGATGGCTGGGCCTTTGCTACTGATTTTGCGGGCGCCACGGGAGACCGTCAATTTGGCCTGCCCTTTGTACGTGATATCTACTTGCGAACCGATCCCAAAATCAGTGGACGTGTGACGGTCCCTGTCCTGTGGGATAAGCATCAAAATACCATCGTATCGAATGAAAGTTCTGAAATCATCCGTATGTTCAACTCCGCCTTCAATGGACTGACGGGCAATGATTTAGATTTTTATCCCGCGGCACTTCAGACAGACATAGAGCCTATCAATCAACGCATCTATAACACGTTCAACAATGGCGTTTATCGCTGTGGGTTTGCCACGACACAGGCTGCCTACGATGCGGCCGTTATGCCTTTGTTTGAGACACTGGGCTGGCTAGAGAACCATCTCGCAAGCAACCGCTACCTAATGGGCGATCAGCTCACTGAGGCCGATTGGAGGCTTTTTCCAACCTTGGCGCGATTTGATTGCGTCTATCACCTACATTTCAAATGCAATCGAAAACGCATTATAGATTATCCAAACCTGTGGGCTTATACTCGCGAACTTTACCAATATGATGGCATCTCTGATACGGTGAATATGCAACATATTATTCGCCATTATCACTATAGCCATGATACTATTAATCCAAATCGGATCATCCCAATCAACCCAATTTTGGACTGGCACCAACCCCATGGAAGAGGCGACTAAAGCCCTTCGCTTCTAATCTGCTCAATAAACAAAACCGGGATGACCTAATGCAACGCCATCTTGGGGTCACTTACTTTAGTAATTAATGATGATCATTGGATCTGCAGCCCTAGTCGCTTCAGGCACGCAAGCACACAAATTAGGGCTGTAGTTAAACAATGACCCATCGAAGACTGTACCCGGCTACGTCAGGAGTATAATCTGAGTCTTAGGTCAGCTTTATGCGGCGTAATCCGCCAAGACCATCACACCGCCTCCAGTGAGATCCAGATTTAAGTTAATAATATAGAATTCAACCTAGGCCAATGTGTGCAGGGCTATTTGATTAGATGCAGTCTGGATTACCTCCATTCTCAAATAGGTCAAATGGATACTCCAAATCTTTGCACGACAAGGATCACTCACAGCAAGCAATACAGTCATATAATACTTAAGACGTCATTACTCAGTTTACAGCAGACAAGGCCCTTAACTCTTTCTCAAAATTGATTAGAAAATCATTAACTCTCCCAAAACGCCTTGAGTTTTTCTTGCGCCCAACGCAACAATCCTCCAAGAGCACACAAACGCTTGGAGGACTCTATGAGATCGTGGATTACCATATGTGATACCTGCAAACGCGAAAACTGGGATCCAGTGACGCAGCCCCTAACTGATGGTGAGATTTTAGCTGATCTTATCGAGCCACGTGCCAAAGCAGCAGGCATCAAGACACGCCGCGTGTCTTGCATGATGGGATGCATACGAGCGTGTAATGTGGCAGTTCAGAGCCAAGGAAAACTGGCCTACGTGCTGGGCACATTCGAACCCACAGCAGAAAATGCTCAAGCAATTGTCGAATATACGATATTGCATCAGGACTCAGATAGCGGTCAAGTGCCCTATCGGCAATGGCCTCAGAGCGTGAAAGGTCATTTTACCTCACGCATGGCACCGCTTCCGGTTCTAGACTGATGGCCAGAATTGGGCGCGATCATGGGGGTGGGTTAGATGCAGCAGCGGCTCAATATGGCGGTGAGCGCTCAGATTGGCTTGATCTGTCGACCGGCATAAATCCTGAGTACTATCGTATTCCTAGATGTGTGCCCTCAGACTGGACCGACCTGCCTGATCATAACGCCAGCGCAGATCTTTGCGCAGCGGCACGGCAATTTTGGAATGTACCCCCCACTGCCGATGTCTTGGCTGTTTCAGGGTGTTCCGCAGCTATTGCACAGATCCCATCACTACGTCCTGCCGGTACTGTCGAAATTGCAATGCGCAGCTATAACGAACACGCAGCAGCCTTTCGTCTTCATGGTTGGGATCCGCAAGAGGCCTCAACAGCCCCCCAAGCGCGGGTAATCGTGCATCCTAACAACCCCACGGGCACGTTTCATGCAAAAATTGCACCGGCCACACTGACGGTGATTGATGAAAGTTTTTGCGACATTGCACCGGCGCGCAGTCACATTGCCAAGGCCGCAATATCCGGTCATATCCTGCTAAAGAGCTTTGGTAAATTTTGGGGTCTTGCAGGCTTACGGCTTGGGTTTGCGATTGGCGATCCTGAGCTGATTGGCGCTCTGCGCCAGAGGCTGGGCCCTTGGCCAGTATCTGGCACAGCCATCCGCGTTGGCACCGTTGCACTCAGGGATAATGCCTGGGCAGAACATACGCGCGACAGGTTAAGCAAAGACGCCATCCTCTTGGATCAGATAATGGGTAAAGTTGCAGCGCTACCGATGGGCGATTGCACCTTGTTTCGCACCTATGATGTGAGCAACGCCCGTAATCTTCAACATCAACTGGCCCAATCCCATATTTGGACCCGAATTTTTCCCTATAGCGATAGATGGATCAGGCTGGGCATGCCACCAAAACCTGACTGGCATCGGCTAGAGGCTGCCCTGTGAGCTTGCTTTGCGCTCTCATTTTGGACGCACTGATGGGAGAGCCACGTTGGCTTTGGTCGCGGTTGCCACATCCAGCGGTAGTCATGGGCAAAATCATTGCCAAAGCAAGCAATCGGCTCAATCGTGCGCCAGGGCAAAAAATTAAAGGTACGGTCTTGGTTATTAGCCTCGTGATAGGTGGTGGGATTTTGGGTGCATTGCTTGCCGAACTCGGGGCCTTAGCTGAAATCGTTGTAGCCACTATTTTGCTGGCCCAAAAGTCGCTTGTACAGCATGTGCAAGATGTCGCGCAATCGCTTCGCCTGTCTCTCTCAGCTGGCCGCCGCAGCGTGGCGATGATTGTGGGACGCGACACGGCACAGATGGATTACGCTCAGGTGGCGCGGGGCGCTATCGAGAGTGCGGCTGAGAACTTCTCCGACGGCGTCGTTGCCCCAGTATTTTGGTTCGCAATCGGAGGTCTTCCAGGATTGATCATCTACAAAGTCATCAATACCGCAGACAGTATGGTCGGCTACAAAAACAAGACCTATGTCGACTTTGGATGGGCTGCCGCGCGCTTAGATGATATGATTAATTGGGTCCCAGCGCGCATGTCTGCCTTTGGGATCTGGCTCTTAACAGGATGTGCAACACCGTGGGCCACCCTTGCTCGGGATGCGAAGCTTCACCGCTCCCCAAATGCAGGCTGGCCGGAAGCGGCCATGGCGCATGCCTTGGGCATCAGCCTCTCGGGACCACGGAGCTATGAGGGAAAGATGCAGGATTTTTCTTGGGTGAATGCCTTAGGCAGAAAGGACATCGGTCCAGTGGATATTGACAAAGCCATCCGTATCTTATGGGTCACCTGGTCTGGCATGTTAGCGATTGTGGCAAGCGTCACCCTTGTATTTTTTCTCTGAAGCAGGCCTAATAAACTCCAAAAAATTATATTAGGGGATTTAGATGCGACGTCTTTTACTTGCTATGGCATTCACTTGTTTGACAACCGGCGTAAATGCGACATGCGGCGGCAACTTTGGCCAATTTGTAGCAATGCTCAAACAAGAGGCGCTCAGCTTAAAATATAAAAACCCTTTGGTGAACAGCTTTTTTGACGTGGCCAAGCAAGATCCAAAAGTTCTAAAAGCCGATCGAAGCCAAGGGGTATTTCAAAAAGATTTCATCACTTTTTCTCGTGCTCTGATCTCAGACCATCGCCTAACCCATGCCAAAAGAAATGCCCGCAAATACGCCATAGCATTCCAGAATGTAGAAAGAGACTTTGGAGTACCTGCCGGTGTTCTATTAGCATTTTGGGCCTTTGAAACAGACTTCGGTGCTAATCAAGGCAATTTTAATACGCTAAATTCACTTATTACTCTCGCGCATGATTGTCGCCGCCCAGAGCTTTTTCGACCACAGATATTTGCTGCACTTGAGCTGTTCAAACGCGGTGAGTTTGATCCCACCCTCACTCAAGGCGCTTGGGCGGGTGAAATTGGTATGATCCAAATGCTACCCAAAGACATCATCGATAGTGGCACCGACGGTGATGGAGATAGGCAGGTTGATTTGCAACATTCGGCGCCAGATGCCTTGATGACAGGCGGCCATATGCTCAAAAGGTTTGGGTGGCAGGCTAATAAGCCTTGGCTGCAGGAGATTTCGGTTCCTACTAATTTAGATTGGTCATTGACTGGCCTTAATAGGGCCTACCCAGTGTCTAGCTGGAAAGCCCTCGGCGTCACTGCCCGAAATGGTTCTTTATACGACAGCGCAAGCGAGGCCTCGGTCTTGCTGCCAGTCGGCCACAAGGGTCCAGCTTTTCTGGCCTATCCTAATTTTAAAGTTTATTTTGAATGGAACCAAAGTCTAGTCTATGTTACTACAGCAGCCTATTTTGCCACACTATTGGCTGGAGAACCCGCGTATAGCGTGGGCAACCACGATCAGGGATTAGACGGCTTTCAAATGAAAGTTTTGCAAACCAAACTGGTACGTCTTGGCCATGACGTGGGTAAAGTTGATGGAATTTTAGGCTCTAAAACTAGGGCAGCGGTACGAGCAGAACAGATCAAACTAGGCATGCCTTCTGATGCTTGGCCAACACCAGATCTACTCAACCGACTTTAAAAGTGGGACCAAATCAAGCCACCAGTTGCTCAGCCTTTTTGAGATCAACAGATACCAGTTGGCTGACACCCTGTTCAGCCATTGTCACCCCAAACAAACGGTCCATTCGAGCCATGGTCACGGCATGGTGAGTGATAATCAAAAATCTAGTATCTGTGCGGCGGGTCATTTCATCCAGCAAATCACAAAAGCGCGTGACATTGGCGTCGTCCAATGGCGCATCAACCTCGTCCAAAACACAAATCGGCGCAGGATTCGCCAAAAAGACGGCAAAAATCAACGCCATGGCAGTCAAAGTTTGCTCACCACCAGATAATAGGCTGAGGTTCGATAGCTTTTTGCCGGGCGGTTGGCACAGAATTTCAAGACCCGCATCCAGTGGGTCATCACTCTCCACCAGCACCAGATTGGCTTCACCGCCACCAAACAAATGTGCAAATAGCGTGCCAAAATTACGATTTACCTCGTCAAAAGCCGTCAACAAACGCTCACGACCTTCTTTGTTCAGGCTGGAAATCCCACCGCGCAGAGTTTTTATAGCCTCTGATAAATCGGTTTTCTCTTTTGACAAAGTATCAAATTCTTCCTGAACCTCGCGCGAGTCTTCTTCTGCACGAAGATTGACCGCCCCCAGTGCATCCCTTTGCCGGCGCAAACGCACCACCTCGGCCTCAACCTGTTCAGCAGGTGGCATTCTCAGAGGGTCCACTTCCAACTGCTCCAGCAAAGTCTCCGGCTCAGTTTCGAGTTCTTCACGGATGCGTTCCGAAGCCAATGTCACTGCCTCCACAGCCCCCTCCGCGCGCGCCTCAGCGCCAGCAAGAGTTTCTCGGCTTTCAGAGGCAAAACGCGCTGCATTGCGCTCAGCATCAGCGGCTTGGCGTAAATTCGTCTCGCCAACAGCCAAATGGTCTGCAGCCAATTTTCGCCGGTCTTCGGCGTCTTGCAAAGCCTCTAATAGCTCTGCCCGCTGCGTACGAATATGATCAGGCTCAGCAATCGCAGCGTCCAGGTCAATTTTCGCTTGTATGTGTCGCTGCGCCAATTCCTCAGCCCGCGCGTTTGCGTTGCGCAGCCGCTCTGTCCAGCTGTCCATATCCTTGGCTACAACGGCAACACGCTTGTCGCGCACTTCACCCTCACGGCGCACTTCGTCATGAGTAGCACGGTTTCGCATCATGGTCACGCGGCTGGCCTCAACAGTCAACTTCACGTCTTCCACCCGAGCCCGCGCGGCCACAAGGTTCGCCAAACCGCCTAGATCATTCTGCGCCTCAAGCAGCTGCAACCTCGCTTCCGTGGCGTCTTCTCCATGGCGTGTCACAGCCAGCCCCAACGCCTCAACACGCCCACCAGCCAGATTAGTTTCAGCCTCAGCACGCGATACTGCACGTCCCACATCAGCCATCATCCCATCTGCGGTACGCCGTGCCTCACGGGCGTCTTTATCTGCCCTGGTCAAAGCCTGCATCTCCACAACCAATGCATAATGGGCCACTTCGGCCAACTCTGCAGAGGTTTGCGCAGAGGTCAACTCTAATTGCAAAGCCTGCAAACGGTTACGCTGTTCCAGCGCTAAAGCAGCCGCAGATGGTGCATCTTCAGCCTGCGTACGAAACCCATCCCAGCGCCATAAATCACCTTCAATGCTGACCAATCTTTGGCCCGGCAAAAGTGTCGCATGCAGCAGTGGCCCTTCACCGGCACTCACAAGGCCCACTTGAGCAATGCGGCGGTTCAATACGCCAGGAACAGTTACATATTCCCCGAAACTTTCAATGCCTTCTGGCAAGTCGGGCGGCAGATCATAGCTTACCAATTCAGCCCAACCGGAGAGCCCCTCCACGCTGACTGCGGGCGCCTTCAGATCATCCGCCAGGGCCGCGCCCAACGCCTTTTCATAGCCGGATTGCACATTAACTAGATCCAAAATTTGATCGCCTTGTGCACGGTCACGCTCAACTAATTTTGTCAGCGCTGAGACCTCAGCTTGCAACGCATTGGCGACCCCATCGGCTTCGGCGCACACACTGCGTCCGATGGTTTCTCGGGCTTGGCATTCACCACGCCCTACCTCAGCTTGCTCTAATGTCATTTCAGCCTCAGCAACAGCCTTGGCCACTTTAGCTTCATCTTGAATAGCTTTTTCAAAAGCGGCAGAAGCATTACCGGCTTGTGATTGCGCTTCAGTCACCGCAGAACTGGCCTTAGCTTCATCCATTTCAGCCTTGGCCAAGCGAGTTTTGGCGTCCTCGATGAACCGTTCCGCAGATTGATGGCTCGCAGCCAATCGCGCAACATCTTCAGTGATCTCAGATAACTGGGATTCTCGGTTGTGCAGCACCGCCGCAGATTCCGAGGCCTCTCCACCTGCTTTTTGCACCTTTTGAACGTGACCTTCCCCAGCAGTGCCAAGCCCAGTAGCCTCGGCCCGTAACCTGGCAATCGTCTCGCCAGCATCTTTATTTAAGTTTTCTTCACGCTCCATATCTGCAGACAACTGCGAGATGCGCTGTTGCAGCGTACGGATAGTTTCTTCAGCGCGTTTCTCTTGATCGCCTAGAGTATCTTTTTGTACGTTTAATCGTTGTAAAACTGCATTAGTAATAGCTTCTTCTTCACGCAGAGGCGGTAGCGCTGCTTCGCAGGCTTCGCGGGCCTTCACAGCTTTTTGAACAGTTTTTTCAGCCTGAGCTGCAGAAATCGTGCCTGCCCTAACAGCCTCCTCAGCAGTGGCACGAGCCTCATCAGCTTCTTTCCAACGGCGATAAAGCAGCAGCCCTTCCGCCAAACGTAGGCTAGAACCCAATTCCTTATAACGCGCCGCCTGTTTAGCTTGACGGGCCAGTTGTGAAAGTTGATTTCCCAATTGCTCTATCACATCATCTACTCGTAATAGGTTGGTTTCAGCACCTCGCAGCTTCAACTCCGCTTCGTGCCGCCGGGCATACAGTCCCGAGATTCCGGCAGCCTCTTCCAAAACTCGGCGTCGGGCCTTAGGTTTGGCATTTATCAATTCACTGATCTGCCCCTGCCGCACCAGAGCAGGGGAGTGGGCGCCGGTACTGGCATCTGCAAACAGCATCTGAACGTCACGGGCCCGCACGTCTTTGGTGTTTGCCTTGTAAGCAGAGCCAATATCACGAGTGATTCTGCGCACCACGTCAAGAAAATCACCTTCATTAAAGGTCGTAGGCGCAAGTCGCTTAGTATTGTCAATTTGTAGGCTAACTTCAGCAAAATTACGGGCTGGTCGGGTCGCAGTGCCCGCAAATATTACGTCCTCCATCCCACCACCACGCATCGCAGTGGGCCGGTTTTCGCCCATAACCCAACGCAACGCCTCAAGCAGATTCGACTTGCCACAGCCGTTTGGCCCAACGACACCAGTCAACCCATCCGCAATAATTAGATCCGTAGGGTCCACAAAACTTTTGAAACCATTCAATCGTAATTTAGAAAACCGCACCGCTTCCACCTTTGTGATTCTATTCGGACAATCTTGCAGAAGCACAGGGGGTTGAGTCAATGTTGGGGACCTGTATCCTGTGTTAAAATTCGATTTATCCACAATATGTTGCGGTTTTTGGTTATGATCCGGGGTTTTGTCATGATACTCAATTTTACGAAGTAAATATTTCTTCTTTTTACTTTATCCTCAAGCCACTTAAAAAATAGAGTACCTTGCCTTCAAATGCCGATACACGGCAATTGGGTGTCGCAAACGTTCTTGACGATTAAGCCCAAGCAGGACAAACATAGTTTCGTAAGGTGTTCGTTGAATGCAAAGCATTCAGAACTGAAACGGGAATTTGGTGCGGGTGACCCATTTAGGGATCCAAAACCAAAGCCGCCCCCGCGACTGTAAGTGGTTTGGGTCTGTCATATACCACTGGGAAACCGGGAAGGTTACAGACCATCACGCCGCCAGCCAGGAGACCGGCCTACAAAATGTAACAACCCCCTGTCGGGTGTGACAGGTTTAGGAGATACGATTATGACGACTGAAACAAAAGTAATTACAGTTGCAACGCCGGCAACCGCTGGCATTGCGTTTGCCTTCATCACAGGCTTAGCATTGTTGTTTGCATCTGGGTTAGCTCAGGCGACAGCCTTTCATGACGCAGCCCACGACCAGCGCCACGCTATGGCTTTCCCCTGCCACTAAATCATGGTTAAAAATTTATTTGTCAGCGCGATTTGTGCGGGCATTGTAGCCGGGCTGACAGCAGCCCTGTTGCAATTCATATTCGTTATTCCAGTATTACTGGAAGGAGAGCTATTTGAATCAGGTGCACGGCTTCACTTTGGCAGCAATGGCTCGCCCCAAAGTGACAGTGGATCACCCGGGTTAGGCAGCGATTGGGGTCGTCATTCGATGACTGTGGCCTTCAACATCATCACGTATACCGGATATGGGTTACTTCTTGCGGCAATGATAAGCTACGCCGCATTGAAGGGCTGCATAACCACTTCACGCCAGGGAGTGATCTGGGGGCTTTGTGGTTTCATTGCCGTACAATTGGCGCCAGCGATTGGCCTTCCTCCAGAGCTACCCGGCACCATTGCTGCAGAGGTAGGGCCACGGCAAATGTGGTGGCTAGGTACAGTTATGGCTACAGCGGCCGGGATTGGGGTTATTGCCTTTGGCCGCAGCTACCTTCCCATAGGTGGCATTGCAATCATGCTCGTACCTCATTTGGTTGGTGCACCGCATCTAGACACATTTTTTGGAGTGGCGCCACCAGAACTTGCAGCTGAGTTTGCAACATTAAGTTTGGGTACCGCTGCAGCGGGTTGGGCTGTGTTAGGTTATGTGGTTGCCCAAATCTTAAGACAGTTAAAAGACAGTTAAAGTTTTGGGACCCTGCCCCGCAGACAAAGGCGCAAACGCCCAGCAGTTTGGGCCTCACTTATCCACCCATCGGGAGCATCGAGATAGAGTTTCAGCAATTCCAGCATATCTTGGGTATCAGTCTCAGGATCTGCACCCGTAAAAAGATAGGTTGCCTTGCCAGGTCCTTGGAGCGCGAATGAAACTGGAGAATCGCACATGTTTAAACAAGAAGTTGTAGTGACATCAACATCCAAACCACTACCCACGACTGCGATAGACAGATGGTCAGCCCAAGCCGTCCCACCAGGTGCAGCACCTTTCGCAGTACAGGTATCACATATGACCACACGATCTTTCACAAAGGCCCCTTTTGTCTGCCTAGCATTCGCCCTAAAACACTCCCAGCCCGATCACAAGGAACACTGACATGGTAACGAAAATTCCTGCCACAATTATTACCGGCTTTCTTGGCGCGGGTAAAACCACACTGATCCGACACATGCTGCAAAATACTCAGGGCCGCCGGATTGCTCTGATCATCAATGAATTTGGAGATTTGGGCGTTGACGGCGATATTCTCAAGGGCTGTGGCGATGAAACCTGCCGCGAAGAGGATGTGGTGGAACTATCCAATGGCTGCATCTGCTGTACCGTGGCCGATGATTTCATTCCTACCATGGAAAAACTTCTCGCTCGGAAAGACAAACCTGACCATATCGTAATCGAAACCAGCGGTTTAGCTCTACCACAACCTTTGGTGCGTGCATTTAATTGGCCTGGGATTTCAACGCAGGTGACTGTGGACGGCGTGGTCACCGTGGTGGATGGCAAGGCCGTTACCGAGGGACGTTTTGCCCATTCTGTGGAGGCGGTAGATGAACAGCGCAAATTAGATGAAAACCTCGACCATGAAACCCCATTATCAGAGCTGTTTGAGGATCAAGTGGCCTGTGCGGATATGATTATAGTCAATAAAACAGATTTGTTGGATGCGGCACAAGCCAATGTTTTGGTTGCTAGCCTCCACCGCTCAGCGCGCGACGGTGTACAAGTTATAAAAACGTCGATGGGCAAACTGCCAGTAGATATATTGCTCGGCCAAGGCATTGGTGCGGAAGCTGATTTGGCGTCCCGCCATGAACTTCACCATCATGACCATGACCATGACCATGACCATGACGACCACGATCATGACGCATTTGAAAGCTTTGTGGTGAACCTTGGCGAGATTCCCGACGCAAAACAGTTTGTAGTTCAAGCCTCCAATATCATCCGTGCTCACGACATTTTACGCCTTAAAGGCTTTGCTGCCGTGGCAGGAAAGCCCATGCGCCTCACGCTCCAGGCCGTGGGGCCAAGAATCGATACATATTTCGACCAACCTTTCGGTGCAGCCCCTCGAGTGACACGGCTGGTAGTGATTGGGCAAGCAGGGCTGGACCAGGTGGCTATTGAGGCGGCACTCCGTGCGTGCATTCCAGCTAGATTATACAATGATTACAGTTGAACGCACTGATCCCCATGATCCGCAAGCCACAGCTTTATTGCAGGCGAGCCACGCGTTAATGCAATCTTTGTTTCCACCAGAGGACAATGCCTATCTGTCGATTGATCAGCTTTGCGCCAAGCATGTACATTTTTTTGCTGCCCGCCGTGGCAGCGTTGTCCTTGGCACCGGAGCGCTGTCAGTTAAGGATGGCTATGGGGAAATAAAATCTATGTTCGTAGATCCCACAGCCCGCGGCCAAGGGGTGGCTGATGCTATCCTAAGGAGCCTTGAGGATATAGCCCGTGAAATGGGCCTTACTGAAATGAAATTAGAAACTGGAAACATATTGCATGCTGCTCTTAGGTTTTATGAGCGGCATGGTTTTTTGGTCGGTGGACCATTTGGATATTACACTGCCAACACTAGCAGTATCTTCATGAAGAAGCAGCTATGAGTCTATTTGACAACTTTGCGTGCTTCAGCGGCAGCCTTCATTCGGGCCAAGAGGTCTGCCTTAGCGCCACCTTTTCCAAAAGGGTTTTTGCTACTGCCTTTGGCGTTATGCTCGCTGTGGCGTGGAGTATTGGCACGCTGTTTAATGTGGCCTGCGTCTTTGTAGTCCATAATTTATCCTTTGCAGCGTCTAATCGCTTAGCGGACGCTGATGCCCTATTACATTCAATTGAGCAAGACGGAACCGCCTGATGCACCTACTCGCCGCCACACCTGGATCTGTAGATGACGGAAAAGAGCCAGTTGATCTGGGGCAAACCCCCGCTGACGTGATCTTTATCTCAGCCGCTGATACCGAACTTGCGGCGCTTTCAACCGCACGTTCCGAGATGTCAGATCCACCTGGTCTACGTTTGGCCAGTATGATGCATCTGCAACATCCCATGTCGGTGGATCTGCATATTGATGCCTGTGCATCCAAAGCCAAACTGGTTGTGGCACGTGTATTGGGCGGTACGGGCTATTGGAAATACGGCTTTGAACAATATGCCGCCCGTTTAGCCGATGCGGGCGTAGCCTTTGTAGCCCTACCGGGCGACGACAAGCCAGATCCAGAATTACGTATGTTTTCAACCGTATCAGATGCAGATTACGATGCCCTTTGGGCTTATCTGGTCGAAGGAGGGCCAAAAAATTCGGTAAACTTCCTGCATTATTGCACCGCCATGATCTCCACGCGTGAAGCTCCACAGGCCGCCCAGCCCCTGTTGCGTGCCGGCATCTACTGGCCGGGAGCCGGCATTTCAAACATCACAGACGTACAGGCAGAATGGATCGAGGGCGCCGCAGTTGTACCAGTAATTTTCTACCGCGCTTTAGTGCAAGGAGCTGGGCTTAATCCGATTAACCGAATGGTAAAGGCCTTGCTCCGCGTGGGCCTCAATCCTCTCCCAGTGTTTGTGGCTTCACTCAAAGATCCAATCTCTGTAGCTACGCTGGACCAACTTTTTCAATCCGCAGCACCCGACGTAATTCTCAATTGTACATCCTTTGCCGTAGGCAATCCACATGGCGACGGAAGCCCAGACAATCCACTGACCCTGCCCTCAGCCTTAAAGGCTCCAATCTTTCAAGTCGTGCTTTCTGCCAGTACAGAGCAAAGTTGGGAGGAAGGCCTTAGCGGTCTTTCTGCGCGCGATATCGCGATGAATGTGGCATTGCCCGAGGTGGATGGCCGAATTTTGTCCCGCGCTGTCAGCTTCAAAGGAGAAGCATTTTTTGATGAGGCCACTGAATGTCCCATTGCTACATATAAAGCCCGCGGCGATCGCATCTCGTTTGTGGCCAATCTTGCTTCCAATTGGACCAATCTGCGCCGCACAGCCGCCGCTGAACGACAAGTAGCACTAGTGGTGGCTAATTACCCCAATAAGGATGGGCGACTGGCCAATGGGGTTGGACTGGATACCCCAACGTCAGCGATCTATGTGCTTAGGCACCTGCAACAGGCAGGTTATGATGTCCAGGATCTCCCCGTGGACAGCGCAGATCTAATGGCACAAGTTATGGCTGGACCTACCAATTGGCTTACGGAACGTGCGGACCGCAGCGGCGGTGAAACCTTATCACTGGCTCATTATTTGGAACAATATCAATCCCTACCATACGCTTTGCGCACACGTATAGAGGAGCGCTGGGGGGAACCTAGAGCAGATCCGTTTTTTGAACCCGATACCACAATAGCAGAGGGCGGGTTCAAACTTTCTATCCTGCGGTTCGGGAATGTTACCATAGGCCTGCAACCGGCACGTGGCTATAACATTGATCCCACTGAAACCTATCATTCTCCAGACCTTGTACCACCGCACAACTATTTAGCCTTCTATTTCTGGCTGCGCCACAGCCAAGGCGCGCATGCAATTGTGCATTTAGGTAAACATGGTAACTTGGAATGGCTTCCCGGCAAAGCTTTGGCGCTGAGTGAAGAATGTCTGCCCGAAGCTATTTTAGGGCCAATGCCGCATATCTATCCATTTATAGTCAATGATCCAGGCGAAGGGACGCAAGCAAAGCGGCGCACTCAGGCCGTAATCATTGATCATCTTACCCCACCTCTCACCCGAGCAGAGACCTATGGCCCCCTACGTGACCTAGAGGCTTTGGTTGATGAGTATTATGAAGCAGCCGGTATTGACCCGCGGCGACTTGATTATCTGAGGCGCGAAATTCTGACGCTAACGGCCACAAGTGGGTTGGATAAAGATATTGGATTTAAAGGCGAAGAAACCGGGGATTTGGCGAAGCTAGACGCCTATCTCTGCGATCTCAAAGAAGCACAAATCCGCGACGGATTGCACATCTTCGGGCAAACTCCAGAAGGCAGGCAATTACGGGACCTCACCATTGCACTTGCGCGTATCCCACGCGGCAGTGGCAAGGGCCGCGACGCCTCATTGTTGCGGTCTATGGCTGATGATTTAGATTTGCAGTTTGATCCACTCGATTGTGATCTTGCGGGCCTATGGCAAGGACCAAAACCCAACAGCTTGGTTCATCTCAGTGACGATATCTGGCGCAGCAATGGCGATACGGTAGAGAGGTTGGAGCTTTTAGCCCAACACTTGATGGATAGCACAGCACAAACTCCAGGCAAAAAATCCAGTGAAGTGATGGCGCATATTCACAATGACATCTCCCCAAAACTGGCCAATTGTGGACCTTCAGAATTAGCAGGGCTTTTGAAGGCACTTTCAGGACAATTTGTAAGCCCAGCGCCCTCCGGTGCGCCCACCCGTGGACGGTTGGATGTATTACCAACAGGGCGCAATTTTTATTCAGTCGATAGCCGTGCTGTACCCACGCCAACGGCCTGGGCCTTGGGCTGGAAATCCGCCAATATGCTGATCGATAAGCACTTACAAGACCATGGAGATTGGCCACGCGCGCTGTTGCTTACTGCATGGGGCACTGCCAATATGCGCACTGGCGGCGATGATATCGCTCAGTGTTTGGCCTTGATGGGCGTGAAGCCAAAGTGGGACAGTGCAAACCGAAGGGTCACCGGCTTTGAAGTAATCCCTGCCAGCGCATTAGGGCGCCCACGGGTAGATGTCACTCTTCGCATATCTGGTTTTTTTCGTGATGCCTTTCCTGGACTAATTGATCTGGTTGACAGCGCCGCTCGGGCAGTTTTAGCCCTAGATGAAGCCCATGACATCAACCCAGCCAAAGCGAATGGCGCTGGTGCAAGGGTGTACGGCTCAAAGCCTGGAGCCTATGGGGCTGGTTTGCAAACCTTGATCGATGAACGCATCTGGAACACTCAGGCAGATTTTGGCGCAGCCTATTTGGAATGGGGCAGCTACGCCTACGGCGAAGGCCGGGCGGGCCATAAAGACCGCGAGGGGTTTGAGGCCCGCCTCACTCAGGTGGAGGCTATTGTACAAAACCAAGACAACCGCGAGCATGACCTACTCGATAGCGATGACTATTACCAATTTGAAGGCGGTGCCGCCGCGGCAGTGGCTAGCTTGCAAGGCCACTCACGCCCAATCTATCACAACGATCACTCCCGGCCTGAGCGCCCGGTCATCCGGACACTCGATGACGAGATGGCTCGGGTAATCCATTCTAGGGTTTTAAATCCAAAATGGATCGATGGAGTGAAGCGCCACGGCTATAAGGGCGCCTTTGAGATTGCCGCTACGGTAGATTACATGTTTGCCTTTGCCGCTACGACAGGCTCGGTGAAATCCCATCACTTTGATGCAATAGAGGCGGCATTTTTAGAAGACGATAACACCCGAGACTTCATTTCAAATGCCAATGCCCCCGCGCTGCGTGAAATTTCCGAGCGTCTGCAAGAGGCCATTGACCGGGGCCTCTGGCAACCACGCTCTAATTCAGCTCGCGCAAGGATCGCCACCTTGATCTAGACTGAGCCTCAGCTATGCCAACGGTCCAACACATACCGCGCAGTCATCAGATCCAAATGCGCACCACCACCGTTTTTGAAAACAGTAATATCGTCTGGACCCGCCTGAAAGGCTGCCAAGTTATAGTAATCCGCCAACACATGATCACGAGAAATTGCACCAGTCTCCAGTGGGATTTTTAGCTCACCGATATGGCTGAGAGTGGTGTCAAAACTATCCACAAAAAGACGTGATTTTTGTAGGGCCTCATCATCAGCTTCACGCATATCGGGCCGATAAGAACCTATCATATTGATATGCTGCCCCGGACGCAGCCAGGCGCCCTTGATGATCGGCTCAGTGGTCATGGTGCAGGTCAGTATTATATCCGCCGTGCGCACCGCAGTCTCCAAATCAACCGCCACAACAGCACCCGTTGCCTTCGCAAAGGCCTGTGCGCCCGCGTGGCTCCGGTTCCAGATGGTAAAATTCGCATCAGGAAAACCCACACTAAAAGCCTCTAGCAGTGACTTGCCCACAGTACCTGCTCCAACAATCAAAATTTTTCGTACACCTACCGGAGCCAATGCCAAGGCTGCCATGAGGCTGTCGCCCGCAGTTTTCCACTTAGTGATCAGGTGAAAGTCAATCATTGCAGACAGCTGGCCATCTTGATCATCAAACAGCATCACACCACCACCAACTATCGGCTGACCAGATCTAGAGTTTCCTGGAAATATGGTAGCAGTTTTGGTTAGCAGCCCCATACCATCTATCCATGCAGAGCGACTGAGCAAAGTATCAGTTCCACGGTATAAAAATAGATCATTAATCTCAGCCTTCGGGCCTTGGTGTCCAAGTTCCAACGCTGCAACTAAAGTAAGCCAATCTAACCGTTTCTGACCTTCAGCAAAGGGGACAATAGTTGGGGTCATTGGGCCTGCTCCCGCGTTAAAAGCCCCACATTAACGAGTAGGTCAGCCCAGCCCTGCGGCGTTTCAAAGAGATAGGTTTGCCAGCCGCGGCTTGCCGCCATCGCAACATTGTCAGCGCGGTCATCAGCGAAAAGTAAACGCTCTGGTGCCACACCACAATCTTGCTCCAGCATCTCATAAATCTTAGGGTTTGGCTTAATGACCTGCATTTGACCAGACACATAGTTACGATCAAATTCACAGAGAAAATCATAATGGCTTTGAGCATAGGCATAGCTTTCAACACCGAAGTTGGTCAACGAAAACACTGGAACACCCACGGTTTTAAGCGCACGCAAAAGCCGCACCGAATGATCGATAGGTGGGCCAGCCAGCTCGATCCAGTTATCATACCAATCACAAATTTCAGCCCGCCATTCAGGATTAGCCTCAGCTTCCGCATAGATCACATCCCGAAAGCCTTCACCAAGATCAATCCTATCATTCATCGCGTGTAAATCGACTGCAGCGAACATGGCGCGACGTCGCTCGGGGCCAATTGTACGATCAAAGTATCGCTCTGGGTGCCACTCAAGCAGCACATTTCCAATATCAAAAACAACAGCATGTACGCTCATATTATGGCCTTTCGTTACACAGTTGCTAGCGTGGAGAATTGAGTGGTGCAACCCTTGGCCGAGCATTAACAGATTCTCGCCACACCATGACCAAACCAGATGCGAGCACAAGGCTCATGCCAGTCCACCCAAAAGAATCAGGCCATTCAGAAAATATTAAATAGCCAAATAATGTAGCATAAATCAGGGCTGTATATTCAAATGGGGCTACCAATGCCGCTTCGGCAACTCGATAGGCTTGGCTGATCGCAGCACCCCCAGCGGTTACCCCAACACCAATAAAGACCATTATGCCAAAATCTGGCCAAGTAGGCCAACGCCACGAACGGACTAAAAATTCAAGCGACGGATGCCCACCACCAGAGAAATTACCATGCCCCACAGCCAAGCCGATTACAGCAGCAACAATTAAAAAGACAACTGGTACGTAGAAGGTAAGCGTGAGGAGATTTTCATCTGATCCCAGCTTTCGCGTCAACACATGAAAAGAAGCGTAACATATTGCAGCTAAAACCGGCAAAATAGTAGTAAAGGTAAAGGATTCTGTACCGGGCCGTACTACCAACATCACCCCGATTAGTCCAACAACAACGGCAAACCAACGCCACACACCAACGATTTCACCAAGAAAGATGACTGAGAAAATTGTAATTAAAAAAGGCGCGATAAAAAAGATGGACACAACAGTAGCTAGCGGCAAGTCTGCCAAAGCTGTAAAAAAGAATAAATTGGCCCCTACTACAAAAAAGGCACGCACCATGTGTAATTTTAGACGCTTAGTACGAAGCAATCCGTACCCACCAACCAAAGGGATCACAACTATTAATAATAACAAAACACTAATAAGCGACCGTGTAAAAACTATCTGATGTAGCGCATAACCATCAGACAAAAATTTGACTAGCATATCGTTGATAGAAAAAATAAGCGCAGCGAGCAGAGCCCAAAGCGTGCCGGTTGGAGTTTTTGCTTTATCCATACTTTTTTACTATGCCTGTCACAGTTTGGAATCTGGTTTAATTACGACCCAACCCATGGCGCAATTGAACTAGATAACCTTATAATTACAATGGCTCAGCGACGAAGAGCCTGATCTAAAGCATTCAGAAAGCGGGACCGGTCCACTTTAGAAAACCCTTTGCCACCGCCTTGACGAAAGGGATCGGCAGCTCGCAAGTCATACATCAGGTCACGAGTAGCCAAAGCATTGCCTATATTTACTTGTGTAAGAGGCTCACCGTTAGGCTTGAGGACCATGGCTCCAGCCTCAACAGCCTTCGCTGCCAACGGGATATCTGTAGTTATTACCACATCGCCGGGTCCAGCACGATCCGCAATCCACATATCTGCAATATCGGGCCCAGCTTCAACAACTACCAGCTCCACCAATGGATTGGCAGAAGGACGGATACCACCATTGCAGACGAGTTTTAC